>ERZ779842.1132-NODE-1132-length-23705-cov-40.502579_pt1 | contig 23705 bp, 14 predicted proteins | sample MGYA00511095_ERZ779842 | MGnify/ENA primary metagenome ERZ779842 (study PRJEB29588, sample SAMEA2154036) | human gut metagenome | biome: human gut; feature: human-associated habitat; material: faeces | place: Denmark | collected 2008/2010 ... | reverse complement strand
CCGGACTACGACATGCAGGCCCTCTGGCGGGAACCGGATGCCGACCGGCGCAGCCTGAAATGCTTTGTGCTGTTCAGCCTGCGGGGCATGGCCGCCTACAACTACCACGCCCGGGTGCTGGGCCGCATCGACCCGGAGCTGGACCGGTTCTTCTGTACCGCCCTGCAGGCCGTGGGCGACCCCGGCCAGACCACCGACGCCCTGTGGCAGCTGGTGCAGGCCACAGGAGAAGCCAGCTACCGCTGCATGGAGCTGCTGGACGCGGCCAACACCGGCGCGTTTGGCGATCCGGAACCGGTGCAGGTGCCCCTGACCATTGAAAAGGGGCCGTTCATCGTGATTTCCGGCCACGACCTCTACGACGCACAGCAGCTGCTGGAACAGACTGCAGGCCGGGGCGTCAACGTCTACACCCACTCGGAGATGCTGCCCGCCCACGGCTACCCGGAGCTGAAGCGCCGCTACCCCCACCTCAAGGGCAACTTTGGCACCGCATGGCAGAACCAGCAGCGGGAGTTCGAGGACATCCCCGCGCCCATCCTGTTCACCACCAACTGCATCATGCCCCTGCGCGCCAGCTACGCCGACCGGGTGTTCACCACCTCGGTGGTGGCTTACCCCGGCGTGCCCCACATCGACGAAGGGCGCGACTTTTCCCCGGTGATCGAAAAGGCGCTGGAGCTGGGCGGCTACGCGCAGGACACCCTGCTACCCGGCCTGAACGGCGGCTCCACGGTGACCACCGGTTTTGCCCGCACCGCCGTGCTGCAGCACGCGGACGAGATCGTGCAGGCGGTGCGGGACGGTAAGCTGCGGCACTTCTTTCTGGTGGGCGGCTGCGACGGTACCCGGCCCAGCCGCCGCTACTACACCGAGTTTGCCCGCCTTACCCCGCCCGACACCATCCTGCTGACCCTGGCCTGCGGCAAGTTCCGCCTGAACGACCTGCCCCTTGGCACCGTGCCGGGCACCGGCCTGCCCCGCATCCTGGACGTAGGCCAGTGCAACGACGCCTACAGCGCCATCCGCATCGCATTGGCGCTGGCCGACGCCTTTGGCTGCGGCGTCAACGACCTGCCCCTCTCGCTGGTGCTGTGCTGGTTTGAGCAGAAGGCCGTGTGCATCCTCATCGCGCTGCTGGCGCTGGGCATCCGGAACATCCGGCTGGGGCCTACCCTGCCCCCGTTCCTCTCGCCGGGGGTGGTGCGCACCCTGCAGGAACGGTACGGCCTCAAGCCCATTGCCACCCCGGAAGCCGACCTTCAGGCCATTCTGGGCGGGTGAGGTTTTGTTTGTATGCCGCGCACAGCTGCGGGGGCTCGCGGCGTTTCGCACAAGAAGCGGCGCAATGTGTGTAGCATATTTGGTGCAGCTGTCACTTGAAGATTTTTCAGGAATCTGTATAATATCAGGTATCGGAACAAAGGCGTTCCGCAAAGGCATTCTATGCCCTTGCGGGGCGCTTTTTTCTTTTTGCAGGGGATAAAAAGCTGCGGAGGGTGCCGCAGCCCCCCGGTAAGCAAACAAGTAAAAAGGATGGGAAAGACTATGGAAAACTTTACAGAGCAGAAAACCACCCTTGGTCTGTACGACCCACAGTTCGAGCACGATGCCTGCGGCATCGGCGCTGTGGTGGACATCAAGGGACGTAAAAGCCACCAGACGGTGGACGATGCACTGTCCATCGTGGAGCGGCTGGAACACCGCGCCGGTAAGGACGCCGAGGGCAAGACCGGCGACGGCGTGGGCATCCTGCTGCAGATCAGCCACAAGTTCTTCACCAAGGTCGCCGAGGAGCTGAACATCCGGCTGGGCAACGAGCGGGAGTACGGCGTGGGTATGTTCTTCTTCCCCCAGAACGAGCACCTGCGGGCACAGGCTATGAAGCTGTTCGAGGTGGTCACCCGCAAGGAGGGGCTGGAGTTTCTGGCATGGCGCGAAGTACCCGTTGACCCCGATGCCGTGGGGCAGAAGGCGCGGGACTGTATGCCCGCCATCTGGCAGTGCTTCATCAAAAAGCCCGCCAAGGTAAGCAAGGGTATCGAGTTTGACCGCCGCCTGTACATCGTGCGCCGTGTGTTCGAGCAGGCCAGCAACGGCACTTATGTGCCCAGCCTGTCCAGCCGCACCATCGTGTACAAGGGTATGTTCCTTGTGCACGACCTGCGCCGCTTCTATGCTGACCTGCAGGACCCGGATTATGAATCCGCCATCGGTATGGTGCACAGCCGCTTTTCTACCAACACCAACCCCAGCTGGATGCGTGCACACCCCAACCGCTTTATCCTGCACAACGGCGAGATCAATACCATCAAGGGCAACACCGACGCCATGCTGGCGCGTGAGGAGAGCATTTCCAGCCCCATTCTGCAGGACGACATGAACAAGATCCTGCCCATCATCAACACCTCCGGCTCGGACTCCGCCATGCTGGATAACGCACTGGAGTTCATGGTGATGAACGGCATGGATCTGCCGCTGGCTGTGATGATCACCATCCCCGAGCCGTGGGAAAACAACAAGAACATCAGCCAGAAAAAGCGGGATTTCTACCAGTACTACGCCACCATGCTGGAGCCGTGGGACGGCCCCGCCGCCATCCTGTTCTCGGACGGTGACGTGATGGGCGCGGTGCTGGACCGCAACGGTCTGCGCCCCAGCCGCTACTACATCACCAAGGACGGCCGCATGATCCTGTCCTCTGAGGTAGGCGTGCTGGAATGCGATCCGGAGAATATTCTGGTCAAGGAACGCCTGCGCCCCGGCAAGATGCTGCTGGTGGATACCGTCAAGGGCGAAGTGGTGGATGACGAGAAGCTGAAGGAGCTTTACGCCAGCCGCGAGCCCTACGGCGAGTGGATCGATCGCAATCTGGTGCAGCTGAGCGGGCTGAAGATTCCCAACGTGAAGGTGGAGAGCTACACCGGCGAACAGCTGACCCGGCTGCAGAAGGTGTTCGGCTACAAATACGAGGACGTGAACACCATGATCCTTGCCATGGCGCGGGCGGGCGCAGAGCCTTCCGGTGCCATGGGTACCGACACTCCGCTGGCTGTGCTCAGCAGCCAGCATCCCCCGCTGTTCAACTACTTCAAGCAGCGGTTTGCACAGGTGACCAACCCCCCTATTGACGCCATCCGGGAAAAGGTGGTCACTTCCACCAGCGTTTACATCGGTGCCCACGGCAACCTGCTGGAGGATAAGCCCGAGAACTGCAAGGTGCTCAAGGTGCACAACCCCATCCTGACCAACACCGACCTGTTGAAGATCAAGTACATGAACGTGCCGGGCTTCAAGGTGGCTACGGTGTCCATCAACTACTACAAGAACACCAGTCTGGAAAAGGCCATCGACCGGGTATTTCTGGAGGTCGACCGCGCCTACAAGGAGGGCGCAAACATCATCATCCTGTCCGACCGTGACGTGGACGAATACCATGTGACCATCCCCAGCCTGCTGGCGGTGTCGGCAGTGTCCCAGTACCTCATCCGCACCAAAAAGAGCACCGCACTGGCACTGATTTTGGAGAGCGCCGAACCCCGGGAGGTGCACCACTTTGCCACCCTGCTGGGCTACGGTGCCTGCGCCATCAACCCCTATCTGGCACACGAGACCATCGGCCAGCTGATCGACGAAGGTCTGCTGGACAAGGACTATTACGCCGCCGTGCAGGACTACGACAACGCTATCCTCAGCGGCATTGTAAAAATCGCCTCCAAGATGGGCATTTCCACCATCCAGAGCTACCAGAGCAGCCAGATCTTTGAGGCTGTAGGCATCTCGAAAGAGGTCATCGACAAATACTTTACCGGCACGGTAAGCCGTGTGGGCGGTGTGAGCATGGCAGACATTCAGGCCGATGTGGAAGCGCAGCACAACGCTGCCTTTGACCCGCTGGGACTGGATATCAACATGGAGCTGTCCGACAGCGGTGCCCACAAGTTCCGCAGCGGCAAGGAAGAGCACCTGTTCAACCCCCAGACCATTCACCTGTTCCAGAAAGCCTGCCGCACCGGCGATTACGCCACCTTCAAGCAGTTCACCCAGACGGTGGACAACATGGGTGCCGAGGGTGTGCATCTGCGCAGCCTGCTGGACTTCAACTACGCCGCAGACGGCGGCATCCCGCTGGAAGAGGTAGAGCCGGTCTCCAGCATCGTCAAGCGGTTCAAGGGCGCTGCCATGAGCTACGGCGCACTGAGCAGCGAAGCACACGAGACCATTGCCATCGCCCTGAACCGTCTGGGCGGCCGCAGCAATACCGGCGAGGGCGGCGAGCCCGAGGAGCGCTACCACAGCGAGAGCAATTCCAAGATCAAACAGGTAGCTTCTGCCCGCTTTGGCGTGACCAGCAAGTATCTGGTCAGCGCCGAGGAGATCCAGATCAAGCTGGCACAGGGCGCAAAGCCCGGCGAGGGCGGCAACCTGCCCGGTGCAAAGGTATACCCGTGGATCGCCAAGACCCGCCACAGCACCACCGGCGTAGGCCTGATCTCTCCCCCGCCCCACCACGATATCTATTCCATCGAGGATCTGGCAGAGCTGATCTACGATCTGAAAAACGCCAACCGCAGCGCCAACATCAACGTCAAGCTGGTCAGCGAGGCGGGTGTGGGCACCATTGCCGCCGGTGTTGCCAAGGGCGGCGCACAGGTCATTCTGGTGTCCGGCTATGACGGCGGCACCGGTGCTGCGCCCCGCACCTCCATCAAGCACGCCGGTCTGCCCTGGGAGCTGGGCATCGCCGAGACCCACCAGACCCTGATCCTGAACGGCCTGCGCACCCGCGTGCGCATTGAGAGCGACTCCAAGCTGCTGTCCGGCCGGGATGTGGCCATCAGCTGTATGCTGGGCGCAGAGGAGTTCGGCTTTGGCACCACCCTGCTGATGGCAGAGGGCTGTGTGATGATGCGTGTGTGCAATCTGGACACCTGCCCCATGGGCATCTGCACCCAGAACCCCGAACTGCGCAAGAACTTCAAGGGCAAGCCGGAGTACATCATCAACTACCTCACCTTTGTGGCCGAGGAGCTGCGGGAGTACATGGCAAAGCTGGGCGTGCGCACCGTGGACGAGCTGGTGGGCCGCACCGACCTGCTGCGGGTCAAGCCCGCCGCCCCGGGCAGCCGTGCAGCGGAGCTGGATCTGGACTGCATCCTGCACAACCCCGCCATTGCAAACAGCAACGTCCACTTTATCAAGGAGGACAGCTACGACTTCCATCTGGAAAACACGCTGGACATGAAGGTGTTGATGAAGAAGTTCAAGCTGGGCAGCAAGGTTCCCCAGAGCGTCAGCCTGAATGTTTCCAACGTGGACCGCGCCTTTGGTGCCATCTTCGGCAGCGAGATCACCCGCAAATACGGCAACGACCTGCCGGATGATGTGTACACCGTGCACTGCACCGGTGCAGGCGGCCAGAGCTTCGGTGCCTTTATCCCCAATGGCCTGACGCTGGAGCTGGTGGGCGACTGCAACGACTACATGGGCAAGGGTCTTTCCGGCGGCAAGATCGTTGTGCGTCCGCCGCAGGGCATCGACTTCAAGCCCGAGGAGAACATCATCACCGGCAACGTGGCGCTGTACGGTGCTACCAGCGGCAAGGCGTTCATCTCCGGTGTGGCCGGTGAGCGCTTCTGCGTGCGCAACAGCGGCGCTACCGCCGTTGTGGAGGGCGTGGGCGACCACGGCTGCGAGTACATGACCGGCGGCACCGTGGTGGTGCTGGGACAGACCGGCAAGAACTTTGCAGCCGGTATGACCGGCGGCATTGCCTATGTGCTGGACGAGAACTGGGACTTCTACCAGCGGGTGAACAAGGAGACCGTCAGCCTTGAGCCGGTGGAGCATAAGTACGATGTTGCCACCCTGAAGGAGCTGATCCGCGCCCATGTGGAGGCCACCGGCTCTCCGCGCGGCAAAGAAATTCTGGACAATTTCAGTGCGTTCCTGCCCAAATTCAAAAAGGTGCTGCCTTACGATTACGACCGGATGCTGCGGGTCATCGCCTCGGTAGAGGAGCGTGGTCTGGACGGCGAGCAGGCACAGATCGAAGCATTCTATGCAGTGCAGAAGCATAAGTAAGGAGGGGCAGCAGCATGGGTAAGACAACAGGATTTATGGATTATGCGCGCAAGACCAGCACGGACGTTGCGCCGCTGGAGCGCCTTGAAAATTTTAACGAGTTCCACATCTGGCTCTCGCGGGAGCAGCAGCAGACGCAGGCCGCCCGCTGCATGGACTGCGGCGTGCCCTTCTGTCAGGCGGGCATGATGATCGGCGGCATGGCCTCCGGCTGTCCGCTGAACAACCTCATCCCGGAGTGGAACGATCTGGTGTACCACGGCAAGTGGGAGCTTGCGCTCCACCGCCTGATGGCCACCAACCGCTTCCCGGAGTTTACCAGCCGGGTGTGCCCCGCCTTGTGTGAGGCCGCCTGCACCTGCGGGGATGTGACCGGTAGCAGTGTCACCGTGCGCGAAAACGAGCACGCCATCATTGAGACGGCTTATGCCAAAAACTGGCTTACCGCCACCCCGCCGCCGACCCGCACCGGCAAGAGCGTTGCCGTGGTGGGCAGCGGCCCTGCGGGGCTTTCGGTGGCCGAGTACCTGAACAAGCGCGGCCACGCTGTTACGGTGTTTGAGCGCGCCGACCGTGTGGGCGGCCTGCTGATGTACGGCATCCCCAACATGAAGCTGGACAAGGCGGTCATCGAGCGCCGTGTCAAGCTGATGCAGGCCGAGGGTGTGGTGTTCCGCACCGGCATGGATGTGGGCGGTGCCGTGCCCGCCGAGCAGCTGCTGGCAGATTTTGATGCCGTGGTGCTGTGCTGCGGCGCAAAAAAGCCCCGCGATTTGAACGTGCCCGGCCGGGACGCCAAGGGCGTGCACTTTGCCGTGGACTACCTGACCAGCGTGACCAAGAGCCTGCTGGACTCGGGTTTTGCAGACGGCAGAGCCATCAACGCAGCCGGTAAAAACGTACTGGTCATCGGCGGCGGCGATACCGGCAACGACTGTCAGGGCACTGCCCTGCGGCAGGGCTGCACCGACCTGATGGCGCTGGAAATGATGCCGCAGCCTCCTGTCGAGCGCACCGCTGCAAACCCGTGGCCGGAGTGGCCCCGGGTGCTGAAGGTGGACTACGGCCAGACCGAGTGCATTGCAAAGTTCGGCAAGGATCCTCGCGTGTACCAGACTACCGTCAAGGAGTTTTTGAAGGACGAGGCCGGCAATCTGACCGGTGCCGTCATCAGCTGCCTGAAGCCGGAGCGCGACCCCGAGACCGGACGCACCAGCATGGTGCCTACCGGCAAGGAATTTACCTACGACTGCCAGTTGGCATTTATTGCCGCAGGCTTTACCGGCTGCGAAAACTACACAGCCGATGCCTTTGGGGTGGATCTGACCGCCCGGGGCAATGTAGCCGACCACAGCTTTAAGACCAACGTGGACAAGGTATTCGTCTGCGGCGATATGCGCCGCGGCCAGAGCCTTGTGGTGTGGGGTCTGCGCGAGGGCCGCGATTGCGCCGCCGAAGTAGACCGCTGCCTGATGGGCTACACCAACCTTTAATTTGCCATTCTCTTTCCTATCCTAAACAAGCAGAAGCGGGAGCCCGTTGCAAGGCTCCCGCTTCTGCTTTTATTTTTTAATCTGTATCGTATTCCGGCTCTGTGCTGCCCTCCGGGGGCGTTTCCGGGGTGGTAGGCTCGGTAGCGGCAGGCTCTTCCGGGGTGGCGGTGATCTGCACACTGGGGTCTGCGGCGATATATATGGTGATCACCGTACCCACCGTGACCATAGCGCCCTCTTCCTCACTGGCAGAGACTACGCAGCCCGTAGCGTAAGAGCCATCGTTCACCACCATAAAGCAGCTGGCCACAAGCCCCCGGCTGCTCAGGATCTCAATGGCCTTATCCTGCGATGCACCGATGATCTTTGGCATCTCCACCTTTTCCGGGCCCTGACTGACCACGATCTGGATCACCTCGCCGTTTTCCATCACCTCGCCGGCCTCCGGCTCCTGCCGGATGACCTGCCCGGAGGGCACGGTATCGCTGTACTCCAGCACCGCCCGGAACAGGTACATACTGGTGTACTCGCGGTTATTCTTGATCTGTTCGTAGTCGATGCCCACAAAGTTGGGCACAAGGTTCTGGGGCTTCATTTCCTCGCTGCTGGCTGCTTCCGAGCTCGGCTCCGAGGTTGCAGGCTGCTCCTCCTTGCTGCTCACGATGCCCCACAGGGTGAGCAGGATCAAAATGGAAAGCAGGATCAGGATGCCCGCCAGCAGCCCTTTCAAACTGAGCAGATGTTCCCTGCCCTGCGGGCTCTGCTCTGCCCGCGCCGGATGCATCGGGGTCTCCGGCTTCATGGTGCGGGTCAGCTCGTCGGTATATTCCTTGGAAGAAAGCGCCTGATACAGCTGCGGCACGGTCTGGATGCGCTCCATGACCTTGAGCCGCAGCCCCAGCTGCAGTACATCGGAGACATAGGCCGGTACGGCAGGCTCTACGGTGCGTGCCCGGGGGTTAGAGTCCGACACCACGCGCTGGGCAGCGGGCATGGGTGCTTGCCCGCACACCATGCGGTAAAAGACGGCGGCAAGGCTGTATTCGTCGGTGTAGCACCCCTCAAACTCGGCGGTGGTGTACTGCTCCGGCGCAGAGTAGCCTTCGTACAGCTGCTCGTGCAGGCCGCTGCCTGCGGTGCGCAGACCCACGGTGGCATACCCGGCCAGACGGCAGCGGCCATCTGCCATTACCCGGATATTCTCCGGGCAGATGCCGCGGTGCACCAGCCCTGCCTTGTGCATGGCCGCCACGCCCTCAAACACCGGGCGCAGCATGGCGCAGGCATCCTCTGCCCGCACCGGGGCGGGACGGTTTTCCAGCCACTGCTCCAGCGGGGTGCCACCCAGATTTTCCAGCACCGCATACACGGTGTTGTTGGCCTCCACCACGTCCAGCACGGCCTCCAAGCCGCTGGCGGGGGTAATACGCTGGATGGCGCGGTACAGGTCTGCAAAGTCCATGCGGGTGGTCTTGAACAGCACTTCGCTGCCCTGCTTGGGGCGTAGGATGCAGTCCGCACCCCGCTCCGCAGAAAGGGTGACGGGCAGGTACTCCTTGATGGTCACCCGGAAAGCGCCCAGATTCTCCACGCCGCTGTACAGCACGCCTTCGCCGTCCAGACTGCGCATCTCGCCCACGGTGTAGCGCCCGGCCAGCACCGTGCCCACCGGCAGGCAGCCCGCCGGGTTGCAGCCCTCTAAGATCTTCCCGCAATGGGGGCAGACGGTCGCTGCAGGCGGCAGTTCCCCAATGCAGAACGGACACAGGCGTTTTTGCTCCATAGTGTTCTCTCCCCTTCCCAGCTTCTATACACTTTATTGTATCATAGTGTTCCCCGCCGTGCAAGCTGTCCGCATTTTGGTGCAAGCGCAAAAAAGGCCGGAGCCCGCAGCCCAAAGGGCTGACAGGCTCCGGTCTTATAGATGCAAGGGGTATTCCCTTATGCTGCGCTTAGTGGATGAACACAGGACCCAGCGGGTTTGTGATGGGGCTTACATAGCCGCCCAGCAGCTTGGGGATAGCAAGGCTGATGTCGGGGACGTAGGTCAGCAGCAGCAGTGCAACGAACATGCACAGGTAGAACGGCAGAGTCGCCTTGACCACTTTCTCCATGGGGCGCTTTGCAACGGCAGAGCCGATGAACAGAACGGAGCCAACGGGAGGAGTCAGCAGACCGATGCCGCAGTTCAGAACCACGATGATACCGAACTGGATGGGATCGATGCCGATGGAGGTGGCGATGGGCAGCAGGATGGGGGTAGCGATCAGGATGATGGGAGCCATATCCATGATCATGCCCAGCACCAGCAGGATCAGGTCGATGAGCAGTGCAATGATGTAGGGGTTATCGGTGAGGTCGGTGATGGCGGTTGCTGCCAGATCGGGCACGTGCAGCATGGTCAGGCAGTTGCCGAACACTGCAGAGGTAGCGATCAGGATCAGCACGATGGACAGGGTGTTGACGCACTCGTCCAGAGCGTGCCACACGCCCTTCCAGTCCAGACCCTTATAGACGAACACGGAAACGAGCAGAGAGTAGATAACGGCGATAGCAGCGGACTCGGTAGCGGTAAACACACCGCCGACAACGCCGAACACCACGATGATGACAGCGGCCAGTGCCCAGATGGAGGTACCCAGCTGCTTGATAAAGCGCTTGATGCTGAACGCATCGCCCTTGGGGTAGTTGCGCTTGACGGAGATGATGTAGGAGCCGATCATCAGCACGATAGCCAGCAGAGCGCCGGGCAGGTAACCGGCCAGGAACAGGCTGCCCACGGAGATACCACCGGCGGTGGTAGCGTAGATGACCATGTTATGGCTGGGAGGAACCAGCAGACCCTCGCAGGAGGAGGTGATGGTAACAGCGGTGGAGAAGTCTGCACCGTAGCCCTGATCCACCATCATGGGGATCATGATAGAGCCGATGGAGGCGGTATCGGCGGAAGCGGAACCGGAAATGCCGCCGAAGAAGTAGGAAGCCACGATGTTGACCATGGCCATGCCGCCGCGCATCCAGCCCACGCAGGCGTCAGCCAGTGCGATCAGCTTTTCAGAAATGCCGCCGGAGCCCATGAGCACGCCCATGGTGATGAAGAACGGCACAGCCATCAGGCTGAAGGAAGAAATGCCCTTGACCATCAGGCGGCAGACGTCGGTCAGTGCCTGTCCCTGCACCAGCATGCACAGCACGCTGGACAGACCAACGGCGTATGCAATGGGGAAGCGCAGGAAGATCATAACAAAGAAGCTGACAAGAAGGACAATGATTGCCAGTGTCTGAACTGTCATATTACATTTCCTCCTTTACAAAAAAGCTCTTGATATGGTTATACAGAGACTCGATCTCGAAGATGATCATGGCAACACCGGCCAGCGGCACCGGAAAGTACATCCAGAAGCGGCTCAGCCAAGGCATGGAAACATAGAAGCCACGACCGCCCAGCGTGGTGGCGTAGTTCCAGCCGACCGCCATCATCACCACACCAAGGACCATCACAGCCACGTCGGACAGGATGTCCAGCGCCTTGACCACTTTCTTAGGCAGGTACATATCAAAGGCAGTCATGCGGATGTGTGCGCCGCGGCGGATGGCCAGTGCAGCGCTCAGCACAGCCATGTAGCTCATGCAGGTCAGAACGACCTCCTCAGACCAGGAGGGGTCCGGAATAAAGGGGACGTAACGGCCAATGACCGACATCGTGGTAATGAGGATATCTGCAATCAGCAGAATCTTGCAGATGAACAGAACCACCTTGTAGGTAATGTCGTACGCCGGTCTGATCTTATCCAGAGTGGTAAAGATTTTCGGCATAGAAATTCCTCCATATAAAAGCCCGGCGAAGCCTGCGGGCGTATTCCCGTGGGCCCCCGCCGGGCAATGTACTACTTAGATTGGATGGAAAGCCAGATTATGCCTTCATGTCCAGCAGCTTCTGGTACAGCTCAGCCTGATCAGAGGTGTTGTCCTTGATGACCTTAGCGCAAGCTTCCTGCCAAGGAGTCTTGTCGTCCACATCCACAACGTTGCAGCCGGAGGAACGCAGCTCGTCCAGAACCTTGTTCTCAGCGGTCTCAGACAGATCAGCGTTGAACTTCTGGGTGTCGGCAGCAGCAGCCATAACAGCAGCCTGCTGGTTAGCGGTCAGCTTGCCCCATGCGTTGTCGGTGATGACAGCCTGCACAGCGCCCAGAGTGTGGCCGTCCAGGATCAGATTGTTAGCGACTTCGGGGAAGGCGTTGGACTTGTAGTTTGCGATGGGCTGCTCAGCGCCATCCACAACGCCGGTCTGCAGTGCGCTGTACAGCTCGCCGAAGGCAACGACGGTGGGGTTAGCGCCCAGACCCTCGACCATGCCGTTCATAACGGGGTCGTTGGACACACGCAGCTTCATGCCCTTCAGGTCGCCGATCGCAGCAACGGGCTTGACGGTGAAGAAGTGACGGAAGCCCTCCTCGCCGTAGAACAGGCCGCGAACGGGCAGACCCAGCTCCTGGGGCTCATTCAGGAACTCAGGAGCCAGATCGCTGTTGGCAAAGTTCCAGAAGTGAGCACGGTTGTTGAAGGTGAAGGGGATGGACAGCAGCTTGGACTTGTTGCAGCCGTAGCTGGTCAGAGCGAAAGCAGAGATACGGCTGATATCAATGGAGGTAGAGCCGCCCAGAATAGCGTCCAGAACGTCGTTCTCAGAGCCCAGAACACCGGAAGCCTGCACATCAACGACCACAGAACCGCCGCTCAGCTCCTCGACCTTCTCCTTGAAGTGAGAACCGGTCTGACCAACGATGGTATCCAGCGGGTTGACCTCGGCGTAGACCAGAGTCACCTTGGGATCGCTGGCAGCAGCTGCTGCATCACCGGCAGCAGCAGAAGCAGAAGCTGCGGTAGAGGTGGAAGCAGCGGTAGAGGTGGAATTGCTCTTGGAACCACCGCAGGCGGTCAGAGCAACAGCAGCAGTAGCTGCACCGGCAACAGCCATAAAGCTACGACGAGAGATCATTTTCATAGGAATCGTCCTCCTTAAATAATTGTGAACTTCTCCGGGCGCACAGGTGCCGGAGCTTTCGTTCATTGACTGTACACACTTTAGCAAATTTTCCGAAATGAAACAAGGGCTTTCAAAAAATGTCCTGTTTTTCGAAAGAATGTCAAGATTGTTTTTGCCATATTGCACAAGCGTTTTTCATTTCGTTTGTGCAACACTGCTGACCAGTTGGATACATTCCTGTATTCATAATGCAAAAATAACACCCCGACAAATGTCCGTCCGGGCACTTCTCAGGGCGTTTTCTTCAGCTTTTTTGTATCCGGTCGATCAGTTCCTGCTGGGCAGAGAATTCATCGTACATGGGCTGCACCGCTGCGCGGAAGCGGGCTTTCTCGGCTTCGTCCAGCTCGGTAACGCAGATGCCCAGCTTGCGCATATTCTGCTCCGCATCCGCTTCCCGCCGTGCCCAGAGCTCGCGTTCCTTCTGTGCGCTCTCCCGGGCGCAGGCGCGGATCACCTCCGGGAAGCTTTCGTCCAGCGCGGCAAGCTTTTCCATCACCGCCGGGCTGGCCAGCTGCACTTCCGGCACGCGGGTGTGCTCGTCCTTCAGGAAAAAGGGCGCTACCTCGTAGTGTCCCATCACCTCGTAGCTGGGCCAGTTGTTCTCTGCGCCGTCGATCTCGGCATTATGCAGGGCGGCATATACCTTGCTGTACACCACCTGCGCCGGCTTTGCGCCCAACGCGGTGATCATGTCGCTCATCATGTCCGACTCCTGCACCCGGATGGTCAGCCCCTGCAAATCATCCAGCCCGGTCACCTTTTCCCGGGTATAGAAGCTGCGCACACCGGCGTCGAACCACGAAAGTCCCACTAAGTCCATCCCGTCCAGCATGGCCAGAAACTCATCGCCGATGCTGCCGTCCAGCACACGCCACATCTGCTCGGCATCACTGTACAGGTAAGGCAGCTGCAGTACGCTAAGCTCCGGCTCGTACTCTGCCAGCTGGCTCAGGGACACGCGGGAAAAATCCACCCCGCCGAACTGCATCTGCTGGATGACGCTCTGCTCCGCGCCCAGCTCTGCCCCACTGTAAACCAGCACCTTCACCCGGCCATCCGTGTGCTGCGCCACAAGCTCGGCAAAGGCCTTTGCCGCCTTGCTGGTGGGGTAGTCCTCCGGCTGATTCTCCGCATAGCGCAAAATGAGCGGCTTTTCCTGCTGCGAAGAAGCAGACTGTGCCGTGCAGCCTGTGACTGCCAGTGCCGGTGCTGCCGTCAGCAGATGCAGCAGTTGACGGCGGGTCACAGCCGCGCCTCCCGGGCCGCCTTTGCCGCTTCCTTCCGGTACTGGGTGGGGGTCATGCCGGTGCGCTTTTTAAAGGCACGGGCAAAGTAACTGGCATCCTCGTAGCCCACCATGGAGGCCACCTCTGCTGCGGAGCGGAAGGGGTCGGCCAGCAGCTCTTTGGCTGCGTTGATGCGCAGTTCGGTCAGGCAGTCCAGAAAGTTCATCTTCTGGTACTTTTTGAACTGCGCCGAAAGATACGCCGGGCTGATGTGCAAAATTTCGCTCACGCTGTCCAGCGAGAGGTCGGCCATATAGTTATCTTCCATATACTTGCGCACATGATCCATCACCAGTGCGTTGCGGTCACTCTCCCCTTCCCCGGCGGGGTCGGTCTCCTGCTCCGGGGCGGTTTCCTGCTCCGGGGCTTCCGCAGCCAGCTCTGCCAGACGGCGTCCGGCTTCGATCTGCCGGATGGCGCGGCGGATGGCAGCTTCGGTCTCGTCCGGGTCCACCGGCTTCAGCAGATAGTCGCAGGCACCCAGATGCACCGCCTCGTGGGCGTACTGGAACAGGCTGTATGCCGTGATAAAAATCACCTTGCACTCCGGGCGCTGCTCCAGCACCGCGCGGGCGGCATCCAGGCCGTTCATTCCCGGCATCTCGATGTCCATCAAAATCAGGTCTGCACCCCAGAGCACGGCGGTATCGGCGGCTTTGCGTCCGTTTTCCGCCATTTCCACTGTTACCTCATGCTCGAACCGGCGCATGACGATATCCGCCAGCGCTTCCCGTTCCATCTTCTCATCATCCGCGATCAACAGACGAATCATTCCTCAAATTCCTCCTCATTCTCCACCAGCGGCAGATACAGGATCACCGCAGTCCCCCGCCCCGGCCGGGAGCGCACCACCACCCGGCAGCGGGCATCCAGCAGCCGCAAGCGGGCAGCCACATTATAAATACCGATATGTTCCCAGCGGGGTGCGGGCTGTTCCAGTGCCGTGCGCAGCTGCTGCAGCTGCTCCGGCTCAATGCCTACGCCGTTGTCCAGCACCCGGATGCACAGCAGACCTTTTTCCCGCAGGGGGATCATGCGGATGCGCACCACGCCGCCCTCTTCCTTGGGGCAGATGCCGTGCTTGAAGGCGTTTTCCACGATGGGCTGCAAGATAAAGGACGGCACCATGGTCTCGGTCAGGTCCAGCGAGTCCGAGAACGCCCACTGCATCTGCACCCGGTCGCCAAAGCGCACATGGTAGATGGAGTAGTATTCGTCCACAATGCGCACCTCCCGGGAGAGGGGCACCTGTTCATCGTTGCTCATCAGGCTGTAACGCAGCAGATGGGAAAGCGCCATAATGAGTGCCTGTGTGCGGTAGGCGGACTCTGTGCCCGCCATCTGCTGGATGACGTTCAGGGTGTTGAACAGAAAATGCGGGTCGATCTGGCTGCGCAGCTGCTGTAACCGGCTGCGCTCCATGCGGTTCTGCAATTCCAGTGCTTCGGTCTTTTGGCGGTGCAGCTCCCGCTCGATCTCGTTTTTCTCCTGTAAGGTACTCACCTGCTGCGCCATGGAGTGCTTCATGCGGTTGAAAGACTCCGCCAGCTGCCCGATCTCCGGCTGCTTGGGCAGCGGGATGTCCGGGGTATCGAGCTGGCTGCGACTGATGGCGCGGGAGGCCTCGATCATCTGGGAGACTGGGGTCAGCAGCCGCATGACCATCAGACCGGAAGCGCAGCCCAGTGCCACGCACAGCGCCACCACCACGATCTGCATCAGGGCAATCCGCTCGCCCAGCTCCGAGATCTCGGTGTAAGTAATCTGGGCGTCCAGAATCGAGGCTTTCAGCAGCTGCATGGTGTACTGGCTCAGATACCCGCCGCAGACCGAGACCTTGTTATAGTACAGCTGGGATGCCTTTGCATCCTGTCCGCTGGTAAGGTAACCTTCCAGCTCTTCCAGCAGGGTGTTATAGCTGCCGTAGGTGGTCTCCACCGCACCGTACAGCACCCACTGCTCATCGCTGACGTTCTGCAAGCCATCCATATTGGATCGGATGCGCCACAGCCATGCGTTGCTGGTGGAGCAGGCTGCCCGGAGCTTTTCCAGCATTTCCTCGGTCTCGCCGTTCTCCCAGCGGTACGCTTCCAGAATGCTGATGGAACTTTCCACACCGCCCTGAAACCGGCTGATGGCGTTAAAGTTGCCCATCTGGTCGTCCTGCACCTGCTGCACCGCCCGTGCCTGATAGCCGTTCAGGGCAAGCTGCAACGCAAAGGCCGCAAAAAAAGCCGCCAGACACAGCACCATACGCTGCTTGAGCGTAACGCTGCGCTTCCAGTTGCGCTTTTCCATGCAAAGCTTCCCCCTTTTTTTCGTTGGATAATATCCGTTAGATAATAACTTATTTTACCACGCTTTGCGGGCGGTTTGCAAGCCGGATGCACCGCCGCCGGTGCATCTTTTGCTTGCTTCTTGCTGATAAATGTGGTACTATGCCCAAAAAGGAGGGTAACTTTATGACCCAGAATGTTTGCGTTTCCGTTCAGATGGACGAAAAAAGCTTTCACGATTTTGCATCTTTCGACCTGCTGCGCCACAACAAGGGCTGGCAGCGCCCGGCGGTGTTCACTGCCATTCTACTGGTGTGCGCCGGGATCTGCCTGAGCCAGATCGGCAAACGGGAGGGTGCCGGGCTGCTGACCGCCGTGCTGGCCATCGTAGCCATCGGTCTGCCCGCCGTATACTTCGGTACCTTCTTTGCTAACCTCTCCAAGCAGATCAAAAAGCTGGGTCTGCCCCGCCCCTTCTACCGTTTGGAGCTGGACGCCGCCGGGCTTTCGGTCTGGATGGCCGGTGAGCAGAACAAGACCGAGCCCACCAACCGCTACACTTGGAACACCGTGTACTGCGCCTACCGCACCAAAGAGGCGGTGTACATCTACGTCCAGAAGAATCAGGCCTATCTGCTGAACGAGAGCATGGATGCCGCATGGAGCCTGCTGGGCAGTGCCCTGCCCGCCGCCAGCCTGCACGACTGCCGGAAGTAAGGAAGATTTTTTATAATTTGCAGAACAGCCAAGCCGACAGGCTTGGCTGTTCTGCTTTTTTTCACGCAGGGACAAAGCAAAAACCCACGCTGCGGCAAAGCAAAAGCGCAGCGTGGGTACGGAAATAGCGTTATAACATTTTAGCGGGCGAGGGTGTACTTGTGCAGGGTCTTGCGCACTGCGCCGTTACCGGCGTACAGCTCCTTGACCATGCCCTCGATCTTTTCGCCCAGACCAACGGCGTACAGATCCACACCGAACACATCGGCACGGCTGTACAGAGCCTTCAGGCAGCTGAAGTCCTGCTCGCCTTCCTTGACCTGCAAGGGGCTGACGATGGCCTGCAGTTCAGCCAGCAGCGGATCGGGAGAGATCTCGAAGGGCTGGCCGTTGTCGTCGATGCCCTTCAGGTAGCGGGCATAGCCTGCCAGCACCAGCGGGATCAGCACGAGGTTGGACTTGTCCAGACCGCGCTCCTCGTAAGCCTTGATGGTCTCGCCGAAGCGGATCGCCAGCTTCTGGGAGGTATCAGTAGCGATACGCTGGGGAGCATCAGGCATGAAGGGGTTGGGCAGACGGCGGTTGATGACAGCGCCGATGAACTCGTAGGGGTTCAGCACGCCGGGATCAACGACCACGGGCATCGCCTCAATATAGCCGACCTTCTGGATGAAGGAGCGCAGATCCTCGTCTGCCATCTCGGCAGAGATGAGGGTGTAGCCCAGCATACAGCCATAGATAGACATGGCAGTGTGCAGGGGGTTCAGGCAGGTGCAGACCTTCATCTTCTCGATCTTGTCCACGGTCTCGCTGTCGCAGTACAGCACACCGCCCAGCTCCAGCGGAGGACGGCCATTGGTGTAGTGATCCTCGATGCACAGGTACTGGGTCTCCTCGGCGTTGACGAAGGGAGCGGTGAAGGTGTGCTTCTCGGTAACGATGGTGTAGTTATCCTCAAAGCCATCCTTTGCCAGCATCTCCTGCACCTTTGCGTCCGGGCGCGGGGTGATCTTGTCGATCATGCTCCACGGGAAGGTGATCTTGGTCTCGTCCTGCACATAAGCCAGGAACTCTGCGGGCACCAGACCCTGCTCCACCCACTTTGCAGCGTAGGCGTGGACAGCGGTCTTGACCTTATCGCCGTTGTGAGAGCAGTTATCCATGCTCTGGACGGTCAGGGGCAGCTTGCCGGCCTTGAAGCGCTCGTACAGCAGAGCGGTGACCTTGCCCATAGCCAGAACGGGGGTCAGGCCGCGCTCCAAGTCAGCGGGAGCAACGCCGTAGCCCTTCTCAGTGATGGTAAAGGAGATCATCTGCAGGCTGGGGTTCTGGAAGATCTCCACCAGACGTGCCCAGTCGGCGCCGAAGGAATAGTCAGCCTTCAGGCTCTCGGTAACGGAGGCGATGACCTTCTTCTCGATCTCGCCGGTGGACTTCAGGCAGACCAGCAGGCTCAGGTTATCGTAGGGCTGGTAAGCCTTATCGATGATCTCGTAGTCGAAGCTCTCGGCCACGATGACGCCGCGGTCGTACTTGCCGCTGTTCAGTGCATCGTTCAGCACGGCAGCGGGGAAAGCGCGGAAGATGTTGCCGGCACCGAAGTGCACCCAAGTGGGCTCGGCGTGAGTCTTGGCCTTCACAGCCTCAATGTCGAATTTGGGCAGCTCGTAGCCCTTTTCTGCCCACTCGGCGGACAGATTGCCGTTTTTAATATCAGACAGCTTCATAGTAATCAGCCCTTCTTTTCTTCATCCAGACGGTCCAGCAGATCCCAGATACCCAGCATATACTGGATGCCCAGAGCACGGTCATACTTGCCATAGCCGGGGCGGCAGACGCCGGGACCTTCCTCCCACAGCTGACGGCCGTGGTCGGGGCGGATGTAGCCCTCAAAGCCGCAGTCATGGTATGCGCGCATTACCTCAATGATGCCAGTCTCGCCGCAGCAGTCGCGGTGCGCAGCCTCAGAGAAGTCGCCGTTGGGGAAGTGGTGGATGTTGCGGACGTGACCGAAAGCAATACGGTCGCAGTGCTTGCGGATGATCTCGGCACAGTTATTGTTGGGGTTTGCGTTCAGGCTGCCGGTGCACAGGGTCAGGCAGTTGTACGGATCGTCCACCATCTTCAGGAAGCGGTCGATGCTGGGCTCGTCCACCAGCAGGCGGGGCAGGCCGAAGATATCCCAAGGGGGGTCGTCCATGTGGATAGCCATCTTGATGTCACACTCGTGGCAGGTGGGCATCAGGGCTTCGAGGAAGTACTTCAGGTTCTCCCACAGCTTCTCCTTGGTGACAGGGGCATAGGCCTTGAACAGCTCGTCCAGCTTTGCCATGCGCTCCGGCTCCCAGCCGGGGAAGGTCATGTTATACTTCTCGGTGAAGGACATGATATACTCAGCCATGGCCTTGTAATCGCCCTTGATCTTGTCCTTCTCGTAGAACAGTGCGGTAGAACCGTCGCCTACCGGGTGGAACAGGTCGGTGCGGGTCCAGTCGAAGATGGGCATGAAGTTGTAGCAGATGACCTTGACACCAAACTTGGACAGGTTGCGGATGCACTGCTTGTAGTTCTCGATATACTGGTCGCGGGTGGGCAGACCGATCTTGATATCGTCGTGCACGTTGACGGACTCGACAACATCCATATCAAAGCCGTAGGCGTGGATCTGATCTGCAACCTTCTGGATCTCGTCGATTTCCCAGATCTCGCCGGGCATCTTGTTGTGCAGTGCCCAGACGATGCTGGTCACGCCGGGGATCTGCTTGATGTCGCTCAGGGTGACGGGGTCGTTGCCCTCGCCATACCAGCGCCAACCCATTTTCATAGGCATAGAGAAGTTCCTCCTGTCGTTATTTATCATGTGGCACGCGCAGAACGCCTGCACGCTCTTCTTGCTTATATTCTAATATATCAGTTGTAAAATAGCAATACGCGCAATGCCAATTTTTTGTGTTTATTCTTGTATACTTTACACAAAAACGGCAAAATGCCAGTTTTTTAACAAGGTTTTTGGGCAGTGTGCTGCTTTCCTTCCATAGATTCCCTGCTCTGCCGCTGGGCTGCCCAAGCAATATCTTGTAACCGCCAAGTATGTAGTTCTCTGACCCGCCCGGCGCAAAGCAGTCTGTTCCGGTTGACAATTCCTATAAAAACCTTTATATTCAAAACATTCAGCGCCCGCGAAACCTGCCGGGCGCACTCATCCGCTTCTATCCAAACTTCTATATATAAAGGAGGACCCGCTATGGTTTCACCTGACAAGTACATCGCCGGGCGTTCCGCTGCCGATTGGATCGCGGCATATCCCGTGGTCTCCGACCTCTGCGCCCTGAAGGAGACTGCATGGGTAAACCCGGACAAGCTGCCCTTTGCACAGGCTGCGGCTGCCTGTCCGCTGACCCTTGCCGACATCGAGGATGCCGCCGCGCGGCTGGAGCGTTTTGCCCCCTACCTTGCCGCCGTCTTTCCTGAAACTGCTGCGACCGGCGGCATCATTGAATCCCCTGTCCGACCCATCCCCCGGATGCAAAAGGTGCTGGAAGAGCGCAGCGGCACCCCCATCGCCGGACAGATATGGGTCAAGCTGGACAGCCACCTGCCTATTTCCGGTTCTATCAAAGCCCGTGGCGGCATTTACGAGGTGCTGAAAACCGCCGAGGACATTGCCCTGCACAGCGGAATGCTGCACCTGACCGACAACTACGCCGTTCTGGCAGAGGAGCACTTCCGCAAGCTGTTCTCGCAATACTCCATTGCGGTGGGTTCCACCGGAAATCTGGGGCTTTCCATCGGCATCATGAGCGCAAAGCTGGGGTTTCAGGTCACCGTACATATGTCCGCTGACGCGCGGCAGTGGAAAAAAGACCTGCTCCGCAGCCGGGGCGTCAAGGTGGTGGAATACGTCTCCGATTACAGCATCGCCGTGACCGAGGGGCGCAAACTGGCGGCGGGCGACCCCTACTGCCATTTTGTGGATGACGAAAACTCCAAGACTCTCTTTCTAGGCTATGCCGTAGCCGCCCTGCGGCTGAAAAAGCAGCTGGACGCGCAGGGCGTCACCGTGGATGCAGAGCATCCCCTCTTCGCCTATCTGCCCTGCGGCGTGGGCGGCGGCCCCGGCGGCGTGGCCTTTGGCCTGAAGATGCTGTTCGGCGATGCCGCACACTGCTTTTTTGCCGAGCCCATCCACTCCCCCTGCATGATGCTGGGCATGGCTACCGGCGAAAACAGCAGCGTCTGTGTGCAGGACTTTGGCATCGACAACCGCACCGCCGCCGATGGTCTTGCCGTGGGGCGCGCTTCCGGCTTTGTGGGCGGGCTGATGCGCCCCTTTATGAGCGGCTGCTACACCCTGCAGGACGAGCGGATGTATACCCTTCTGGTGCAGCTGGCAGACGCCGAAGATCTTTACCTTGAACCCAGCGCTCTGGCGGGAATGTATGGCCCGGTGCTCACCCAGCCCGGGCAGCTGCTTGGCGCTTACACCGAAGCTGCCCTGCCCGCCGGTACGCTGGCAAACGCCACCCATCTGGTCTGGGCCACCGGCGGGAATATGGTCCCCCGGAAAGAAATGCAGCGCTACTACGCAAAAGGCAAGGCGCTGGCACAGAAATAAACAAAAGCCGCCTTTCGTGCCAAACAGCACAAAAAGCGGCTTTTATCGTCTTATTTCAAGAGCAAGGAGCCTTGCGGAAGCTTATTCCGGCAGGTCCTCTTCGTTCTCCAGAGAGTGCCAGACGTTCTGGACTGCTGTGCACTGAATCCATACGAGCCACTTTTGATTGTGCTTTTCCAGTATACCACACATAGAATTTTATCGCAAGTACGATGTTATTTTAAAGGTTTTCTCTGTTTTTTGGTGTAGTTTACCACCATTTTGCAAAGGCTGTTGTAGGGCTTATCTGGCGGCTCTGGGGAGGTGCTATTTTCGAAAGTTCACTTCAATCCTCTTTGTGCTTCATCAACAAAACAATCTTTCTATATTTCTACGAATTTATCACTTTTACTTGACACCTTCTTAGAACGGTGGTAGTTTTAATATGGTATTTTGCTCTACCCTACGCAAAGTCACAAAATGGAGGAATTATCGTGAAAAATAGGATTCTTGCACTCTTGCTTGTTGCAGTTGCTGTCTTGATATGCGGATGCTCTGCTAAAAAGGACACCTGTTCCGTGGACGGATGTTCTCAGGAAGTCTATAAGAATGGCCTGTGTGCCGATCACTATGTTGATGTTGCACTATCTGAAGCTGCTGCATCTTCCGAGGATTCCAGCGAATCCATTGACCCTGCTATTGCTGCTGTACAGGAAAAATATCAGGAATACGTTGACGAGGCCGTTCAGACCTTGCGAAATTCTCTAAAAAATCCTAAGAGCCTAGACATCTATCAAATCTATCTGTCGGATGAATCTGTCGGACAATATTATAACAAAAATATTGAGATTTGTATTGATGCAGCTGCTGAAAACAGCTATGGAGGAACTGTCCGATCTGAATTTTACTACCAAAACAATGACTTCGGAAAAAAGTTCTATGAATGTACATCTGATGCCGAAAAGAGCATCTTTAACAGCCTTATGGAATTTTGTACTGGACAGCGTACATCTGACAAGGTAATTGAAGAAGTCCCCGGATATTATCATAGATTTGTCACTTCAAAGGATACGGGCGAATCCGTACCATTCGCCGATTATCTTCTTATCCCTGAATCTTGGTACGAAAACTCTTAAATGCGCTTCAAGCCCTTTCTTCACAGCCGGAGAGAGGGCTTTTCCCTTACCATATTTTGATGATAATTTAACATTGTTTGATCGTGAAAAGTTCTAGTGTATTTACGGTGGAGATGTAATACTTTTCCACTTTTCTGCCGTTCCAGACACACTTTTTTCTTGAATCGCACCCCAAATTCCCCATCTTTCATGGAAAATCCACTCAAAACCGACCATAAACGACACTGAAACAGGAGTAAAACACCTCTTTGGTAATCTATTCGGTGATGCAATCGGTGGAATGGTTTTGCTCATTTTTGAGCAATAGCTCTATGCTCCTGGAAAAGTCGAACAACTACAGTGGTACACTTCTGTTCCATGCCGCCGGGATAGTCGATTTGTGGTACGCCCCTTCAGGCTGTCCATTTTGCCGGGCATCTTTACAGCGATACTACAATGCCGATAAATACAACCGCCACAATCACGAGCATTGCCATGTCACAATCCAAAAGTGCCCGTATGTCACAGCAAAACAACGTTTTTACACTTTCCTGCCTAACAAACAAAAGCCGCCTTTCGTGCCAAACAGCACAAAAAGCGGCTTTTTATCGTCTTATTTCAGGAACAAAGAGCCTTGCGGAAGCTTATTCCGGCAGGTCCTCTTCGTTCTCCAGAGAGTGCCAGACGTTCTGAACGTCATCGTTATCCTCCAGAGAATCCAGCAGCTTGCCCATCAGCTTCAGCTGATCGGGGTCGGTCAGACGGGTGGTGGTCATGGGCACCATGGCCAGATCATCGGACAGGATCTCGTAGCCCTTCTCCTCTAGAGCCTTGACCACAGCGGAGTAGTTCTCGGGGTCGGTGGTGACCTCGGCTGCGTCCTCGCTGGCATCAAAGTCCTCGGCACCGGCATCCAGAGCGTCCATCATGGCCTCGTCGGCGTCCTTATCCTCCAGAGAGATGTCGATGACACCCTTCTGGTTGAACAGGAAGGCCACGCAGCCCATAGCGCCCAGATTGCCGCCGTTCTTATCGAAGTAGTGGCGCAGGTCGGCAGCGGTACGGTTGCGGTTGTCGGTCAGGGTCT
>ERZ779842.1119-NODE-1119-length-23923-cov-3.488981_pt1 | contig 23923 bp, 17 predicted proteins | sample MGYA00511095_ERZ779842 | MGnify/ENA primary metagenome ERZ779842 (study PRJEB29588, sample SAMEA2154036) | human gut metagenome | biome: human gut; feature: human-associated habitat; material: faeces | place: Denmark | collected 2008/2010 ... | reverse complement strand
TCACCTTAGAAGGTGGAATGGGACAGAGACCTTAAGAAAAATCCATATAAGTCAAAGAGAGTGCCTGTGCGTTTTTTGAATCGTACAGTCGCTCTCTTTTTATTTCATAGGATATTCCGAAGGAACTTCCTATGAAATAAAAGGCACTGCGTGCCGGAGATGCACATTCTTTTTAGCTTCTCCGTCTTGACATCTTTAAAAACGTCATTCAAAATAAGAACGGAAAGAAAATTTAAATCATTTAATCGAGGCTAAAAAGATATGAAAGCAGTTATTTTTGATATGGACGGTGTTCTGATCAACACAGAACCATTACACTATCGTTGCTGGAAGGAAATTTTAAAAGAGAAGAACGGAATCGATCTTGACTATGAGGTCTACCTTCCGTGTATCGGTTCTACCCGTGGATTCTTCATGGATTTGATCAATGAGAATTATGGGCCGGTTTTTGATGATGTGGATAAGATGAATGCGCTCATGAAAGAGAAAAAAGCGCAGATTACAGAGGCAGAAGGATTTTCGGAGATGCCGGGAATCAAAGAAGCATTGAAGCAGTTAAAAGACGAAGGATATCTGCTTGCAGTAGCGTCTTCCTCTCCGGCTTATGCGATCAAAGATGCATTAAAGTCTCTGGATATGGAGAAATATTTTACAGTGGTCATGAGTGGAGATTATGTAGAGCATCCAAAACCGGCACCGGATACTTTCCTTGTAACGGCAGAGAAACTGGGAATGGAGCCGGAGGACTGTCTGGTAGTAGAGGATTCGACTAACGGTGGAGGAGCTGCCAGAGCAGCCGGTATGAAATGTATCTGGTTCCACAACCCGGATTCCGGAAGGCAGGATATCCCGGATGCGGTACTGGAATTTCCGGCATGGACCAGCGAAAATGTAGAAAAAATGCTGAAAATATTAGGAAAAGAGGGAGAGTAAAGATGAGAATAAGAACAGCAGATCTGAGTGATCTGAAAGAAATTGCCCGTGTGGAGGCAGCGTGTTTCCCGGCAGCAGAAGCGGCAACAGAAGAAGAATTTGAAAAGAGACTTACTTTTTATAAAGATCATTTCTGGCTGATGTTTGAAGAAGAGAAGTTGATCGCCTTCGTGGACGGTATGGTGACGAATCAGGAAGATCTGACAGACGAAATGTATGAAAAAGCGGAAATGCATGATGAAAAAGGTGACTGGCAGATGATTTTTGGTGTAAATACGCTGCCGTCTTACCGGAAACATGGATATGCAGGAGAATTGATCAAAAGAGCGATTACAGATGCAAAAGAGCAGGGAAGAAAGGGACTTGTCCTTACCTGCAAGGACCGGTTGCTATCTTATTATGCCAGGTTTGGATTCAAAAATGAAGGTGTCTCAGAATCAGTACATGGAAACGTGGTCTGGAATCAGATGAGACTTACATTTGATGAAGGGCTGGGTGAATAATGTGAAAAAAAATAAGTTTGAAATTGATATGTGCAACGGCTCCATCATGGACAAGCTGATCTCTTTTTCACTGCCGCTTATGGTTTCCGGAATTCTGCAGCTTGCGTTTAATGCAGTGGATATCATCGTGGTAGGAAGATTCTCCGGGAGTCAGGCACTTGCCGCAGTCGGCTCCACAACAGCACTGATTAATGTGTTTACGAACCTGTTTATCGGAATTTCACTTGGTGCCAATGTTCTTGCAGCCAGATTTTATGCAGCGGGCAAAGACCGGGAGATGTCGGAAACAGTACATACTTCGATCACACTTGCGCTGATCAGTGGAATTATGATGGCAGTTATCGGGGCGCTTCTTGCAAAGTGGGCACTTGAAATTATGGGAACGCCGGATGATGTGATCGGGCAGTCTGCCTTATATATGCGGATCTATTTTATGGGAATGCCATTTTTTATGTTATATAACTATGGGGCGGCCATTTTAAGGGCGATCGGTGATACAAAAAGGCCATTGATCTTCCTGATCATTTCCGGAATTGCAAATGCCGCGCTGAACATGATACTGGTTATTCTTTTTCATATGGGAGTTGCCGGGGTTGCAATTGGAACAATTATTTCACAGCTGATTTCCTGTGTGCTGGTACTGACCTGTCTGTACCGGTCGGAAGGAAGTTATCAGCTTCGTTTCTCCAAACTGAAGATCAATGGTGCCTACATGGAACAGATTTTCCAGGTGGGAGTTCCGGCGGGAATCCAGAGTACGGTCATCAATTTGTCCAATGCACTGTTGCAGTCTTCGGTTAATTCATTTGGATCGATTGCGATGGCAGGCTATACAGCAGCGAACAATATGCTTGGGTTCCTTTATATGTCAGTGAATTCGATCACCCAGGCATGTATGAGTTTTACCAGTCAGAATTATGGTGTCGGTAAGCTGAAACGAATGGATAAGGTCCTGCGTGACTGTGCGATTCTGTCTATATCGATCGCGGTAGTGCTTGGTGGTCTTGCCTATTGCTTCGGACCGCAGATTCTGACAATTTATACTTCAGATCCAAAGGTTATCAACTGCGGAATGGAAATCCTGGCGTATACATCGATCACTTATTTCCTGTGTGGGATCATGGATTTGTTTCCGGGTGCGCTTCGTGGAATGGGATATTCAGCAGTCCCGATGGTGCTTTCAGTGATCGGAACGGTGGGAACAAGAATTGTGTGGGTATTTGGAATTTTTCCGAACCACAGATCTTTATCCGTACTTTTTGTATCCTATCCGGTGTCATGGATCCTTACCATTGTACTTCAGGTCGTGTGCTTCTATTTTGTGAGAAAAAGGGTACATCAGAAAGAAAAAAGATTGTTATAAACAGAACGAAATTGTGAAAATCGACAGTAGGGCATTGTGAAAAACAGACAGATTTATCTGTCTGTTTTTGTATATATATAATAAATGTGCTTGCAATAGAAAGACACATGTGCTTGTATCTGCTACAAAAACATGAACATGTAAAATGTTTGTGTATCACGGAAAATAGATTGAAAAGAGAAGAAAAATAGGGTATCCTAAGTATAGAAAAACAAAAGTAATAAAAAGTCCGCGTTAAACGGACATATGTGTCATGCGGAGGTAATGAAGATGAATGATAATAAAATGTGGGCGTTAGTAAAGGAAAAACCGGAACAGGGACTCTGGCTGAAAAGAGTACAGATTCCGGAAGTAGGACCAAATGACGTAAAGATCAAGATCCATAAAAATGCAATCTGTGGTACCGATGTACATATTTACCAGTGGAATGAATGGGCACAGCATACTATTCCGATCGGACTGACCGCAGGACATGAATATGTCGGGGAAGTTGTAGAAGTCGGTGCAGGTGTACAGGGATTCAAGGTGGGCGATCTGGTATCCGGTGAAGGACATATCACTTGTGGAAAATGCAGAAACTGTCTAGAAGGGCACAAAGAGAACTGCAAAGATGCCAAAGGCGTTGGGGTAAACCGGAACGGTGCGTTTGCAGAATATCTGGTTATTCCCGCTTCAAATGTATGGCCGTGCAATCCGGCAATTGATGAAGAATTATATGCGATCTTTGATCCATTTGGAAATGCAACCCATACTGCATTATCTTACGACATGCTTGGTGAAGATGTGCTGATCACAGGTGCAGGGCCGATTGGGATCATGGCAGCGGCGATCGCAAAATTTGCAGGAGCAAGACATGTGGTAATCACGGATATGAACCAGTACCGTCTGGATCTGGCAGCAAAAATGGGTGCGACCAGATGCGTTAATCTGACACAGGAAAAACTGACGGATGTGATGCATGAGATCGGAATGACAGAAGGCTTTGATATCGGACTTGAAATGTCCGGAAGCCAGCCGGGACTTTCTGATATGATCCATAACATGAAACATGGTGGAAAGATCGCACTTCTCGGATTGCAGAGACAGGATGCAACCGTAGATCTTGAGACAGTGATCTTCAATGGGCTGAATATCCGCGGAATTTATGGAAGAAAAGTATGGGATACCTGGTACAAGATGTCTACGATGATCCAGGCGGGACTTGATATTTCACCGATCATCACACACCATTTTGATATCCGCGATTATGAAAAAGGATTTGAGGCAATGATCTCAGGACAGTCAGGAAAGGTGATCCTTGACTGGGCACATATTAACGATTAGGAAAAGCAGAAGAAGGAGAGAATAAAATGGCAAGAAAAAATGATATTTTAAGTATTTATACAAAAGAAGTAGAACAGATCAAAGCAGATGGTCTTTTCAAAGGGGAAGCACCGTTCGTATCTCCGCAGGGCGCAAAGGTTGTAATGGAAGACGGAAGAGAGCTTCTTAATATGTGTGCCAATAACTATCTTGGACTTGGGGACAATCAGAGACTGATCGATGCAGCGAAGAGAACTTATGATGAAAAAGGATATGGGGTTGCTTCTGTCAGATTTATCTGCGGAACACAGGACATCCACAAAAAACTGGAAAAGAAGATTTCCGGATTTCTGGGAACAGATGATACGATTTTATATTCTTCCTGCTTTGATGCAAATGGTGGACTTTTTGAAACAATCCTGACTGCGGAGGATGCAGTGATCAGTGATGAACTGAACCATGCTTCCATCATTGACGGAGTTCGTCTCTGTAAGGCAAAAAGATACCGCTACAAAAATAACAACATGGAAGATCTGGAAGCACAGCTTCAGGCTGCAGATGCAGCAGGAGCAAGAGTCAAACTGATCGCTACAGACGGTGTATTTTCAATGGATGGAATCATCTGTAACTTAAAAGGTGTCTGTGATCTTGCTGATAAATACAACGCACTGGTTATGGTGGATGACAGCCATGCAGTTGGATTTGTAGGAGCACACGGCAGAGGAACTTCCGAATACTGTGGCGTAGAAGGAAGAGTGGATATCATTACAGGAACACTAGGAAAAGCACTCGGTGGGGCTTCCGGTGGATATACATCCGGAAGAAAAGAGATCATCGATCTGCTTCGTCAGAGAAGTCGTCCGTACCTGTTCTCCAACTCTCTTGCACCGGCAATCGCAGGAGCAAGTATTGAGATGTTCAATATGCTGGAAGAAAGCACCGAGCTTCGTGACCATCTGGAAGAAGTAACCGCATACTACCGCAAGCAGCTGGTAGAAAATGGATTTGATATCATCGAAGGAACCCATCCATGTGTACCGGTTATGCTTTATGATGAAAGACTTGCCGGAGAATATGCAAAGAAAATGATGGAAAAAGGGGTATATGTGGTTGCATTCTCTTATCCGGTTGTACCGAAAGGAAAAGCAAGAATCCGCACACAGGTATGCGCGAGCCATACAAAAGAAGATATTGATTTCATTATCAAATGTTTTAAAGAGACTAGAGAAGAGATTGGAAAATAAATTGCTACAGGATAGAAAAATGCCGGACAGTACAAAATGTTGCCCGGCATTTTGTGATGATATAACAGAGAAATTTGACTAAAAAATGTTACAGGAAAATTTTCGGAGGCGTTAAATAAAAATAAAAGAATATTTTTGGAATGTAATCATGGTAATTATGTAAACCCTGAAAAAATAGAGAGAAAAGCTTGTGGGAAAGGCAGGAATACTATAAAATAAACAGGGAACAATAAAAAGATGAATGGGGTGTCATCTGACAGAGGAGAGAAAAGATGGAACAAAAAATATACAATGAATATGTGGAAATTTTAAAGGAAGAGTTGCTTCCGGCGATGGGATGTACAGAGCCGATTGCAGTAGCTTACGCGGCAGCAGTTGCAGTTCAGGCTCTTGGGGAAAAACCGGAATCTGTAGAAGTAAATGTCAGTGCAAATATTATTAAGAATGTAAAAAGTGTCGTTGTACCGTGCACAGGAGGACTTCGCGGAATCGGTGCAGCAGTCTGTGCAGGGATTGTAGCCGGATGTCCGGAAAAAGAACTGGAAATTCTGGAAGAGATCACAGGGGAACAGAAAGTAGAAATGAAAAAGATGCTGGATACTATGCCGATGACAATCCGGGAATCCGATAAAGAATATATTTTCGACATCCAGATCAAGGCATGTGCAGGCGGACACAGCGGATACGTAGAGATCGTAGGTTTTCACACCAATGTGATCTGTGTAAAGAAAGATGATGAGATCATCAGAGAAAAAGCATATGAAGAGCAGGGATCCAGCTGTGCGACGGACCGTTCTCTTCTGACTGTGGAGAAGATCATTGAATTCGCAGACTGCGTAGACGTTGCAGACGTAGAGGAAGTTCTGCAGAGACAGATTGATTATAACTGGGCAATTGCCGAAGAGGGTATGACAGGAAACTGGGGAGCTGCCATTGGAAAGACTTTGATGGAAGCATATGGAAACAGTGTACATAACCGTGCGAAAGCGATGGCAGCGGCCGGATCGGATGCAAGAATGAACGGATGTGAACTTCCGGTTGTCATCAATTCGGGAAGCGGTAACCAGGGAATGACAACTTCTCTTCCGGTGATCGTCTATGCAAAAGAGCTAAATGTCTCAAAAGAGATGATGCTCCGCGCGCTGGTTGTGTCAAATCTGATCACAATCCATATGAAGACAGGAATCGGAAGACTGTCTGCATATTGTGGCGCGATCAGTGCGGGATGTGGTGCAGGTGCAGGAATCTGTTATCTGTATGGCGGACGTGCATATGAGATTTCTCATGTAATTGTAAATGCAGTTGCCATTAACTCAGGTGTTGTGTGTGATGGAGCGAAGGCAAGCTGCGCGGCAAAAATCGCATCAGCTGTAGAAGCAGGGCTTCTGGGACTTCAGATGCAGAAAAATGGAAAGCAGTTCTATGGCGGAGACGGACTTGTAGAAAAAGGTGTAGAAAACACGATCCGTAATATTGGAGAGCTTGCAAAGAAGGGAATGCGTGAGACGGATAAAACGATCATCCAGATCATGACAAGATAAGAAAAAGAGAAAAGAACTGGTAGAAGAGGCACTTGCATTTACCGGACTTAAGAAAAATATGATTAATATTGAAAAAATAAAACATCTGCGGTATGCATATCGCAGATGTTTTATTTTTGACCGTTAGCTATTTATACTTTTTATTTTTGAATATACTTCTTCAACAACAAAAGCGTATTCTTTACCCCATCCATATGGGATCTTTCATAGTTATGTGATGCGTACACCCCAGGGCCAATCAGACCATGACGGATATCATATCCTGCCCGAAGAGTTGCCTCTACATCAGAACCGTAATGCGGATACACATCGATCGCATAATCCAATCCTTCTTCTTTTGCAGTTTCGGCAAGAGCGGATGTTACGTCGTAGTTGTAAGGACCGCCGGAATCTTTTGCGCAAATAGATACCATGCGTTCGGTACATCCGAGATCGGATCCGACGCAGCCCATGTCAACAGAAATCATCTCTGTTGTATCTTCGGCAACAAAACTTCCGCCGTGTCCGACTTCTTCATATACAGTGAAAAGAAGAGAAACTTTGCGGGAAAGCGCAATAGATTCATCTTTTACGCACTTTGCCAGACCGAGAAGGATGGCAGCAGAAAGCTTGTCATCTAAGAAACGGCTTTTGATATAACCGCTCGGTGTGATCTGGGTACGCGGGTCCATGGCGATGATATCTCCAGGCTGTACGCCAAGTGAAAGAGTTCCTTCTTTAGTGTCCACATTTTCGTCCAGAAGGATTTCCATATTTTCTTCTTTTGTCTCAACAGCAGAATCTGCAACATGAACAGAAGGTTCAGTATTTAGTACTACACCGGTATAAACGCGTCCGTCGCGTGTGTGAATCGTGCAGTTTTCCCCATCAGCGGTACTCCACTGGTGTCCACCGAGAGTAGTCGGACGCAGTCTTCCATTTGCTTTGACAGAGCGCACCATGGCACCGAGGGTATCAACGTGTGCTGCAAGTACCAGCGGATTCCCCTCTCCGCCGATGGTTACAAATACATTGCCTTTGTTAGAAAGCTGTGGTTCATATCCCATATCTGATAAAGTCTTCATCAGGTATGCAGCCACATCTTTGGTATAACCGGATGGGCTTGGAATAGAAGTTAAAGCTTTCAGTTCGTTTCCGATAAATTCAAGATAATTTTGCATAGAAAATTCCCCCAAAAAATTTATAGTATATATCATAATAGTTTAATGGAAGAGGATGGAAAATGCAATATACATTGAAGGATAATTTAAAAAGGTTATAATAATTGATGAAAAAATAGATTTATGATTTATTAAAAAAGAATCAAATATTGCTTCCGATATATTTGCTGGTGAATTAACCGTATCAGGAGTATAATAGACTTAAAATATTATAGGAGGACAAGGTTAATTATGGGGGAAACATCAAACGCTAATCTACTGACAACGGGATCTATTCCGAAAAAGATTATTATGTTTGCGATTCCGCTTCTATGGGGGAATTTATTCCAGCAGTTGTATAATGTGGCGGATTCGCTGATCGTGGGAAATTTTCTTGGGAATAATGCACTTGCAGCTGTCAGCTCATCAGGGAATCTGATATTCCTGATGGTAGGATTTTTTGGGGGAATTGGCGTGGGAGCCGGTGTTGTCATTGCGAGGTATTTTGGAGCCGGAGAATATGAGAAGCTGAAAAAAGCAATCCATACGGCACTGGCATTTGGTGGCGTATGTGGAATTTTTCTTACGGTTGCCGCGTTGATCCTTGCACCGCAGATTTTAAAACTGATTGGTACGCCGGAAGAGGTACTGCCGAAATCACTGGTTTATTTCAGGGTGTATTTTGCAGGTTCACTTGGATTTGTAATTTATAACTTTGGAATGGGGATTTTGCAGTCACTCGGTGACAGTAAGAGTCCGGTCATCTATCTGATCATTTCAGCGTGTCTGAATGTGATTCTGGATCTGGTGCTGATCGGAGGTTTAGGATTTGGTGTAGGTGCAGCAGCTTTTGCAACGATTGTTTCACAGATATTAAGTGCGGCTCTGTGTATCAGAAAACTGCGCAGGGAACCAGAGGCGTTCCGGTTATCTTTTCGTGAACTTCGGATGAATGGGAATATGCTGCGGCTGATCGTGGTAAACGGAATACCGGCAGGAATCCAGAATTCCATTATTGCGGTTGCAAATGTATTTGTACAGTCGAATATTAATCAGTTTGGGGCTCTGGCAATGGCCGGATGTGGGTCATATTCCAAAATTGAAGGATTTGGATTTATTCCGGTTACCTGCTTCTCACAGGCACTCACGACGTTTATTGGACAGAATCTGGGAGCAAAAGAGTACGACCGGGCAAAAAAAGGGGCATTGTTTGGAACCATTTGTGGAATCGGGATAGCAGAAGTGATCGGAATAGCAGTTTTTTTCTTTTCACCATACCTGATCGCTGCGTTTGGAGGAGATCAAAAAGCAATTGAATATGGAATTGCAGAGGCACATACGATCGCTCTTTTCTATTGTCTGCTTGCGTTTTCGCATTGTATGGCAGCAATTCAGAGAGGGGCGGGAAGAAGTATTGTTCCGATGTTTGTTATGATGATTGTATGGTGCGGAGTCCGGGTAACCTATATTAGTATTGTTATCAGGATTATTCCGGTGATCAATGTAATCTACTGGGCATATCCACTTACCTGGTTTATCAGTTCGGTGATATTTTTGATTCTGTTTCTTAAGACAGACTGGATTCACGGATTAGAGAAACAGTGACAGGGCGCATAAAAAAGAAAGCTGTACACTGCTTATGTAGTGTGCGGCTTTCTTTTTTTGTATTTTTTCCTGAAATTACAGGGAAAGGGAATGAAGTTCCGTAAAAAATGAAGGATAAGATACATCTACACACTGACCATCCTGGATTTCAGTATTTCCCTCGGCGGCAAGGGCTGCGATGGAAAAGGCCATTGCGATCCGGTGATCCAGATAACTGTTGATCTGTCCTCCATGAACCGGATTACCGCCACGGATGATCATGCCGTCGTCGGTTGGTGTTACATCAACGCCCATGGCAAGAAGTCCTTCTGTAGTTGTTTTGATACGGTCAGTCTCTTTGACCTTCAATTCGGCAGCATCCTTGATGATCGTAGTTCCCTCGGCGAAAGCAGCCATCACTGCAATCATTGGAATCTCATCGATCAGTGTAGGGATGATTGCACCTTCTACGGTGGTTCCGTGAAGAGTGCTTGTACGTACAAGAAGATCGGCAGTTGGTTCACCACTGTCACAATTTTCATTTAGATAGGTAATGTCTGCCCCCATTGCCCTGCATACTTCAAGGATTCCGGCACGGGTCGGGTTAGTACCTACATTCTTTATCAGAAGTTCAGAACCTGGAACCAGAAGGGCAGCAGCGATGAAGTAAGCAGCAGAAGAAATATCTCCGGGAACCAGGATCTTCTGTCCGTATAATTCCTCACATGGGAGAATAGATGCAGTTGCACTGCCATCAGAATGTATTTCTGTCTGTACGTTGGCACCGAAGCCATTCAGCATCAGTTCTGTATGATTACGGGAAAGTACAGGTTCTGTAACCAGGGTTAATCCGTCTGCATAAAGTCCTGCCAGGAGTACGGAAGATTTAACCTGAGCAGAAGCTACTTTTGAGTGATAGTGGATTGCGTGCAGGGATGGATTCTGACCGGCAGGAAGCAGGCTGTTGATCAAAAGTGGTGCGCACCCGTTCCCATTCTGGCTTAAAATATCAGCGCCCATCATCCCAAGAGGCTCCATGATCCTCTTCATTGGGCGGGAGTTCAGGGAAGCATCGCCGGAAAGAGTGGTGGCAAACGGCTGACCGGAAAGAATACCGGAAATCAGTCTTGTGGTGGTTCCGCTGTTCCCCACATCTAAAAAAGAAGAAGGTTCGGAAAGTCCGTGAAGGCCTTTGCCGTGAACCAGGATACGGTCAGGTGTGTCTTCGATATTGATTCCCATGGCACGAAAGCCGCCGATGGTAGAGAGGCAGTCGGCACCGTGAAGAAAATGTGTGATCTCAGTAGTTCCTTTTGCCAGTGCACCGAACATAATAGAACGGTGGGAGATGGATTTATCGCCGGGAACAGATACTTCCCCGCGAAGCTGTTTAACAGGTTGGATTTGCATAATATAGTAACCTCTCATTCGTAAAATTCTATTTTCAAGCATTGTGACCAATTTACACAAAGTTCTGAAAAGATTTTTTGGACTGTCTTGCATTTAATGATGTGAGTGTCAAAAGTCCTCTTGCAAGCAAGCTTGCATCGGCTTTCTGACCTTTTGACCCTGGTATCATCATTTAATTATTAACGCTCATAAACAATATAACGATGCTTCTGCAAAAGTGCTACTGCCTTCTCACAGGAGATGCTGTCATAGAATTCGATGCGGAGTACGCCTTCTTCAAATTCACGGTTATGAACGATTCCGATGTTCTTAATGCTGAGTGCATTAGAAGCGAGGATGGTCGCAATGGTGGCGATCACACCGGCTTCATCCGGGATGTCACAGTAGATCTCGAATGCACGCTTGATCGGGCCGGCAGAACCGTTTGGCATGGAATTGCGGTAGTTCCGGGAATGGTCGAACATATCGTAGATTCCCTGGGAGTCTCCGGTATCAACCAGTTTTTTCGCTTCATTTAATGTTTCGATATAATTTCCAAGGATCTGGGAAATATTACTCTGATTCTGTGCACAGATGTGTTCCCACATGGTCGGTGAGGAAGAGGCGATTCGCGTAATGTCCTTAAAGCCGCCGGCGGCGAGGGTTTTCATCAGCTCATCCTTGGTGTCGGTGTCTCTGACAAAGTTGACCAGACTTGCGGCAATGATATGTGGCAAGTGGCTGATCGTGCCGGTGACGATGTCGTGTTCATGATAATCCAGTACGATCGGAAGTGCACGCAAGGATTCTACGAAGGATGCGTATGCATCAACCTTTTTTTTCGCTACTTTGGCGGAAGGGGTGAGAACAAAGTAAGCGTTCTCAATCAGGATTGGTTTGGAATTGGCAAAACCACTCTTTTCGGAACCGGCCATCGGGTGTCCTCCGATAAAGTAATCCTCCAGTCCCAGCCGGATGATCTCGTCATGGATCGGAGTTTTGACACTTCCGACGTCAGTCAGGATCATATCATCATGCAGGTAAGGCATCATCTGCTTTAAATATGCAGTATTGAAAGCGACCGGGGCACATAAGAAGATGTAGTTGCAGCCTCGGAAATTATCATCGATTGAGGTACAGGCCACATTGATGATGGATTCTTGTGTGGCAAGTGCCAGAGTTTCTCTATTCTTGTCGAAAGCGACAATCTCATAATCCGGATAATATCGCCGGATCGCCTTTGCAATAGAGCCCCCAATGAGTCCGAGTCCGATAAATCCGATTTTTTTCTGTTTCATAATCTTTCGTCCTTTCGTGATAGTCTACCTTTCATAATATAGGAAAACAGGCTATCTGTCAATAAAGCAATACTTTAAAGCGTAAAAGTGAAAGTTTTTGTTGAAATTCTATAAAATAGTTGTGTTTTTATAGAAAGTTTAGTACAATATATCCATGAGAAACTTTAGCAAGGAGGCAGCAAGCATGAAGGTTTACAGAACGGATGAAATTAGAAACGTGGTCCTTTTAGGACATGGGGGAAGCGGAAAGACCAGTCTGGCAGAAGCGATGGCTTATGTATCTGGAGCAACAAATCGTATGGGATCTGTTGAGAACGGTAATACGATCAGTGATTTTGATAAAGAAGAACAGAAACGTAAATTCTCACTTAGCACAAGTCTGATTCCGATTGAATGGGAAAAAGCAAAGATTAATATCCTTGATACACCTGGATATTTTGATTTTGTCGGAGAAGTGGAAGAAGCAGTCAGCGCAGCCGATGCAGCTGTTATCGTTGTTTCCGGAAAAGCCGGTGTGCAGGTAGGAACCGAGAAAGCATGGGAGCTCTGTGATAAGTATAATCTTCCGCGTATGATCTATGTTACTGAGATGGATGTGGATGATGCCAGCTTCCGTCAGGTTGTTGAAGATCTGACCGCAAGATACGGTAAAGTGATCGCACCACATTTCCAACCGATCCGTGAGAACGAGAAATTAGTAGGTTATGTCAATGTTATCAAGAATGCAGGTAGAAGATACACCGGACTTGGACAGAGAGAAGAGTGTGAGATTCCGGATTACTGTCTGCCGAACCTGCAGATTTACAGAGAGAAGCTTCTTGAAGCAGTGGCAGAGACCAGTGAAGCATTTATGGAACGTTATTTTGAGGGAGATGAATTCTCGGTTGAAGAGATCCGCTCTGCCATGAGAACAGAAGTTATGGACGGAGATATCGTTCCGGTAGCAATGGGATCCAATGTTCAGGCACAGGGTGTTGCAAACTTACTGTCTGATATCGTAAGATTTTTCCCAAGTCCGGAATACCGTGAATGCGTAGGTATCAACCGTAAGACCAATGAGATCTTTGAAGCACATCATGATTTTGCAGCCGCAAAGACCGCATATGTATTCAAGACCATGGTAGATCCGTTTATCGGAAAATATTCTTTCGTAAAAGTATGTTCCGGTGTATTAAAGGGGGATGATGTCCTTTACAATCCGGAGTCAGATGCAGAAGCAAAGATCGGCAAGATCTACACCTTATCCGGCAACAAACCGGTAGAAGTTCAGGAACTGTTTGCAGGTGATATCGGAGCGATTGCAAAACTGACAAGTACAAAGACAGGGGATACCCTTTCAACAAAAAATACACCGGTATCTTATGGAAGAACCGAATACTCCAAACCGTATACATATATGAAGTATGTAGTGAATAACAAAGGTGATGAGGACAAGGTATCACAGGCTCTTGCGAAGATGATGGCAGAGGATGTGACACTGAAAGTGGTAAATGACAGTGAGAACCGCCAGTCACTGATTTATGGAATGGGTGACCAGCATCTGGAAGTGACAGCAAGCAAGCTGGCAGAGCGTTACAAAGTCGGAATCAGACTGGAGACACCAAAAGTTGCGTTCCGTGAGACGATCCGCAAGAACTCGGATGTAGATACCAAGTATAAGAAACAGTCCGGTGGACATGGACAGTATGGACATGTTAAGATGCGTTTTGAACCATCCGGAGATCTGGATACACCGTATGTATTCCAGGAAGAAGTAGTCGGAGGTGCTGTTCCGAAGAACTACTTCCCGGCAGTTGAAAAAGGATTGCAGGAATCTGTATTAAAAGGACCTCTCGCCGGATATCCGGTAGTTGGCGTGAAAGCAACCCTGTATGATGGATCTTACCATCCGGTAGATTCTTCTGAAATGGCATTTAAGACTGCGACGATCCAGGCATTTAAGAAAGGATTTATGGAAGCAGGACCGGTTCTTCTTGAGCCAATCGCATCTGTGAAAGTAACCGTTCCGGATGATTATACCGGAGACGTTATGGGAGATCTGAACAAGAGACGTGGCCGTGTTCTTGGAATGAATCCACAGTCAGGCGGATATCAGGTAATTGAAGCGGATGTACCGATGACAGGCATGTTTGGATATTGCACAACACTTCGTTCTATGACAGGTGGACGAGGAAGCTATTCGTATGAATTTGCCCGTTATGAACAGGCTCCGGCAGATGTACAGGAAAAAGAAATTGAAAAGCGTGCAGCTGAAGAATAAGAATAAGGAAAAGCCGGGAGAAAATCCCGGTTTTTTCTATTGTACTTTCGTACTAAAAGTGGTATACATATTATGATGGTGGCAGCTTCGGCTGTCACATTGGTATTTTATACAATTTTAGTATTAAAGGTTTAGTATTAAGAGAAAAAGTAGAGGAAAAGAAAAATGAAAATTGTAATTATTGGGGACGGGAAGGTTGGTCATAAACTGACCATACAGTTATCCGAAGAAAATTACGATGTGGTTTTGATTGACCAGAATGAGGGGAAATTAAAAGAAGCACTGAATCAGCTTGATATTCTCTGCATTACCGGAGATGGTGCAGATGCGAAAGTGCAGAAAGAAGCAGGAGTGCCGGGCGCTGATCTTGTTGTGGCATGTGCATCGACAGACGAACTGAATATGCTGAGCTGCCTGCTCGCAAAGAGACTGGGGGCAAAGCACACGATCGCCCGTGTAAGGAATCCGATCTATTATCAGCAGATCGATCTTTTGAAAGAGGACTTAAGACTGAGTATGGCTGTCAACCCGGAACTTGCGGCTGCATTTGAGATTTCCAGATCGATCCTTCTTCCGGATACTGCAAAGGTAGAGACTTTTATGAAGGGAAAAGTCGAAATGGTAGAATTCATTGTCAAAGAAAGAAGCCATCTGGGCGGAGTATCGCTTGCTGAGCTTTACCGCAAGTTCCAGATCAAAGTTCTGGTATGTGCTGTAAGACGTGGATCGGAAGTGATCATCCCGAATGGTGATTTTGTCATCCATGATGGAGACCGGCTTCATATTGTTGCATCCCACAAATATATTGAAGAATTTTTCCATCTGATCGGAAAGCGGAAAGAGCCGAAGAATATTCTGGTCTGTGGTGGGGGAAAAGTCGGATATTATCTGGCAAAACAGCTTTTAGGACTTGGTATGCAGGTTAAGATCATTGAGCAGGACTGGAAGAAATGCGAAGATCTCTGCGACCAGCTTCCGAAAGCGACGATCATCTGTGGGAATGCCGCAGACCATGACCTTCTGATCGAAGAAGGAATTGAACAGGCAGATGCCCTGGTCAGCCTGACCGGTATGGATGAGGAGAATATTATCCTTGCACTTTTTGCAAAGACAAAAGGTGTGGACAAGATCGTGGCAAAGGTCAACGAAGACGGACGTGCCCAGCTTGTCGAGGAACTTGGGATCGATCTGATCGTATCGGCAAAGACTGCAACAGCAGATGCGATCATGAGTTATGTGCGTGCACGCCAGAATTCTCTCAAGAATGTCAATGTTGAATCTATGTATCAGCTGGTTGGCGGAAGAGTAGAAGCACTGGAATTTATTATCAAAGAAAAAACAGAATATACAGATATCCCGTTTAAGGATCTGGAACTGAAGCCGAACAATCTGATCGCATGTATCGGAAGAAAACGGCAGATTATTATTCCGGACGGGGATGAATCCATTCAGGTGGGCGACAGTGTTGTAATCGTTACAACCCAGAAGAAAGTTAAGGATATCACAGATATTCTGGCTGAGCAATAGGGGTGAAAAGAAATGAATGTGAAAATGATACGCTATATCATCAGCAAGATGATGGGAGCAGAGGGACTGCTGATGCTGCTTCCGATGATGGTTGGAATTATTTATGGCGAGCACACATCGGTTTATTTTCTGATTACAGCTGCGATCCTGACGGCAATTTATCTGCTGTTTGGCAGAAAATGCCCGGAGAACATGACGATTTATGCCAAAGAAGGTCTGATCATTGTTGCAACGGCCTGGATTTTCTGGTCACTTGCAGGTGCACTTCCATTTGTACTCAGTAAAAGTATTCCAAGCTATGTGGATGCTTTTTTTGAAACAGTATCCGGATTTACGACGACAGGTTCTACGATCCTGACTGAGATTGAAGGACTTCCGAAAGGAATTCTTTTCTGGCGTTCCCTGACACATTGGGTTGGTGGAATGGGAGTGCTGGTATTTGTTATGGTACTTACCTCTCTGGATGAGAAGAATTCCATGCATCTGATGCGTGCGGAAGTTCCGGGGCCAGAGGCAGATAAACTGGTTCCAAAGGCAAGAGGAACCGCAAGGATCCTGTATGGAATGTATTTTGCACTGACTACAATTGAGGTAGTTTTTCTTCTGGCAGGAGGGATGAATCTGTTTGACGCAGTGACACATGCATTCAGTACTGCCGGTACCGGAGGATTTTCCGGCTACAATGCAAGTGTGGCACACTTCAACAGTGCTTACATTGATGGTGTGATCACCGTATTTATGATCCTGTTTGGTATCAATTTTAATCTGTATTTCTTTCTGCTTTTGAAAGAATTTAAGAGTGTATTTAAGAATGAGGAGCTGCGTGCTTACCTGGGAATCATTGCAGGAGCAACCGTTGTGATCACCTGCAATATCGCCGGAGGTTATCATTCTCTTTTAAAGGCATTCCGCTATGCGGCGTTCCAGGTGGCATCCGTGATCACGACAACTGGATTTGTGACGGCAGATTTCAATAAGTGGCCGGAGCTTTCCAAATGTGTTCTGCTTCTTGTGATGGTAATCGGTGCTTCTGCCGGTTCAACAGGCGGTGGTATCAAGGTATCAAGACTTCTGATCCTGGTAAAAAGCATCCGCCGGGAGCTGAAAACTATGATCCATCCGAAAGCAGTCAATATCGTAAAAGTAAATGGGAAAAAAATGAAAGAAGAGACGATGCGGGGGGTATATGTATACTTTATTGCGTATATACTAATCCTGATCGTATCCGTGCTTCTGATCTCGATCAATAACTTTGATTTTACTACTTCATTTACCGGAGTGCTTACTACACTTAATAATGTAGGACCGGGACTGAATCTGGTAGGACCGGTGGAAAATTTTGCGAAGTTCTCAGACTTCTCGAAGATTGTTTTCTGCGTGGATATGCTGATCGGACGACTGGAAATCTTCCCGTTCCTGATGCTGTTCTCGCCGTCACTTTGGAGTAGAAAATTCTAAGACAGCTTTGGTAAGGCAAAACGATGAAAAGGAGAATTTATGAAAAAGAAAAATATAGCGATCAGTTTTCTGCTGCTTTTAGTGGCAGCAGGAATCTGGTATTATGTATCACTGCCGGCTTTTAATATCCATTCTTCCGGAGTGTGGTATTTTGTGCTTGTTCTGGTGCTTGCGGTCGGTCTTGTGTTTGCAGGAAAAAAAGGCTTGCGATACGGAGCGATTGATCTGAAGGAGATGAAAGAATCCAAAGGTTTCAAATGGTGTGTCCGTCTTTTTATTTTTTTGTTAGTGATTTATCTGGCCGGAACCATTCTTTCTTCACCGATTGTGAATGCGAAGAAATACCAACAGCTTCTGAAGGTAGAAGAGGGTGAATTCACAAAAGATATCGAGGAGCTTTCCTTTGACCAGATCCCGCTTCTGGATAAGGAGTCTGCGCAGCTTTTAGGAGACCGGAAGATGGGAAGCATGTCAGATATGGTATCCCAGTTTGAGGTGGACGATATCTACAGTCAGATCAACTACAAGGATCGTCCGGTCCGTGTGTCACCTTTGAAATATGCGAATCTGATCAAATGGTTTACCAATCGGAAAGATGGACTTCCTGCATATATCCGGATCGATATGGCAAGTCAGACAACGGAGATGGTAAAGCTGGAGCAGGGAATGAAGTATTCGACCAGCGAGCATTTTGGAAGAAATATTTACCGTCATCTTCGTTTTGCGCATCCGACTTATATTTACGGAGATCTTAGTTTTGAAATTGATGATAATGGTGTTCCATACTGGGTAGCACCGGTCAAAAAGTATAATATCGGTCTTTTCGGAGGAGAAACGGTAGGGCATGTGGTGCTCTGCAATGCGATCACCGGCGAAATGCAGGACTACAGGATCGATGAAGTCCCGGAATGGATCGACCGAGCCTATTCGGCAGATCTTCTGGTACAGCTTTATGATTATTATGGCACGTTAAAGCATGGGTATTTTAACAGTGTACTCAGCCAGAAAGATTGTCTGAAGACAACAAACGGATATAATTATCTGGCAATTGATGATGATGTATGGGTGTACACGGGAGTAACTTCTGTAAACAGTGACCAGTCCAATGTGGGATTTGTTCTGATGAACCAGAGAACTATGGAGACAAAGTATTATCCGGTGGCAGGTGCGATCGAGGATTCTGCGATGGCATCGGCAGAAGGACAGGTACAGAACCTGAAGTATCGGGCGACTTTCCCGCTGCTGCTTAACATTTCCGGGGAGCCGACTTACTTTATGGCACTTAAGGATGATGCAGGACTTGTGAAAAAGTATGCAATGGTCAATGTCCAGAAGTACCAGGTTGTTGCGATCGGGGATACGGTAAGTGTATGTGAAGAATCCTACAATAATTTGCTTCTTACCAATGGAATCAAGGAAAAAGAAGAAGTGAAGATGGATACCGGCACGATCGAAGGAAAGATCACGAAAATCGCCCAGGGCGTTATAGATGGAGATTCTCATTACTACATTATGCTGGAAGGATCAGATGAGATTTTTGATGTATCGGTAGTCGATTTTATTGAGATCATCAAGTACAATGTGGGAGATGATGTAAAACTGGAGTATGCAAAAGGGGATAAGGCAAATACGGTTTTGTCTTTGAAATAGCATGATGTTGGGGTCAAAAGGTATTTTGACCCCTTTGATACCAGATTGCGAGAGTGCAAAAATCCTCTTGCAAGCAAGCTTGCATCGGCTTTCTGACCTTTTGCCCCTGGTATCATAGCATAAAAAGAATGTGCTCTGTCACATTTGGAAAACCATAAAAGGAGGGATGAAGATTTACAGAAAATCTTCATCCCTCCTTTTGGATAATGTCTATCTTAGTTAAGGAGTGTACAATCTTCAAAATCTACATTACCAAGCTGTTCATTCGTTGCACTGATGCTGACATAAAAATCTACATCATTTTCTTTGGAAATCTTTTTCAGTGTTTCGATGAAAGAAGGAATGTTCTCAAGTGTGATGTCGGCGTGCTTTAAAATACCGTCGATAAAGATTGCTTTGATATCATGGTCTGCGCTTAACATACCGTAAATAAATCCAAGATATTCATCGGTATTGGTGATTACATCATAGTCATCCATGCAGATCGCTCTGATGTTGAAAGATAAGCTGTATGTATCTCTGTGGCTCTTCTTGATGAAGAATACGTTTCCTTCACATGTCTTTACAGCTTCGTTAGCACGTTCGATCATTTGCTGGGTTTTTCCGCTTCCTTTTGGGCCTGTCAATAAATTAACCATATTATCAAGTCTCCTTTGTTTATGAATTTGTACTAAAAAAGTACGAGATTTTATAAAACTATTATACACTAATCACAATGCATTAACAAGCTATTTATTTGCATCTTTTAAAGAAATGTGATACGATATAGCTCGGAAACAATTTGCAGTTAGAAAAGGCTAATTTATGGAATTATAATAATAAGAAAAGAGGAACGAAAAATGACGAAAGTTGATATTATTTCTGGTTTCCTGGGAGCAGGAAAGACAACATTCATCAAGAAACTGATCGAGGATGTATTTCCGGGAGAAAGACTGGTCCTGATCGAGAACGAATTTGGGGAGATCGGTATTGATGGCGGATTCTTAAAAGATGCCGGCGTTGAGATCACAGAGATGAACTCAGGATGTATCTGCTGTACACTGGTGGGGGATTTTAGCAAAGCACTTCAGAAAGTACTTGTAGATTATACACCGGATCGTGTCATCATCGAACCTTCAGGAGTTGGAAAGCTTTCTGATGTTGTAAAAGCAATCGAGGGTGTCAAAGATGAGGCAGATATTGAGATTGACGGAAGAATCACAGTTGTTGACGGTAAGAAAGCAAAGATCTATCTCAAGAACTTCGGAGAATTCTTCAATAACCAGGTAGAGCATGCATCTACGATCGTTATCAGCCGTACCCAGATGATGACAGATGAAAAGGTAGAAGAGTGCGTGCATATGCTGCGTGAGAAAAATACAGAGGCAACCATTATTTCCACACCTTGGGAAGAACTTGGAAAAGATGCCGTTTTGCATGCCCTGCAGCATGGTGCTGAGATCGAAGGTATCCTGGAAGAACATGCACATGAGCATGACGACCACGAACATCACCATCATCATGATGACGAATGTGGCTGCGGTCATGATCATGATCACGACCATGAGGAGCATGAGCATCATCACGAACATGATGAGAACTGCACCTGCGGATGCCACGATCATGACCATGAACACCATCATGATCACGACCATGAAGAGCATGAGCATCATCATGAACATGATGAGAACTGCACCTGCGGATGCCATGACCATCATCACGGACACGAAGGACATCATCATGCAGATGAAGTATTTACGAGCTGGGGCAAGGAGACTGCTCATAAGTATACAGAAGAAGAACTGGATTACCTGCTGAAAGCATTATCTGAGACAGATGCTTACGGAACCGTACTTCGTTCCAAAGGAATTATCCAGATGGCAGACGGTTCCTGGAAGCAGTTTGATATGGTTCCAGAAGAATATGAAGTCCGTGAGGGACAGGCTGATTACACAGGACGTGTATGCGTGATCGGAACAGATCTCAAAGAAGAGGATCTGATTAAGTTATTCCATATCTAGGAGGAGCAAGCGGCGATGACAACACCGGTATATATCTGTACAGGATTTCTGGACAGTGGAAAAACAACATTTATCAAAGACACACTGATGAAGCAGGAATGGATCGAAGAAGGTCCGACATTGCTTTTGCAGTGTGAAGAGGGAGAGGAAGAGTACTCGGAAAAATATCTGGATGAGAACGGACTGTTCCTCTTCAATATAGAAGAAAGAGAAAAGTTAAATAAAACTTTCTTTGAAAACTGTGAGAAGATCTATCATCCGGTCCAGGTGATCATTGAGTACAATGGAACCTGGGATCTGCAGGAAATTCTGGATGAAGATTTCCCACGCAACTGGGAGATTCAGGGTGTGTACTCAACGGTTAGCGGTGAGACGCTGGACATGTACCTGAAGAATATGCGGAATATGCTGATGAACCAGCTTACTGAATCTGAGTTGATCATCATCAACCGTTGTGGGGAAAATACAGACCGAAGTGCGTTCAGACGTGCCCTTAAGATCCAGAACCCACAAGCACAGCTGATTTTTGAAGGCGTGGATGGCAATATTATCCCGCAGACAGAAGAGGATCTGCCATATGATCTGAAAGCAGACCATATCTTCATTGATGATGTGGACTTTGGGACCTGGTATGTGGATGCATATGAGCATCCGGAGCGTTACGAGCACAAGAAGATCACCTTCCTTGCACAGCTTTTCCGTCCGAAGGGAATGCCGGCAAATATGCTGATTCCGGGAAGACAGATCATGACCTGCTGCGCAGATGATATCCGTTTCTATGGATATCCATGTAATCTTGGAAGGGCAGCGCAGATCACACAGAGAAGCTGGAAAAAAGTAACCGTCAAGTTCGAGTACGAAGCGTACCGTCCGATGGTTCCAAAGCAGCCGGTTCTTTATATGCTGGAGATGGAATCCGCAGAAAAACCGGAAGAAGAGGTAGTATATCTTGGATAAATTTCAAGTATTAAAGCAATTTTTTGGCTATGACGGATTCCGACCGGGACAGGAGAAACTGATCGATGCGATCCTGTCCGGCCGGGATGTACTCGGCATACTGCCAACGGGAGCTGGAAAGTCCATCTGTTTTCAGATTCCGGCTCTGATGATGGGAGGTATTACACTTGTGATATCTCCCCTTATTTCTCTTATGAAGGATCAGGTGGCATCCCTCAACCAGGCAGGGGTTCATGCAGCCTATCTGAACAGTTCCCTGACTATGGGGCAGTACCGGAAGGCACTTGCTTTTGCAAAAGAAGGAAGATATAAGATTATCTATGTGGCACCGGAGCGGCTGGAAACTGCAGAGTTTATGGATTTTGCTATGAGCGTGGATATTTCTATGATCGCAGTCGATGAAGCGCACTGTGTTTCCCAGTGGGGACAGGATTTCCGGCCAAGTTATTTAAAGATCACAGAGTTTGTAGAGTATCTTCCAAAGCGGCCGGTTGTGAGTGCATTTACTGCAACAGCGACGAAAGAAGTAAGAGAGGATATGATCGATATCCTGATGCTGGAGGATCCGGAAGTAGTAATGACAGGTTACGACAGACCGAATCTGTTCCTTGCGGTACAGTTCCCAAAGAATAAATATGCCGCACTCAAAGCATTTATTGAGGAGCATCCGGATCAATGCGGGATCGTCTACTGCCTGACCAGAAAGCAGGTGGAGGAAAATTGCGCACTCCTGGAAATGGATGGGTTTTCCGTGACTAGGTATCATGCGGGACTGACAGACCAGGAGCGGCGTGATAATCAGGATGATTTCATTTATGACCGGAAGCAGATCATGGTGGCGACGAATGCATTCGGGATGGGAATTGATAAATCCAATGTCCGCTTTGTCGTACATTACAATATGCCGAAGAATTTGGAGTCCTATTATCAGGAAGTGGGACGCTGCGCCCGAGACGGTGAGCCGGGGGAGTGCCTGCTTTTATATAGCGGACAGGATGTGATCACAAACCAGATGTTCATTGAGAACAACCGCGACAATCAGGAACTGGATGAACTGACGCGCCGGATCGTGATGGAGCGGGATCAGGAGCGCTTGAAAAAGATGACTTATTATTGTTTTACAAAGGAATGTCTGCGTGATTATATTCTGCGGTATTTTGGGGAATACGGAAGCAATTACTGTGGGAACTGTTCAAACTGTAAGACGCAGTTTGATACCGTGGATATGACGGCAGAGGCAAGGATACTTGCCATGTGTGTAAAAGAAAGTCATCAGCGTTATGGAATTAATGTAATTCTGGATACGGTGCATGGGGCAAACAATGCGAAGATCCGGCAGTATGGCATGGGTGTCAGTCCGGCTTACGGGGTACTTTCTAAGACGCCATCGTGGAAGCTCAGGCAGATATTCAACCAGCTTCTGGCAGAAGGATATCTGAAGACCACGCCGGATTCTTATATGATTGTGAAGCTGACTGAAAAGTCGGAAGCACTGATTGCAGGGCAGGAGACATTTACAATGAAGATGGCAAAAGAACCGGAGAAAGAGGCGAAGACAACATCGAAGAAAAAAGTGAAGAAAACGGCCGGACTGGTTCTGAATAAAGAGCAGGAAGAGTTTTTTGGAATCCTGCGCGCCCTGCGGGCAGAGATAGCAAGAGAAGAAAAAGTTCCGCCTTATATTGTATTTTCCGATAAGACCCTTGTGCAGATGTGTATCGAAAAACCGACAAATAAGAATGCTATGCTGAAAGTTTCCGGTGTGGGAGAGTTCA
>ERZ779842.1092-NODE-1092-length-24440-cov-4.232643_pt1 | contig 24440 bp, 20 predicted proteins | sample MGYA00511095_ERZ779842 | MGnify/ENA primary metagenome ERZ779842 (study PRJEB29588, sample SAMEA2154036) | human gut metagenome | biome: human gut; feature: human-associated habitat; material: faeces | place: Denmark | collected 2008/2010 ... | reverse complement strand
CGGTACGCACGGTGGTGTGAGAGGACGGCGGTTAGTCACCGCCTCCTACTCGATTAGTACTGAATTTTATGCACGGCACATGAGTCCCTTATGCCGCAGGATTGATATCCGCTTTCGGTACATTCGGAGAGGCTGCCGGTGCATTCGTTGCATCCGGCGCATCCGTCGCTTCCGGTGTGGCACTGGGCTTTGCTTTTTCCAGTGAAGCCTTAACAGCCTCCAGCAGCACCAGGGAAGTATATCTGGTCTCCGCAGAATACGTCACCTGACTCAGATCCTGCGTCTCGCAGATCTGCTCACTCAGGGAATCCATGGTGGGCTCCAGCAGTGGATACATGGTGGTCAGGGTCTCATCGGGATCTGCCAGGCATAAAGATGTGATGGCGTGGTCGTTTACGATGACCTCTACATTCACGGTCTCGCTGCCGAGGATCAGCTCCGTGGTGTAGATCCCCGGGATATATGTATTATCAGTACCGACAGGCCCGGAAGCATTATCCAGAACAGCATCGGTATCGGCAACGGCCCCGGTGGAGACATCCTCCGTCTGTGCGGATTGCGGGATACGTCCGAGATCCGCCACATTGTCCGGCATAACGGTCTCGGCAGTACTGTCAGGGGAATCCGGTGCCCCGGAGGTATCCGCAGCTTTTCCGGGCAGCAATAACATTAACAGTAATATGACGAACAGCACTCCCAGCGCAGCGAAGATTCCGGTATACAGCAGCTCTTTTCTGCGAAGGACAACGATCTTTGTATTTGCACTCATTCTTAAGTCTCCTTGGAATGATGGGATGATCTTTATAAATAGTATGCGGAGGCCGGTACTCATAGTACAGCAAATAAGGAGAACTTCACATTGACAAGACAAAACAGGCATTGCTATAGTTAAGACAAGTATTTTTCACGGATGCGTCCGCCCCGTGGAAAAGGAGCAGACAGGCGGCGCAGAAACGAGGGTAACGATGAATAATTATACCAAGGAAGACATCATCCGTCTTGTGGAAGAAGAGGATGTGGAATTTATCCGTCTGCAGTTCACGGATCTGTTCGGCAATCTGAAAAATATTGCGGTGACAGCCAGCCAGCTGGACCGCGTATTGAGCAATAAATGTATGTTTGACGGTTCAGCTATTGACGGTTTTGCACGGATTGAAGAATCCGACATGTATCTGTATCCGGATCTGTCGACACTGGAGATTTTCCCCTGGAGACCCCAGCAGGGCAAAGTGGCCCGTATGATCTGCGATGTATATCGTCCCAACGGACAGCCTTTCGAGGGAGATCCTCGTTATGTGTTAAAGCGTGCGGTGCAGCAGGCAGAGGACATGGGATATACTTTTGAGGTAGGCCCCGAGTGTGAATTTTTCTTATTTAATACGGACGAAAATACCATGCCTACCACCAACACCCATGAGCAGGCAGGGTATTTCGACATCGGTCCCCTGGATTTCGGCGAAAATGCCCGTCGTGACATTGTCATGAATCTGGAGGATATGGGATTTGTCATCGAGGCTTCCCATCACGAGATGGCTCCGGCCCAGCATGAGATTGATTTCAGATACGATGAGGCATTAAATACCGCAGACAACATCATGACCTTCAAGATGGCCGTACGCACCATTGCGAGACGTCATGGATTGCACGCTACTTTTATGCCGAAGCCCAAGTTCGGTGTCAACGGTTCCGGCATGCACATCAATATGTCCTTGCAGAAGGATGGAAAAAACATTTTCCAGGATGCTTCCGATCCCAATGGTCTGAGCGAAGAGGCTTACTATTTCATCGGCGGTATCATGAGACATATCAAAGGAATGGCAGCCATTACGAATCCGCTGGTGAATTCCTACAAGCGTCTGGTACCCGGTTTCGAGGCACCGGTCTACATTGCATGGAGCACGACGAACCGCAGCCCCTTAATCCGTATTCCGGCTGCTGCAGACGGAGAGGGCACCCGTATCGAGCTGCGTAGTCCCGATTCTGCTGCTAACCCTTATCTGACACTGGCAGTCTGCCTGAGTGCAGGATTAGAGGGCATCCGGGAGAAAATAGAGCCGCCTCAGAGCATCAATGCCAATATTTTTGCCCTGTCAGAAAAAGAGCGTGAGGAATTGCATATCGATCAGCTGCCCGGCACACTTCTGGAGGCAGTGGAGGAACTGGAGAAGGATACTTTCATTCAGAAAGTGCTTGGAGATCATATTGCCGGAAAATACATCGATGCCAAGCGGAAAGAGTGGCATGAGTACCGTTCTCAGGTATCCGAATGGGAGATTCAGGAGTATCTGTATAAGTATTAAAAGAGTCCTTTCTTTTGTAGGATGATAAAAAACACAGAAGAAAGGAGGTGGGCCGATGACGAACATTATTGTCGTACTGCCGAAGCTGGAGGAAGCCAAAGGCGTCAAGAATATTCTGGTGCGCAGTGGCTTTCAGGTCACGGGTATCTGTACCACGGGCACTCAGGCTATCAGTCAGGCGGACGGTCTGAACGACGGTATTGTGATCTGCAGCTACAAGCTGGCGGACATGATATACACAGAACTACATGAAGATCTGCCGGAAGGTTTCGAGATGCTGCTGATGGCATCCCAGAATCTGATCAGTGAATGCTATGGCAATGGCATCGTATGTCTTTCCATGCCGTTAAAGGTACAGGACCTGATCAATACTGTGAACCTGATGGTGGAAGGTGTGGAACGCCGCAGAAGAAAACGCCGTATGCAGCCGAAAGTGCGGAATGCAGTGGATGAAAAAGCAATCAAGGATGCCAAGGAATTACTGATGGCACGAAATCATATGACGGAAGAAGAAGCCCACCGCTACCTTCAGAAGACCAGTATGGACAGTGGTACCAATCTGGTGGAGACGGCACAGATGGTATTGTCCATGATGACGGAGTAAGCAGGACGGCCCGGAAATGATTACAGGGATCCGGGCGTTACAGACATGATATGTGAAAGAGAACAACAGGAGGAACAGCAATCCATGAAATTTACAAAAATGCAGGGCTGCGGCAACGATTATGTATATGTCAACGGCTTTACGGAGAAGCTTTCACCGGAAGAGAAGCCGGAGATCGTAAGAAGCTTAAGTGACAGACATTTCGGAATCGGCGGCGACGGTGTGATCTTTATCAATCCGGCGGAAGAAGCGGATTTTGAGATGGAAATGTACAATGCGGACGGCAGCCGTTCGGAGATGTGCGGCAACGGCATCCGCTGCGTGGCAAAATATGTCTACGACAAGGGACTGACGGACAAGAAGGACATTACCATCGTCAGCGCCGGAAAAATAAAATATCTGAAACTCACCGTGGAGGGAAAGACCGCCACGGACAGAGGACAGGTGACGCTGGTACAGGTGAACATGGGAAATCCCATCCTTGCTCCGGCAGAGGTGCCGGTAACAGTGGAAGCCACACAGGAGACGGCAGACGGACCGGCGGTAGTGAATGCTCCCATCATGGTAGACAACACGGAATACCACATGACATGTGTATCCATGGGCAATCCCCATGCCATCGTATTTATGGAAGGGGTAAAGGATCTTGACATTGAGAAGATCGGCCCGAAGTTTGAGCATCATACCTGTTTTCCTAACCGGACCAATACCGAATTCGTAGAGATTCTGGATCGGAAAAATGTGTTTATGCGCGTCTGGGAGAGAGGCACCGGGGAGACCCTTGCCTGTGGTACCGGATGTTGCGCCACGGCGGTGGCTTGTGTACTAAATGGTTTGACGGACGAGGAAATAACTGTTAAACTATTAGGCGGTGAACTGCACATCAAATGGGACCGCAAGGAGAATCTGGTCTACATGACCGGTCCTGCGAAGATCGTATTTGAAGGTGAAGTGGACCCGTACTCCATCTGATAGAATAAACTCCTCCATAGAAACACAGCGTGGCTGCTTGCAGACAAAGACGTGTTTCTATGAGAGGAGTAAACGAACATAAGTAAGTAGGGTGATCAGCCCGGATTACGAATGTTCGTTGCAATTTTGAGAGCACGTAGTGCGGAAAAATTGCTTATTTACGACAGCAAGGTGACAGCAATACTGCACCAGGGATAATAGAGAGGAGAACGTACTATGTTTAAAGTAAACGACAACTATTTAAAACTTCCCGGAAGCTATTTATTTTCCACCATCGGCAAAAAGGTAAGTGCGTATTCCGCAGCACACCCGGACAAGAAGATCATCCGTCTGGGCATCGGTGACGTGACACAGCCTTTGGCACCCGCTATCATTGATGCGTTGCACGGTGCAGTGGATGAGATGGGAAAAGCGGAGACTTTTCATGGTTACGCTCCCGACCTTGGTTATGAATTCCTGCGCAATGCCATTGCAGAGAATGATTATAAGGCAAGAGGCTGTGACATTGCACCGGACGAGATCTTTGTATCGGACGGAGCAAAATGTGACTGTGGCAATATTCAGGAGATCTTCAGTCTGGACAACAAGATTGCAGTATGTGACCCCGTTTACCCCGTATACGTAGATTCTAATGTTATGGCGGGCAGAACCGGCACTTACGATCCGAAGTCCGAGACCTGGAGTGATGTGATCTATATGCCCTGTCTGGCAGAGAACGGTTTTGCACCGGAGCTGCCGAAGGAGACCCCGGATCTGATCTATCTGTGCTTCCCCAATAATCCTACCGGTGCTGCCATTACCAAGGCGCAGCTGCAGGAGTGGGTGGACTATGCCAATAAGGTAGGCGCTGTCATTCTCTATGATGCGGCATACGAAGCATATATTTCCGAACCGGATGTGCCTCACAGTATCTATGAATGTGAAGGAGCCAGAACCTGTGCCATCGAGTTCCGTTCCTTCTCCAAGAATGCCGGCTTTACCGGAGTGCGTCTGGGCTTTACCGTGATCCCCAAGGATTTAAAGAGCAGGGATGTGAGCCTCCATGCACTGTGGGCAAGAAGACACGGCACCAAATACAATGGAGCACCCTATATCGTACAGCGCGCCGGTGAGGCAGTATACTCTGCAGCAGGCAAGGCACAGCTGAAGGAGCAGGTTGCTTATTACATGAACAACGCACAGTATATCCTGAAGGGCTTGCAGGAAGCGGGCTTCACGGTATCCGGCGGTGTGAACGCTCCCTATATCTGGCTGAAAGCGCCTAACGGCATGACCAGCTGGGAGTTCTTCGATTACCTTCTGGAGAATGTCAACGTGGTGGGTACGCCTGGATCCGGTTTCGGACCCAGCGGAGAGCATTATTTCCGTCTGACGGCTTTCGGAAGCTATGAGAATACCGTGGAGGCAGTGGATCGTCTGAAGAAGATTCAGTTATAGGCAGCCGTTCTTTGCCATAAGAGGAATGGAGCAGATATATGCAGGAAAAGCAGAAAAAAGCAATCCGGTGGATCAGCCCGGTACTGATCGCATTGACAGCACTGATCGTGTGGCGCGTCAACTATGAGATCGAATTTATGATGGATGATGAGTGGTATTCGACGGTATTGTATGCGGATACACCGATCCGGAATCTCAGCGACATTATCCATGCCCAGATCTGGCATTATTTTAACTGGGGCGGCAGAAGCATGGCGCATGCACTGCTGCAGCTGATCCTGCTGGCCGGAGAACACTGGGCGGATATCCTGAATACAGGCATGACGCTTTTGCTGGGCTGGCTGGCCTGTGAGGTGTCTGGCAGACGCGGATTTTCGTACTGGTTCGCAGCGATTGGGATGATCCTGGGATTGAATGCCAACTGGAAAATGAGCATGTTCTGGGAAGCAGGTGCAGCGAATTATCTGTACATGACAGGATTTCTTCTGGCATTTTTGTTCTGCTATCTGAAATATGAGGAGAAAAATCTGCCGGGGATCGTTATCTGGATCCTTCCACTGGGACTGATCGCAGGCTGGAGCAATGAGAATATGGGGCCTGCGGTATGGCTCCTGAGTCTTCTGGTGATCCTGTTAAGACACAGAGAGCACAAAAAAGCTCCGGTGTGGATGTATCTGGGAAACATCAGCTGCCTGGCGGGAACCATTCTGATGATCACTGCACCGGGCAATTTTGTCCGCAGCGGGGAGACGGGGGAAGAAGCCTACAGCCTGCTGTGGAGACTGTATCTGCGCTGCTACGCAGAAGCGAAGGGAGTTATGGAGTATCTGTTCCCTGCCCTGCTGCTTACGGTATTTGCACTGATCGTCTGCAAAGGCATTCTGAAAGAAAACCTGGGCAGAAATACAGTGCTGTTATTGCTGGGGGCACTGTTGTCCTGGGGTGCCATGATCCTGTCCCCACACTATCCGGACCGGGCGGCTTTCGGAACGATGGTTTTGTTGATTTGTGCGATTTTATCCATGGCAGGGAAAATCGCAGACAGGCAGAAAGAAAATGTCTGGATGTTCTATGGCTGTGCCGTGCTGATATGGCTGCGGGGGATGTATTTTCTGGTGGAATATCTGGGATTATGCTGGGGATGGATCAAATAAGTGAATAAATGTCCATTATAAAAGACCTCACAGTCGGCAGATGCGCCGGCAGTGAGGTCTTTTATGAGTGTACACATTATTTTCTGGCATACCGGCTCCGGTACTGGCGCGGTGTCATGCCGGTCTTTTTACGGAAGATCTGCGAGAAATAAGACTGCGAAGAAAACCCGACACTGGTGGCTACCTGAGCTACCGACAGATTGGAGGATACCAGAAGCCCCTTGCAGGCTTCCAGCCTCCGGTCTGTCAGGTAATTGATCGGAGACTGTCCGACACATTCGGTAAAGGAGTGTGCCAGATAGAATTTGTTGATATGTGTGATCTCCGCCAGGGAATCCAGTGTAATGTTCTGGGAATAGTTGGAATCGATATAACGCTTCGCCAGAGCACATTCCTTGGACAACTGGAAGGAGGAGTCAGAGATGACGGACAGATTCTGCTTCCGGGAAATATATACCAGAAGCACTTGGAGCAGTCCGTGGCACACCTGTTCAAAGCCGGGAAGCTTGTCGCGGAATTCCTGCATCATCAGCTGGGCGAAGTTGATGAACTGTTTTTTGTCAGAGCCGTAGCTATAGAAGCTGTATCCCTTCGGATTGTCCTGCCCTGCACCGGAAAAAGAAAATGCAAGTCCGTCCACACCGAATACGATATATTCCATGGGATCGTTGGGAAGTGTTTTTTCCGTGTGCTCTACATAGGGATTGATGATGACCAGATCATCCGTCTTCACAGGCACCTTTTCGTTCTCTATATAGAAGGCGCCCTCGCCCCGCAGGACATAGAACAGTTCTGAAAAGTGGTGGGTATGCGGAAGGGACTGCCCGTCACCCTTCGTATTTGGAGATGGAGATATAACGAAGCTGGAAATGTTCCGGGGAACTATTTGCCGATCCGATATTGATAAATTCATTACTCATAAATAGATACCTTCTTTATCTTATTTTATTGTGCACTTTTTCAAATTCACAGTATTTTTATAATGAATATATAAAAAGAACAATATTTTACAAAAACATTCGTAAAAAAAACGAAAAAATAAAAATCTGTATGATTTAGATAAGCATATTATACATAATCATTTTAAAAAATCCACTATTTTAGTAACAAAATAGCAATAAACATAACAAAACAAGCAACAAAGAAATTGATATCAGGTCAGGAAGCCGATATACTTTAGTCATCAGCTGCAAGATAGTACAAAAGTGATGGGAGGAAACCATGCGATGACAGGAAGACTGACGCTGCCGACCGATGCAGACATCATTGACGAAACGATACGCTTAAAAAATCTTCTGGGTGCAGACGCTTTAAGAGACTGTGACGGAACCGAAATGCCGGAAGAACTTTTGTCAGAGCCGGTGAAGAAATACGCAACTTATTATACCACGAGAAAGGATAATGAGTGGGCGATGAAGCATCCGGAGGAGATCCAGCAGGAATACCTGATCAGCAACCGCATCACCGCCAGAGGGGAAACACTCCGCATCCGTCTGATGGAAGGCTTCCATACGGAGCAGCTTAAGGTCAACACGCTGGACGATCCGAAGCGTTGGTGGGAAGTGATCGACAGAACGACCGGTGAAGTGGTGCCGACGGATGCATGGGAATTTGATGAGGCATCCGGTGAAGTGGAGATCCGTACGATCCCCTATCATGAGTATACGGTAAGCTTCCTGGCATTTCTGATCTGGGATCCGGTACACATGTACAATTTCATCACGAATGACTGGAAGGATACACCGCATCAGCTCACTTACGATGTGAGACAGCCCAAGACCAAACAGTATGTCAAAGACAAGCTGAGAAAATGGTGTGAAGACAATCCTCATATCGATGTGGTCCGCTTCACTACCTTTTTCCATCAGTTTACACTGACCTTCGATGACAAGAAGCGGGAAAAATTTGTAGAGTGGTTTGGATACAGCGCAAGTGTGAGCCCCTATATCCTGGAACAGTTTGAAAAATGGGCAGGTTACAAATTCCGCCCGGAGTACATTGTGGATCAGGGATATCACAACAGCATGTTCCGCGTTCCCAGCAAACAGTTCCTGGATTTCATAGAGTTCCAGCAGATCGAGGTATGTGCGCTGGCGAAGGAGCTGGTAGACATTGTACATTCTTATGGCAAGGAAGCTATGATGTTCCTCGGAGATCATTGGATCGGAACAGAGCCCTACGGTAAATATTTCGCAGGCATCGGACTGGATGCAGTGGTAGGCTCTGTCGGAAGCGGTGTGACACTCCGCATGATCTCTGATATCAAGGGAGTGGATTATACCGAAGGACGGCTGTTACCTTACTTTTTCCCGGATGTGTTCTGCGAGGGCGGTGACCCGATCGGAGAGGCAAGGGATAACTGGAGAAAAGCAAGACGTGCATTACTCAGGTCTCCTCTGGACAGGATCGGATACGGAGGTTATCTGAAGCTGGCAAGTAATTGGCCCGGTTTCATTGAGGAAATACAAAATGTAGTAACACAGTTTCGAGAGATCCATGAAAATATGCAGGGTACAGCTTCCTATGTGGCACCCTTCAAGGTGGCGATCCTGAACTGCTGGGGCAGTCAGAGAAGGTGGATGTCCAATCAGGTACATCATGCGATCTGGCACAGGGAAACTTATTCCGCAGAGGGAGTACTGGAATGCTTAAGCGGAATGCCTTTTGAGGTCGAGTTCATTTCCTTTGATGATGTCAGGAACGGCATTCCTGAGGAAATCAAGGTCATCATTAATGTCGGGGATGCGTACACAGCATTCAGCGGCGCGGAGAACTGGATCGACGAAAAGGTCCTGACCAATATCAGACGCTTTGTGGATCAGGGAGGTGGCTTCATCGGTGTGGGTGAGCCTACCGCTTATCAGTATCAGGGAAGATATTTCCAATTGTCCGATGTGCTCGGTGTAGACCGCGAGATGTGCTTCTCTCTCAGTACGGACAAATATAATGAGAAAAATGACGATCACTTTATCTTAGAGGATATTGAAGGAGCCTTGGATTTCGGCGAGGGCACCAGCCGCATCTATGCACAGGGCGGACATTATCAGATCCTTGCGATGGATGGGGAATACAGCCAGCTGGTGGTCAATGAATATGGCAGAGGACACAGCGTATATTTTGCAGGTCTTCCGTATTCTCCCCAGAACTGCAGGCTTCTGCTTCGGGCAATCTATTATGCAGCCGGCATGGAGCAGGAGATGAAACGTTACTATGTAACGAATGTGGATACCGAAGTAACGGTATTCCAGAAGACCGGCAAGATCGCAGTGATCAACAACTCTGCGCAGGCACAGCACACAGAACTGTATATCAAAGGAAAATGTGCGTATGTGCTGGATCTGAAGCCCGGCGAAATGCGTTGGGTGGACGATATGGAAGACAGGTAACTTATGGAAAGCAAAAAGCGTTTCATATTTTATAAGGTAGTACTTTACAAGTATAAGGAGGTTATTTAAGATGAAAAAGAAAGTATTAAGCGTGCTTTTAGCAGCGGCAATGACAGTGTCCATGCTGACCGGCTGTGGCAGCAAGCCTGCCGGCAATGATGTGCAGAGCGCAGCACCCAGCGAGACATCCAAGGAAACAGAGGCAGCAGCAGAAACGACTGTTTCCGCAGAAGACGAGACACTGACCGTATGGTGCTGGGATCCTAACTTCAATGTCTATGCAATGAAGCAGGCAGAGAAGGCATATCAGGTGGATCATCCTAACTTCAAGTTAGACATTCAGGAGAAGGTATATAGCGATATCGAGACTGCTCTGATCACAGCAGCTGAAGCCGGTGATTACAGCACTTTACCTGATATCTTCCTGATGCAGGATTATTCCTTCCACAAAAATGCAACCAATTATCCCGGAATCTTCACAGCACTGGATGACTGCGGAATTGATTTCTCCCAGTTCTCTATGGGTAAGTTGGCTGACTCCACTGTAGATGGAACACATTATGGTATTCCTTTTGATAATGGTGCTACCATCATGGCGATCCGTTCCGATATGGTAGAAGCAGCAGGCCTTAAGGTAGAAGATTTCAAGGATACCACATGGTCTGAGTTCATGGAGCTGTCCAAGAAGGTAATGGCTGCGAATGATGTTCCCATGCTGACCTGCTCCGGCGGTTCTGAGATTGTGATCGAGATGTTACAGTCTGCAGGCGCTTCTCCCATGGTGGATGGAGAGGTGACACTGGTTGACAACGCAGCACTGAAGAAAGCAATCGAGACCTATAAGCAGCTGATCGATGAAGGAATCATGGCAGATTATACCGACTGGGATCAGTATATCGCTTCCATGAACAAGGGTACTGCAGCAGGCGTTATCCAGGGCTGCTGGATCATGTCCTCCATTCAGGCAGCAGAGGATCAGGCAGGTAAATGGGCAATCGTGAATATGCCTAAGTTAGATGATGTAGAAGGCGCAACCAACTACGCTAACTGCGGTGGTGCAAGTTGGGCAGTATCTTCTAACTGCAAAAATACCGATCTGGCATTTGATTTCCTGAACGATACCTTTGGTGCTGATGTAGATTTATACGATGATCTGCTGGTAAATGCAGGAGCGATCGCAAGTTACCTGCCCGCAGCACAGTCTGAGACCTATAATGAGGGCAATGAGTTCTACGGCGGTCAGGCAGTGTACAAGGATATCGTAGAGTTCGCCGGACATGTTCCCGGAATTGACTACGGTGCATACTACTCTGACATCAGAAGCGCACTGACAGATGCAATCACCAACGTTGTCCAGAAGAACGCTGATATCGATACAGAGATCAAAAACGCTCAGGATACCGTAGAGTTTAATATCGCTGAATAATCACCAGAGTATGGAAACTGGATAGTACCGGGGGTGCAGCAGTGCGTTCCCGGTACTGTTGTAGGAGAGAAACATGGAAAAGAAGAAAGCAAAATTAAGTTTGGAAAAAAGGCATAATCTGACCGGATGGGCATTCCTGCTCCCGGCATCGATTTTAATATTTGTATTTTGTTTCTATCCGATGTCACAGGCCATCCTTCTTTCCTTCCGGAAGACAGGAGGAGTCTTTAATGGTGTAGCGAATTATGCCAGGATCCTCAAGGATAAAACATTCCAGCAATGCTTGTTCAATACCTTCTTTTATTTTGTGATTCAGGTACCGATCATGCTTGTGCTCGCACTGATGCTGGCGCAGCTGCTGAATAATCCTAAGATAAAAGGAAAAGGTATTTTCCGTACTTTGATCTTCCTTCCGTGTGCAACGTCACTGGTATCTTATTCCATGATATTTAAGTCATTGTTTGCTCCGGATGGAGTGGTCAACAGAGTGCTGATGGCCATCGGACTGTCTTCCGTGGACTGGTTCCAGAGCACATGGCCGGCGCGATGGGTCATTGTGATCGCACTGATCTGGAGATGGACCGGATATAATATGGTATTCTATCTGGCAGGATTACAGAATATCGATTATTCTGTATATGAGGCAAGCTACATCGACGGAGCGACACCGTTCCAGCAGTTTATGAAGATCACGATACCGTTGTTAAAGCCGACCATTCTGATGACGGCGATCATGTCTACTTCGGGAACACTGCAGCTGTTCGATGAGTCTATGAACCTGACAGCAGGCGGTCCCGGAAAATCTACAATGACATTGGCGCATTACATCTACAATATCTCCTTTGTGGAGACACCGAAATTTAATTATGCGGCAGCGTTGTCTGTATGCATACTTGTGATGGTAGCGGTTCTGTCTGCAATTCAGATGAAGGTGGGTGACAAACGTGACTAAATTCAAACAAATCATTTCCTACACGATCTTAGTGATAGCAAGCTTTCTGTCGGCATTTCCACTGTATTATATGCTGTGCGGTGCGACCAACCAGAGTATTGATGTGGTAAGAGGGCGTCTGATCCCGGGTACCTATCTGATCGAGAATTTCAAGACCCTGGTTGACATGCAGAATCTGGGACTTGCAATGTTTAATTCCTTCCGTAATGCGATCGTGATCACGGTTGTGACACTGCTGATCTGTTCCATTGCCGGTTATGGATTTGAGATCTATCATGATAAGGGCAAGGATATTCTGATGAGTATTCTGTTGCTGGCAATGATGCTTCCGTTCGTAGCGATCATGATCCCCCTGTTCAAGATGTTTACCTCCTGGAAGTTGGTAAATACCTGGATCGCACTGGCACTGCCATCCATCTCAACTCCGTTTATGATCATGCTTTTCAGACAGGCGGCACGTTCTTTCCCTCATGATATTATCGAGGCTGCCAGACTGGAAGGCCTGAGCGAAATACAGATTTTCTTCCGGATGTTCATTCCGGTGATGAAATCTACCTATGGAGCGGCGATGACGGTTACATTTATGAATGCGTGGAACAATTATCTGTGGCCGACGATCATTTTACAGGACAGCAAGGCGATCACCATGCCGATGTTAGTAGCCAATCTGAAGAGTGGATACAGTGTGGATTATGGTATGCTGATGCTGGGAGTATTGATCTGTACACTTCCTACAGCGATCATCTTCCTGTGTTTACAGAAGAGCTTTGCAAATGGAATTACGGGAGCAGTGAAATAATGCAACAGAAAATGCCAAAACAGGAAACTATGACACAGGCGCATATCAGGAAGGCTCAGGGAGCCTTCCTTTTGGCGCATAGAATGGGTCTGATTGAGGATCCCTCCATGGAGGGACTGAAGGCCAGACGACAGAAGCACAATGAAGAGCTGCGGAGAATGGAACAGGAAGGACAGCGGTTCTACGGACCGCATTATTTTTCCGCACCGGCGTATCTGCAATATGAGCTGACCCGCCTGAAGCTGGATTTTGTGCAGCCGTGTGAGAAGGTCCGGGAAGGTGGTTATTGCCCGGATTTCACGGAGCAGGAGAAGCGGGATTTTTACGAACAGAATAGAGATCTGTTCGGACGCTATCATGGGGATTATTTTACCTATGAGGAGGTGTCACAGATCATTGAGAAACGGTTACGGGAGGATGCATATGACAAGCTTATCTGCGACATATTATGTGAGTCAGAGAACAGGCAGTGATGAAAATGACGGACGCACATGCAGTACGGCGTTTGCCAGTCTGTCTGCTGTCAATCGAAGACACCTGCAGCCGGGCGACCGTGTCCTGCTGGAACGGGGCAGTGTATTTTACGGACAATATCTGCATGTGACAGACAGCGGTACGAAAGAGGCACCGATCGTGATCGGAGCGTACGGCACAGCAGATGCACCGCCGCGGATCGATGCCTGCGGACAGGGGATCTGGTATCAGGATTATGGGACCCCGCTGGATGCACCTACGCATGTGTATCACGGCTATGTATCTTCCGCAGTGTTTTTGTACGATGCAGAGCATATTGTGGTCGAGGATCTGGAGATCACGAATGAAGGCAGCATGATCCCGGGAGAGCGTTATAGCTTGGGTGAGAAAATGAACCGTACCGGTGTGGCTGTGGCAGCTAAGGACAAAGGGGTGCGGAGCGGCATTACACTTAGGAATCTGTGGATCCATGATGTCCATGGGAATGTCTACGATAAACACATGAACAACGGTGGGATCTATATGACAGCGCTCCGCCCGGAATGTGAGGAGCTGACGGGTGTGGCACGGTATCGGGATATCGTTATTGAAGGATGCTTCGTGCACCGGGTCAGCCGCTGGGGAATTGCAGCAGGCTATACCTATGCCCATGATAAGTTCCGGGGGGCAGAGCTTACGGAAGCCGTTTTTCTGAACTATGGACATGAAAATATGCAGATACGGAATAATTATGTAAAAGAGGCCGGTGGGGATGGGATCACGCCGATGTATGCCCTGCGTCCTCTGGTGGAGCATAATATGGCAGACTCTGTGGCCTGCGAGATCAATGACCGGATCTATTGCGAGCCGGGCGACCGGATGGGAAAAGTAGCAGCCGGGATCTGGCCCTGGAAATGCAAGGATGCCCTGTTTCGTTATAATGAAGTCACGGACACCAGACTCAATCAGGACGGCATGGCATATGATGCGGATTCCGGGGACGGAACGGTGTATGAATCCAATTACAGCAGGCAGAATGAAGGCGGCTGTGTGATGTTCTGTCTGCAGGAGGCGATCCATAATACCTTCCGCGATAATATCAGCTATGATGATCTCGGTGGTACGATCAGCCCGTCAGAGAATCCGGATGCCCTGCTTCAGGATAATGTATACTATGTGCGCAAGGGGGTTCCCTTTGTACGTAAAAATATGGACGGAGGCAGCTTTACACAGGTGAATGACCGGGTTGTTGAGTTGTAAAATATGGTGCTGAGCCCAGGATGAAAACCTGTGGCTTGGCATTTTTTTAATGCCTGATATTCTGGCGGCTCTGAAGCCGGCAGCCTGTTTCTATCGTTTTTATTGCCTGGGGATAAAGGATTGACTGAGATAAAAAAATACGGTAGAATCTGTATCAAAAATGATATACGAAAATGAGGAAAGGAGCCGGTGCATGGGCGAAAGTATTTTACAACTGCGGCAGATCCGGAAATCTTTTGATAATACAGAAGTATTAAAGGGCATTGACTTAGAAGCCGGACAGGGAGAATTTATTACGCTGTTAGGTGCCTCTGGCTGTGGCAAGACCACGACCTTACGCATTATTGCAGGGTTGGAGCTGCCGGATGCCGGGCAGGTGATCCTGGAAGGACAGGACATTACGAACCGTGAGCCGAACAAACGGGATGTCAATACGGTGTTCCAGAATTATGCCCTGTTTCCGCATATGAATGTGTCGGACAACGTAGGATATGGATTGAAGATCCGAAAAGTTCCCAAGGCAGAGATTGCAGAGAGAGTGGAGCAGGCCCTTCGTCTGGTACAGCTGGAAGGGTATGGAAAACGGATGCCGGATCAGCTGTCCGGTGGACAGAAGCAGCGCATTGCCATTGCCAGAGCGGTGATCAATGAGCCGAAGGTGCTGTTGTTGGATGAACCGCTGGGAGCACTGGATCTGAAGCTGCGCAGACAGATGCAGCTGGAATTGAAACGTCTGCAGAAGCAGCTGGGGATCACGTTTATTTACATCACTCACGATCAGGAAGAAGCCATCAATATGTCGGACCGCATCGGTGTCATGCACGAAGGTATCCTGGAACAGCTGGGGACGCCCAATGAGGTGTACTATCAGCCGCAGACCAGCTATGTGGCGGATTTCGTGGGAAATGCGAATATTCTGCATAAAAATGGGGAGACTTTTGCCATCCGCTCGGAAAACATTCTGATGAACGGGGAGGCAGTCTGCACACAGGAGGCTGTCGTGGTGGAAAAAAGCTTTGCCGGAGGGCAGCTGCGCATTCTGTTTGGCCTGCCGGACGGACAGACTATAACCGCCAGCCGCTATGGAATCGACAATGACTTACAGCCGGGACAGAAGGTGAAGATCGGCTGGGATGCGAAAGACGCAGTAAAGGTAATAGATAATGACAAAGACGAAAATCACAAGTAACAGCCGCAGGAGAAGCGGGAATGTCGGACTGATGATCCCCATGTATGTGTTCACGATCCTGTTTGTGGCACTGCCGATCCTGTATCTGTTTCTGTTAAGCTTTTTACAGAGAGCACAGGTCTGGGGTGTGGACTTTACGTTCACGCTGGACAATTACAAAAGAATATTGGAACCGCTGTATCTGGATACTTTCTGGCAGTCGTTGAAGCTGGCATTTACCGCCACCTTTTTCGTGGCACTGATCGGGTATCCATACGGTTATTTCATGGCGAAAATGAACGCTGTCTGGAAGCGCAGGATGCTGCTACTCATCATGATCCCGTTCTGGACCAGTGCGCTGATCCGCCTCTACGGCTGGATCATTGTCTTCCGCAGCAACGGTGTGCTGGATAAGATATTGATGGGACTGCATCTGACCGATCGGCCGTTAAAGCTACTTTACACCTATCCGGCAGTGGTAGTGGGAATGGTTTATTCGCTACTGCCTTTTATGATCCTGGCGGTGTATTCCAGTGCGGAGAAGCTGGATGCCTCTCTGGTGGAAGCCTCCAGAGATCTGGGAGCCTCGGCGTGGAAAGCCTTCTGGACCGTCAGCTTCCGGCTGACGCTGCCGGGACTTTTGTCCGGCGTGGTGCTGTCCTTTATTCCGTCCATGGGACTGTTTTTCATAGCGGATATCCTGGGCGGCAATAAGATCGTGCTGGTGGGCAGTGTGATTCAGGAACAGATCACCAAGGGGCGGAACCAGCCTTTTGCGGCGGCGCTGTCTGCGGTGTTGATGATACTGACTTCCGTGATGATCCGCCTGTACCGCAAGATCACCGGAACCTCACAGCTGGAAGGGATGATGTAGCGTATGAAAAAGAAAAAATGGCCCTTTGTATATGTGGCGGTGATCACAGTGCTGACCTATATCCCGATCCTGTTGACGGTGGTGTATTCCTTCAATGCCTCCAAGCTGACTTCCGTGTGGGAGGGCTTTTCCCTGAAATGGTACCGGGAGTTGTTCCGGGACAGAGATCTGGGGGAAGCACTGATTAACAGCCTGATCCTTGCGGTACTTAGCTGTGCCTTTGCGGTGTTGATCGGCACTTCGGGAGCACTGGGGATGAGCCGCAGAAAACGGAAACTGGACGATGCCGTGGCCTATGTGTCCACACTCCCCATCATGATCCCGGAGATCATTCTGGGCATGGTATTTTTGTCCGTATTTTCCCTGATGGGACTGCCCTTTGGTATGGTCACACTGGTGATCGCCCATACCACGTTCTGTGTGCCCTACGTGTTCACTATGGTACGGGCGAGACTGGTGGGAATGAACCGGTCTCTGGAAGAGGCGGCGTTGGATCTGGGAGCTACGAAGTGGCAGGTATTTAGGGATGTGATCCTGCCACAGATTCTTCCGGCAATCCTGTCGGGAGTGCTGCTTGCATTTGCCATGTCCTTCGACGATGTGGTGATCAGTATTTTTGTCACTGGACCGAAGGTCAATACCCTGCCGGTGAAGATCTACACGAAATTAAAGACCGGTGTGACACCGGAGATCAATGCACTTGCCACGGTCATGCTGTTTGTGATATTGTTGTGTCTGGCGGGGGCGTATGTGCTGGGATGTAAGTCGCAGACAGCTGTAGAGAAAGCTGCCGGGGGAAAATGAGGAAAGAACGATTCCGCAAATGCAATTGCGGATAAGTAACAACATAAAAATGTATAGCAGATGATGCAGGAGAACTGTATCGAAGGAGGAGATTATGAAGAAAAAGCTGGCAATGCTGTTGGCAGCGACCATGCTGGTCACGTTGTTTACCGGCTGTGGAGCAGGCGGTAAAGAAGATAAGGGAGAACTGAATCTCTATACCTGGGACGGCATGTTCCCCCAGGAGATTTTAGATGGTTTTGAAAAAGAGACCGGTATCCGTATCAATTATTCTAATTTTGACTATGATGAGGATATGCTGGCGAAGCTGGAAGAAACCAGGGGCGGTGATTACGATCTGGTCATTGCGGATGACTATATCATTGAGCTGGCTATTCAGGAGAGCCTGGCTCAGAAGCTGGATACTTCCAGGATCAGTACTTATGATAACCTGAATCCTGTATTTATGTCTCAGTTCTATGACCCGAAGAACGAATATACCGTGCCCTACGGAGCGGGCATTCCTCTGATCGTATACGATCCGGGACTGACGGATGTGAAGATCACAGGCTATGAGGATCTGTGGAATCCGGCACTGGAAAATAACGTGGCACTGACGGCAAACTATCGTGTTATCGACGGCATCACCTTAAAGACCATGGGAGAATCCTTTAACACCGAGGATCTGGATGTGATCCGGGCAGCAGGAGAGAAGCTTCTGAGTCTGGCTCCCAATATCCGTGTGATCAATGACAATAATACGCAGGATTATCTGATCAGCGGTGAGGTGGCAGCAGCGTTCCTGTATACTTCCCAGGTATCTGCGGCACTGCAGGCGAGACCGGATCTGGAAGTGGTATATCCCAAGGAGGGACTGGGCTTCGGCATCATGGCCGGATTTATACCTTCCCAGGCACCCAATGCAGATGCGGCTTATGCATTTTTGGACTATATCAACGATCCTGAGAATGCGGCGAAATGCTATGAGTATATCGGCTACTACTGCACCAACAAAGCTGCGGAAGAGTATATTTCCGACGACATGAAGAAAATGATCGTATTGCCGGAAGATGCAGCGGAGGGCGAGATCGTGCAGAATATCTCCCAGGAGGCAGAGGATCTGCATGCGGAGATCTGGAATCAGTTCAAGAGTGCATGCAACTAAAGTTGCAGCAACTAATCTTCCGTTCAGCCCGCACCATTCGCAAAGTCGCATTGACACGCTTTCCGTCACTTCGTGACTACCTTTGCTCATAAACCGGCGCTCATCTCATGAACATATTCGTTCGAAAAATCATGCAAGCATGATTTTTGCGCTCGGATATGTCCATGGCTGAACTGTTACATGAACTGTTACAATAAAAAACGCTTGACAGATTTGATTTGTGCGAATATTATAAATCTAAGTTGAAAAACTATTTTGTAAATGCTATGAAAGAGACTCTTGCCAAGGGAAACGACAGGAATACAGCGTCACCGACTGAGAGCGCTGTTTGCGGAAGCTGGCGAAGGGAACACTCCGGAGCAGGTGATCTGAACTGCAGAATATCACATGTAGCTAGGATGACACGTTGCACGCGTTAAGTGACAAGAGTGGATAGGCAAAGGCGCCTGTCAATTCGGGTGGTACCACGGATTAGATGATTCGTCCCGGGATATGTTTTAACATGTCCCGGGGCTTTTTGTATTCAAAAATAAGCTGTACAGGGAGCGCACATTCGGGACACTATATAACAGGAGGTGCGATATGTACAGAGATTTAACAATGAAAGAGATCAGTGAACAGCAGATCGGACAGACTTTGCAGGTGGCAGGCTGGGTGGAGAACATCCGTGACCACGGCGGCGTATCCTTTATCGATCTGCGGGATATGTACGGTGTGTTACAGGTGGTCATCCGTAAGCCGGAGCTTTTAAAGGGCATCACCAAGGAAATGTGCCTGTCCATTACCGGTCTTATGGAACACAGAGACGAAGAGACCTACAACCCGAAGATTCCTTCCGGCACCATCGAACTGGAAGCACACAAGATCGATGTGTTGGGAAGAGTATATAAACAGCTTCCTTTCGAGATCCAGACGTCTAAAGAGATCCGGGAAGATGTCAGATTAAAATATCGTTATCTTGACCTTAGAAATGCAAAAGTAAAGGATAACATTGTATTTCGTTCCAAGGTGATCAGTTATCTGCGTCAGAAGATGACAGACATGGGATTTTTGGAGATCCAGACTCCGATCCTGTGTGCTTCTTCTCCCGAGGGCGCCAGAGACTATATTGTTCCCAGCAGAAAATTTAAAGGAAAATTCTATGCGCTGCCCCAGGCACCGCAGCAGTATAAGCAGCTGCTTATGGCTTCCGGCTTCGATAAGTATTTCCAGATCGCTCCCTGCTTCCGTGATGAGGATGCCAGAGCAGACAGATCTCCCGGAGAGTTCTATCAGCTGGACTTCGAGATGAGCTTCGTGACCCAGGAGGATGTCTTCAAGGTCGGTGAGGAAGTATTGCATGATACCTTTGAGAAATTTGCTCCCGAAGGCAGCAAGATCACTGAGACACCGTTCCCTATCATCAGTTACAAACAGGCAATGCTGGAGTTCGGCTGTGACAAGCCGGATCTGCGCAATCCTTTGAGAATTATGGATGTGACGGAGTTTTTCCAGAGCTGTACGTTTAAACCTTTTATCGGCAGAACCGTCCGTGCCATCAAGGTACATGCGGAGATGTCCAAAGGCTTCCATGAGAAGCTGTTAAGCTTTGCAACTTCTCTTGGTATGGGTGGACTTGGTTATCTCGAAGTGGCAGAGGATATGAGCTACAAGGGCCCCATCGATAAATTTATTCCCGAAGAGATGAAGGGAGAACTGGCAGAAATGGCAGGACTTTCTGCCGGAGATACCATCTTCTTTATTGCGGACAAAGAGGATAAGGCGAACTACTATGCCGGTCATATCCGTACTGAGCTGGGCGAGAAACTGAATCTGATCGAGAAGGATGCTTACCGTTTCTGCTATGTGAACGATTTCCCGATGTTTGAGCTGGATCCCGAGACGAAGCAGATCGGATTCACCCACAATCCGTTCTCTATGCCCCAGGGCGGTCTGGAAGCACTGAACACCATGGATCCGCTGGAGATCCTGGCTTATCAGTACGACATCGTATGCAACGGTGTGGAACTCTCCTCCGGCGCAGTACGTAACCATGACATCGAGATTATGAAAAAAGCGTTCGCCATCGCAGGTTATGACGAAGAGACATTAAAGACCAAGTTTGGAGCACTGTATCAGGCGTTCCAGTTCGGAGCACCCCCTCATGCGGGAATGGCTCCCGGCGTGGATCGTATGATCATGCTGCTTCGGAACGAGGATAACATCCGTGAGGTAATCGCTTTCCCTATGAACGGCAATGCACAGGATCTGATGTGCGGGGCTCCCGGCGAAGTGACGGAACAGCAGCTGCGTGAGGTACACATTAAAGTGAGAGATTAGTGCGGAAAGAACAGGAAAGGAATGGAAATTAGTATGGCGAACGTAATCAGTGACGAGACCATAGAATATGTAGGCATTCTGGCAAAACTTGAGCTTTCTGATGAAGAGAAGGAAGCGGCGAAAAAGGATATGGGCAGAATGCTGGACTATATCGACAAATTGAGTGAACTGGATACAACGGGAGTGGAACCTATGTCCCATGTATTCCCGGTTCAGAATGTCTTCCGTGAGGATGTGGTGACCAATGGGGATGAGAGTGAACAAACCCTGGCCAATGCACCCGGCGAGAAGGACAACATGTTTGTGGTACCAAAGACTTTTGACTAATGTCAAAAGTCCTCGGACTTTCGATTAGAAATCGGGTAGAATACCGCTTTATAATCTGGTTACAGCATTTAGGCGGTAATGGTTTTCCGTCAGACATTAAAAAAGGAGAATGGATATGGATATTTTATCCCTGACAGCAGTAGAGCTGGCTAAGGCGATCCGGGAAGGTAAGACTACGTCGGTGGAAGCCACGCAGGCCGTTCTGGATAAGATCGCAGCCAGCGAAGATACCTACCACTGCTATGTGACCGTAGAACGGGAAAAGGCATTGCAGCAGGCAGCGGAAGTACAGAAAAAAATCGAAGCAGGCGAACTGACCGGGCCTCTGGCCGGGGTTCCCTTTGCTATCAAAGACAATATGTGCACCGAGGGAACCCTGACTACCTGCTCTTCTAAAATCTTAGAGAATTTTGTGCCGACCTTCAGTGCGGAAGCAGTGCTGAATCTGGAAAAGGCAGGCGCAGTGATTCTGGGCAAGACCAATATGGATGAGTTTGCCATGGGCAGCACCACGGAGACTTCTTATTACGGAGTGACAAAGAATCCCAGAAACCCGGAGCATGTGCCCGGCGGTTCCTCCGGCGGCTCTGCAGCGGCAGTAGCAGCGCAGGAATGCTTTGCAGCACTGGGTTCCGATACCGGCGGTTCCATTCGACAGCCCGCATCTTATTGCGGAGTCGTCGGCATGAAGCCCACCTACGGAACGGTATCCCGTTACGGACTGATTGCTTATGGTTCCTCTCTGGACCAGATCGGACCGCTGACGAAGGACGTGACGGACTGTGCCACCGTACTGGAGGCCATCACCTCCCATGACCCTAAGGACTCCACTTCCATGAAGCGGGAGAACACAGATTTCACCTCCGCACTGGTAGCGGATGTGAAGGGAATGAAGATTGGTATTCCCAGAGACTATTTCGGGGAAGGACTGGATCCTGAGGTCAGAGATGCGGTACTGGCAGCAGCAGAAGTGCTGAAAACACAGGGCGCAGAGGTGGAGGAGTTCGACTTAAGTCTGGTGGACTATGCGATTCCCACTTATTATACGATCGCAGCAGCAGAAGCCAGCTCCAATCTGGAGCGTTTCGACGGTGTGAAATACGGTTACCGTGCACAGGATGCGGAAGATCTGCATACCATGTACAAGAGAAGCCGTTCCCAGGGCTTTGGACCCGAGGTGAAGCGTCGTATCATGCTGGGCTCCTTTGTATTAAGCTCCGGTTATTATGATGCTTATTACCTGAAGGCACTCCGCGTGAAAGCATTGATCAAGAAGGCTTTTGACGAAGCTTTTGCAAAATACGATGTGATCTTAGGACCGGTGGCACCCACTACCGCACCGAAGCTGGGCAGCAGTCTGGCGGATCCCATCAAGATGTATTTGGGAGACATCTACACCATCTCCATCAACCTGGCGGGACTACCCGGTATCAGCGTTCCCTGCGGCACGGATTCCCAAGGCCTGCCTATCGGCATGCAGCTGATCGGTGACTGCTTCAAAGAGAAGACACTGATCCGTGCAGCCTATACCTATGAGCAGAGGAGGTAAGCAACATGGCAAAACAATATGAAACAGTAATTGGTCTGGAAGTGCATGTAGAGCTTGCCACGAAGACGAAAATATTCTGCGGCTGTTCCACGGCGTTCGGCGGCAGACCCAACACCCACACCTGTCCGGTGTGTACCGGTATGCCGGGCTCTCTTCCTGTGCTGAACAAACAGGTGGTAGAATATGCGGTGGCAGTAGGCCTTGCAACGAATTGTACCATCACGCAGTATTGCAAGTTTGATAGAAAAAATTATTTCTATCCTGATAACCCTCAAAACTATCAGATCTCTCAATTATATCTGCCCATTTGCAGGAATGGCTCGGTTGAAATCGAGGTAGCGGGAGAGGACGGCAACACTTACACGAAGCCGGTGCGTATCCACGAGATCCACATGGAGGAGGATGCCGGTAAACTGGTGCATGACGACTGGGAAGATTGCACACTGGTGGACTACAACCGCTCCGGTGTGCCTCTGATCGAGATCGTATCCGAGCCGGATATGCGCAGCGCGGAGGAGGTCATTGCCTATTTGGAAAAATTACGTCTGCTGATCCAGTATCTGGGAGCGTCCGACTGTAAGCTTCAGGAAGGCTCCATGCGTGCCGATGTCAATCTGTCCGTGAGAGAAGTGGGCGCGGAGAAGTTTGGAACCCGTACCGAGATGAAGAATCTGAACTCCTTCAAGGCCATCGCAAGAGCCATTCAGGGGGAGCGGGAACGACAGATCGATCTGCTGGAGGCTGGCAAAGAGGTCATTCAGGAGACCAGACGCTGGGATGATAATAAGGAATATTCCTACGCCATGCGTTCCAAGGAGGATGCACAGGATTATCGTTATTTTCCGGATCCCGACCTGGTACCGGTCTATATCAGCGATGAGTGGCTGGATAGCATCCGCAGCAGACAGCCGGAATTCCGCACCGAGAAGATGAAGCGTTACAAGGAAGAATACGATATTCCGGAATATGATATCGATATCATCACCGGCTCTAAGCATCTGGCAGATATCTTTGAAGCTTCCGTGGCACTGGGAAGCCAGCCCAAGAAGGTGTCCAACTGGCTGATGGTGGAGACTATGCGCCTGTTAAAAGAAAAAGAGATGGAGCCGGAGGATATCCGTTTCTCACCGGAGCATCTGAGCAGGCTGATCACGCTGGTAGACGGCAAAGTCATCAACTCTTCTGTAGCAAAAGAAGTATTCCAGGTGATGTTTGAGGAAGATGTAGATCCCGAACAGTATGTGGAAGAGAAGGGACTAAAGACCGTCAATGACGAAGGTGCATTGCGTAAAGTCGTGGAGGAAGTCATTGCCGCTAATTCCCAGTCTGTCGAGGATTACCACAACGGCAAAGAGAAAGCCATCGGCTTCCTGGTAGGCCAGACCATGAAAGCTATGAAAGGCAAGGCAGACCCCGCCAGCGTCAACCAGATGCTGAAGGAACTGCTGTAACTGGAAAGTTAGTGAAATACATTGGCAAAATCCACGAACTCCCGGAGCATGCGATACACAT
>ERZ779842.1090-NODE-1090-length-24499-cov-22.525487_pt1 | contig 24499 bp, 18 predicted proteins | sample MGYA00511095_ERZ779842 | MGnify/ENA primary metagenome ERZ779842 (study PRJEB29588, sample SAMEA2154036) | human gut metagenome | biome: human gut; feature: human-associated habitat; material: faeces | place: Denmark | collected 2008/2010 ... | reverse complement strand
GAGACCGGTGCTCTACCAACTGAGCTACTCCCGTGTTTGCGGCTGCAAAGGTAGTGTAATATTTGGAATATACAAACCTATTTATGAAAAAATATTGTTCATTATTCGTTTAATAGGCCTAACTCATTGAACATGACCCGGTATATTGCTGATTTTTTTTCAATGGGCAACGGGTAGGCACGGCTGGATGAAGGCATTCTGTATAATCGCATTGTCCGGTCTTCGAATTCGAAAGGTTCACTGGTTCCTACAACGGGTTCTTTTACCTTTATTTGTTCACGAATAATATCCGTTGCTTTTTGTCCTGTGGTTACAATGGCCTTGCACATTGGAATCTGCTTCAGTAGCAAACTGATATCTGTCTGTTCTACAACTTCCAGAAATTTGTCTGAGGCATTGTCCTGTAAACGGCGAACAGCTGAAGCGGTATCATAAAGTGCGATGCCTTTTTTGTTCAAAAGATCAATAATACGTTCCTTGTCAAATACTTTTTTGTCAGGATTCAGAAAGTGGTCTTTGTTTTGGAAAAATATTATTCCAAAAATACGCCACATATCATTTTGCAGATTGGGATAAAAGAATTCCATGCTCCATCGTTTCTTTTGTGGGGGAAAACTGCCTAACATCAGTAGTTTGGCGTTAACCGGTAAAAAAGGCTCTAATGGATGTTCTTCTATATTTAATAAGGATTTCATAAAATCTTTAATGATTATTCTTTTGGCTTTGGTTCTTTTTTAGCCAGTAATACAATGTTATACACATATTCCGTCATCCAGTTTTCAGAATATCCTAAGGCTTGTTTGTATTTACGGATGGCAACACAGGTCTTGTGCACGCTTTCGTCTTTCCAGTCGGTCTTGGTCATGATATCATGAATTGTTTTCTCGGTCATGTTACGTAACATTTTTTTCATTACGCTGGGCATACGGAATTTCCATTGCATCAAATTACCTATCAGCATCATCAAGTCATTGCTGAATCCTTGGAACATAAAAAGATAAGTCTTGACATCATTTACATTCTTGCAATTCTTTTTTATAGAACCGTCAATTTCTTTAAAGAAATCATCACTTAGACCATAAAGTTCTACTAACATCTTTTTGCAGCGTGACTTCTCAGCAATTCCCAACTTGTTGTTTTGGGTCGGTATTTTAAGGGTGCGTTTGAAAACTGCCATGTCTGGCAAAAAATTAATATTTGTGATACCTATGTTGCAGGCCATTACAGACTGATAATATACACGGATTAGTGTCATGAAGTCTTCCATACCACCTATGCGGCTTGTTTCTTCTCCTTCTGTCTGTTTTTTACCAAATAATTTTGAAAATATGCTCATTGTGTTCTTAAATTATATTGTTTTCCTGTCTGCAAAGATAGCGATAAAAACTGAAACATTTTTGATTAAAATCCTTTTGTTTTACTATTTATCATTTTTATTGAATGGTTGATGCCGGGGGTATTGCTTTGTGTTACCAGCATTCCAAATCATTTTCAATATCTTTCATTCTGTCTTTGGTGAAAACTGGATTTTTGACCCCGTTACGTTTCTGAATTCGATAGTCTTCCAATAGACGGAATGCATATTTCCCTAGTAAAGTAATGGCTATCAAGTTACAGATAGTCATAAATCCCATTGCCATATCGGCCAGGCTCCATGCCAGTTCCAGACTGGCCAATGCCCCAAACATAACCATTCCTCCCACTGCTATACGATAAATGGGGATAGCCCATTTCCGATGAGTTATGTAACGTACATTGGCTTCACCGTAATAATAATTTCCCAAAATGCTGCTATAGGCGAAAAACAGAATTGCCACCGCCACATAAATAGTTCCGATGTTGCCTATTTCATTATTCAGTGCCATTTGAGTAAGTTTTATTCCATTGGCTTCTTTTGTGGAGGCTACTCCGCTGAAAAGAATGATGAAAGCAGTGCAGGTACATATGACAAGTGTATCGGTAAAAACTCCCAATGTCTGAATTAATCCTTGTTTTACAGGATGGGTAACATCGGCACTTGCCGCTACATTGGGTGCGGAACCCATACCGGCCTCATTGCTGAATAATCCACGTTTGATTCCTTGCATTAATGCCATGCCTATACCTCCGCTTAATGCCTGTTCCCAGCCAAAGGCATTCGCTATAATCAATTCAATAACTTCTGGCAAATGCTTTGCATTTACAATTACGATGAAAAGGGATAAAAAGATGTATCCCAATGCCATGACAGGAACAATAATGCTACTTACTTTAGCAATACGCTGAATGCCTCCGAAGATGATAATTAATGTGAGCGAGGTCAGTATCACTCCCATTAGGCTGGGAGGAATATTGAATGCTTCTTCGAAAGCGGCACAAATGGTATTGCTTTGTACTGAATTAAAAGCAAATCCAAAAGTAAAGATAAGCAGAAAGGCAAACAAAACTCCCATCCACGGCTGTTTTAATCCTTTTTTCATGTAATAAGCTGGCCCGCCAACGAAAGAATTATGTCCGTGTACTTTATATAATTGGGCCAATGTGGACTCAATAAAAGCGCTGCTGGCCCCCAAAAGAGCAATTACCCACATCCAGAAAACTGCACCCGGACCACCCAAAGTAATGGCGGTGGCGACTCCTGCCAAATTGCCTGTTCCTACGCGGCTAGCTATGGAAACGGCAAAAGCTTGAAAAGAGGAAATATGGTGTTCGCGACCTTCTGTCTTGCCTGTAGAATCACCTAATAGACGTATCATTTCTCTTATCATGCGGAATTGTACGAAATTTGTTTTAAAAGTAAACCAAAATGCACATCCTAACAGCATGATGATCAAAATATAAGTCCAAAGCACATCATTCACTCTGCTGATTAATAGGGTCAGTATATCCATTTTACTTATTCCTTGTTTAATTTAAAATAGAACTTATGTCCATGGAAAACAAGTTCCACTAGACCAAAACGGATAAAGTCTGCTAATAGTTCACAAGTTGTCTTGTGGTTTAACCTGCAAAGTTTGCAACATTGATTTAATGAAAGTTTTTCTTTTTCTTTCAAGACATCCAGTAACCGTTGCTCTCTTTCGGTAAATGTTACAAGTGCTCCTTCAGGTTTCTTGCTGTGTTGCCACATCTTTAGATGGACGGGAGTGGCCAGTATGTTTTCGTCTTTGATGCGGATATAGGCCCATGGCTTATTCGTTTCATCTAGGGCATATACAGGTTTAGAAACCGTTTCGTTAATACGTATTTCCAATACAGTCTTTCCTTCTACCTTGTAAGTCTGCGTTTCCAGTTCTACTTTGGGCTTGCAATACATGGTTGCTGCTGCTTCTATCATATATATTTCTTCGTCAGAGCGGACTCCTGCTATTTTGCCATTGTCCTTTACTCCTATTAACAGCCTGCCGCCCTCGGTATTGGCGAATGCGGAAAGGCTACGGGCTATTTTGCGTGCGTCCGAAATCTCGAATTTGAAATCCTGATGACAGTGTTCTCCCTCCGAGACAAGCTGTCGTATGTATTGTGTATCCGTTAATGCTTTCATTTCAATTGCAAAAATAGGAAAAATGAAACATATTGTGGGTATCGAATGATAAAAAAGCCGATATTAGTTTGTCTGTTATCAAGCTTTTTGCTTCATTTGCAGTGGAATAAAAATAATTAGCCTTTAAAATCTATGGGAATAAGAAAAAAATGTTTGATCATTACATTATTATGCTTTTCTAGTCTGATGCATGCAAGTGAATTCATGTTTAAACATTTGGAGGTGAAAGATGGTCTGTCAAACAATCAAGTCCTTGATATATTTAAAGATTCCGAAGGTTTTATGTGGTTTGCCACAGCTTCCGGTTTAAATCGGTATGACGGGTGCCAGATGACTTTGTTTCGTAGTAATAATGCTGATCCGGCTTCTTTACCTGATAATTATATCAAAAGCATACAAGAAGATTATAAAGGAAATTTATGGATTCTTACCGGTGTGGGTTATGTCATTTACAACTCGGAATCAGAAACATTTGATAGGGAGGTGCATGCATGGCTATGTGAAGTCGGTATTGACGGAACTCCAGCATTAGTATATATAGACCATAATAAAAATATGTGGTTTTATATAAAAGGAAAAGGCTGTTATTTGTACATTCCGGAATCTCAATTACTGTATCCGCTTTTGTTTGATACTCATCAGTTGCCAGAAGGTGATATTACGGATATTGTAGAATGTAGCAAGGGAATCTTGTTGGTATATAATACCGGAAGACTTGTTTGTTTGGATATTCGGACAAATGAGATTAAATGGCAGCAGGATGATTTGGTTGGGGAATTGGGAACTGACAAGCAGGGAATTTTCACTCTGTTTGTAGATCGTGATAATGATATATGGATGTACAGTCCGCTTGGAATATGGGTTTATAATCCGGAACAGGAAAAGTGGCTGTCTTGGCTGACAAATATTATCAAGCGTCGGTCTCATAACATGGTCCGTGCTGTATCACAGGATAAGCAGGGGCGTATATGGATAGGAACAGATCAGGATGGCATTGATATATTGGATAAGAAGACAGGGGAAGTGAGGCAGTTGCGGAACAAGGCAGGTGATGAACGTAGTTTGCAAAATAATACAGTAATGGTTCTATACGAGGATTCCAGTGAAACTATGTGGGTGGGGACTTATAAAAAAGGAATTTCCTATTTTAATGAGTGTGCTTTTAAATTTGGTGCAGAGTATATAGGAGATATTAGTTGCATTGAAGAAGACAAAGAGGGGTATGTGTGGCTGGGTACCAACGATGTCGGTATCATATATTGGAATTCCGTGACTGGCAACCGGGCTGCTTTTCCACAGAAAGGTACGGATAAACTCACTACTGATGCCATTGTTTGCATTTTGAAAGCCGGTGATGGTAAACTTTGGATTGGTACTTTGGGGGGAGGCCTGATTTGTTATGATAACGGCCGTATTATTCATTATAAAAAAAACATACCGGAACGGCAAAATTCTTTGGCTCATAATAATGTATTGGCTTTGGCTGAAGATAAGCAGGGGATTATATGGATAGGTACATTGGGTGGGGGAGTGCAGAGTTTGAATCCCAAGACGGGTTTGTTCACCACTTATAATACAACTTCGGCCGGCTTGATATCCGATTATGTTTCCTCTTTGTGTATGGGAAAAGAGGGCTCTTTGTGGATTGGTACCGCTCAGGGACTTTCGGAATTGGATATTGAAACTAAAAAAGTGGTTAATCTGGAAGGTACTAAATCTGGTAAGGAATATTTTTCTGATCAGAATATAAGTCAGGTGTATGAGGATAGCCGTGGATTGATATGGATTGGTACATGTGAGGGGCTGAATGTTTATAATCCCAAAACGGATGAACTGATTATATTAGGAGTGGAGCAAGGAGTTTCCAGCCCTATCATTTCTGGAATAGTAGAAGATGGTAATGAAAATATATGGGTGACTACAGCACGTGGAATAACTAATGTCATACCGGCAGTAGATTTAAAAACAGGGCGCTATATTTTTCATAGTTGTGTTTATGATGACAAAGATGGTTTGCAAAATAGTGGGTTCAACCTGCGTTCCATTAAAAAATTGTCTTCTGGAGAAATTCTTATGGGAGGGCTGTATGGTATTAACCGCTTCCGTCCGGATGATATAAAATACAATAAAAAACGTCCCAGCGTGATGTTTACCCGTTTGTTCTTGTTCAATGAAGAAGTAGGGGTGGGTGAGGAATATGAAGGTAGGGTGATTTTGGATAAGGCGTTGAACAAGGTAGATCAGATAAAATTGAGTTATGAACAGAATATGTTCAGTGTACAATTTGCTTCTGATAACTATATTTTGCCGGAAAAAACGGAGTATGCTTATAAACTGGAAGGTTTCAATGAGGGTTGGATGACTACTGCCTTTGGCAAAGTGACTTATACTAATCTAGCCCCCGGAACTTATATGCTGAAGGTGAAAGCAGTCAACAGTGACGGATATGGTGGAGATGAAGAAGCTTCATTGAAAATTGTTATCTATCCTCCTTTTTGGCGTTCCGTTTGGGCATATGTTGTTTATAGCCTTTTGTTGGTTGCTGTATTGATATTGGGACGCTATTGGGTTCTGCGTGGAGAACGGGATAAATTTAAAAAACAGCAAATAAAGCAAGAAATAGAGAGGAATCAGGAGAAGGCAGATATGAAATTGAAGTTCTTCACTCATGTCGGCCACGAATTACGTACTCCGCTCACTCTTATTATCTCACCGTTGGAAACGCTGATGAAGGAATATCAATCGGATGCTGCTCTGATGGATAAATTGAATATAGTGCAACGCAATGCATTAAGGTTGTTGAATCTTGTAAATCAGTTGTTGGATTTTAGGAAAATTGATGTGAATGGATATTATTTAAGTCTGTCTGATGATGATATCATCTCTTGTATTCATACGATTTGTGATTCTTTTATCTCTTTGTCTGAAAAGAAAGATATTTCTCTCATTTTTCATTCAGCAGTTCCTTCGTTGAATATGTTGTTTGATGGGGATAAAATGAGGGAAGTGATGATGAATCTGCTTTCCAATGCTTTAAAATTTACTTGCAATGGTGGACGAGTTGATGTGTCTGTCGGTTTAGTGGAAGGACAGGATTCTCGGGAAATGCTGGAAATCAGAGTGGCTGATACAGGTGTCGGCATTAAAGAAGAAAACAGAGAACGCATTTTCGAACGTTTTTATCAAGTGGATAATCCGGATATGAATATCTCAGATGGCGGAGGTGGTCTGAGTATTGTACGTGATTTTGTCACACTTCACGATGGCACGGTGAACGTAATGGATAATACTCCTGTCGGTTGTGTTTTTGTTATCCATATCCCGGTAAAGCGTTCCGAGAGTAAACCGACGAAGATAGAACAGGTGCAAGTTACAGATAAGCCGGTAGAAGACATTTCCACACTTCAGATTCCGGAGTTTTATATGGCGTCTAATGCCGGGGAGGAATCGGAAGAAGAACCAAATCATATAATAACAATAGAAGGACTGGAGGAGGATATCCGAAGATTAGAATCTGGTAATACGGAAGAAATTGCAGAAGAAAAAAACATAGAAACAATCTCAGCCGTTGCTCCACAAAGAGCAACGGTGATTCAATTGATTGAGGGTGAGGATAATGAGATGATAACTCATATTATTCCACCGGAGGAGTTGCCGGAAATGGTGACTGCTGTTCCTGAAGAAAAAAGTGAACAGAAGTTGAAAACGGTTTGGAGTCATGCTTATATTGATCTCAAACCTAGTGGGACTGCCATAACTTCGATGGATGAAAAACTGATAAATCATGCTGTGAAATATGTAGAAGACAATATTGCACGCAGCGATTTGTCTGTAGAAGAGTTAAGCAAGGAATTAGGGATGAGCCGCGTTCATTTATATAAAAAGTTATTGGCTATTACCGGTAAGACTCCTATCGAGTTTATTCGTATAATTCGTTTACAGCGGGCTGCCCAATTACTCCGTGGAAGTCAACAGAATATTTCAGAAATAGCCTATCAGGTGGGCTTTAATAATCCGAAATATTTCAGTCGGTATTTTAAGGAAGAATTTGGTATACTACCTTCGGCTTTTCAATATAGACAAGGCAGATAGTTCTCAATATTTTATAGTGTCATTTAAAGTGTGTATCGGAGTTTCGTCAACAGACATACGTTCTGTAACAGATTTCATCTATGAGTAAAAACAATTTCATTTTATTATTGTTTTTATTAGTAATAGTCATACATTAAAACCAATATAGAATGGAACATACAGTTATACATGACGAGAAAGTAGACCGTTTCGAAGTATTTGAATCGGGACAAATCGCCTATTTGCAATATGATGAAAAGAACGGAGTTTTGGATATCCTTCATACCATAGTTCCCCCACAGTTGGAAGGGCAGGGAATAGCTCAGGCTTTGACCGAGGCCGCTGTGAGATATGCTTCGGTTGTAGGGCTTAAAATACGTCCTACTTGTTCTTTTGCAAAAATGTTTTTTACCCGGCATACCCAATATAAAGACATGTTGGTGGAGTGAGAAATAAAATCAGACACGGATTGTATAAAATGCCGTGTCTGATTCGTTTTTAACTCTCTTATCTTTATATATATTTAATCACATTGTTTGTGGGTCATAATATCCAATACTAGTTTATCGGTTTCATTCATGCCTTGTGAACCAATTCTGGTCAGGTTGCGGATGCTGCGGTCCACATCATTGTCAATGATACCTTCTACAGAAGATACACATTTATGTTCCATCGCTAATATAGCTGAAAATACAGCAGTAGAAACACCGCTGCTTAATTTCAGAGCACAACTGGGCTTGGCTCCGTCACAAATCATACCTGTCAGGTTAGCGATCATATTCTGTACGGCAAAAGTGATTTGCTCGTAAGTGCCTCCCATCAAATAAGTGATACCACAGCTGGAACCTGTTGCAGCCACTACACAGCCGCATAGTGCAGACAGACGTCCCAAGCTTTGTTTGATGTAAATCGCTGTCAGGTGGCTAAGTGTCAGTGCGCGGATCAATTCTTCTTCTGATTTATGGTTGTCTTCGGCATAGACTACTACCGGTAAAGTAGCTGTAATTCCTTGGTTCCCACTTCCTGAATTGCTCATGACAGGAATCATAGCTCCCGCCATACGTGCATCGCAAGCTGCCGAGGTATAAGAAAGGATGTGGGTAAATGTATTACTTCCCAATATTTGTTCTTCGCTTTTGCTGCTTTTCAGAATCTTGCCTAATTCGTGACCGTAGTTTCCTTTGAAAGAACGTTCTGCCGCTGCTTTGTTCAAACGTTTGGTCTCAAGAATAAAACGAATTTCATCCAATGGTGTGGTGGTGGCAAAATCGTACACTTTCCGCAAGTTCAACTCCGGTTCTTTTGCATCCTCATTGCAGGTGGAGGTAGTTTGTTTGTTTAGTAAAACTTGGTTGTTTAGGGCCACATATATAAAATTGGTATGCCCGCAAGCAATAATGGCCGTCGCTGTATCACCATCAGCTTCACAGATAATTTCGATATATAACTTTTCTTCTATATTCTCTTTCAGCCCGATAGAGATAGCTTGTGAGTCAATTAGTTTTTTACCCTCTGCTACGGCGTCAGGAGTGCTGTCTTTTAAGACTTCCAATTGATATTCGGATTTTCCGATTAATGCCCCTAAGGCGATAGCGATAGGTAGCCCAATCATTCCTGTTCCCGGGATGCCTACTCCCATGGCGTTCTTAAGAATATTGGCGCTGAGTAAAGCTTTAATCCTTTCAGGTCTTTTACCTAGTGTTTCTGTTGCTTTTGCTACACAAAGGGCTACGGCTATGGGTTCTGTGCACCCGATAGCCGGAACGACCTCGCGATTTATAAGGGCAATGATTTGCTCTCTTTCTGGTTTGGCGATCATAGTAGATAATTATTAAGGGGTCTTGCAAAAATCTTTTTGAAAGTGTGTCAAAACTCGAATAAAACTATCGTTTCGTTTGTCTTTTCCTTTTTGTTGATTTTCAGAATATGCTTTAATGAAGAAATATTCTGAAAGAATAAAATGATAGGTTTATTTAGTTTTGACACTCCTTCGACTTTTGACACACTTTGGTTATTTTTTATAGTTTTGTAATCCGGTCTGGAGGAAATCAACATATTTGTCTATATCCTCATCATATGAATATGATTTATTCAACGGTTTTCCCTCATTGTCAATCAATACATAGAAAGGTTGTGCATTGGCACCGAATTTAGAGCGTTGCAGGTAACTCCATTTATCACCGATCGTGCGTAGTGTACGTTCCTTACCGTTCTCCATCACTTTGATGTGTTCGGGCAATGGGGTTTTGTTATCAACGAACAATGTAATCAGTACATAGTCCTCAGTCATCAACTTGTTTACTTTCGGATCAGTCCATACAGCAGCTTCCATTTTACGGCAATTTACACATCCGTAACCTGTAAAGTCAAGCATTACCGGTTTTCCGGTACGTTTTGCATATTCCATACCGGCATCGTAGTCATCAAACTGCGCATGTACTTCATTGGTGTATAAGTTGAAGTCTTGTGTATTCATGGGAGGAGCAAATGCGCTGACAGCTTTCAAAGGAGCACCCCATAAGCCCGGTACCATATATACAGCAAATGCAAGTGAGATAAGAGCCATAAAAAAACGGGCAACACCTACTTTATCATCATCATCATCGTGAGGGAATTTGATCTTACCCAGCAAATAGAAGCCTAGCAAAGCGAAAATCACAATCCACAAAGCAAGGAATGTTTCACGGTCTAGAATTCCCCATCCATAAGCCAAGTCAGCAACCGACAGGAATTTCAAAGCAAATGCGAGCTCAAGGAAACCTAATACTACTTTAATTACATTCATCCAACCACCGGATTTAGGCATGGATTTCAGCCAAGACGGGAACATGGCAAACAGTGTGAATGGCAACGCTAATGCAAGAGCAAAACCTAACATGCCGATAGCAGGGGCAACTACACTACCTGTAGTGGAAACTTCTACCAACAAAAAGCCGATGATAGGACCTGTGCATGAGAATGAAACCAAAGATAGGGTGAATGCCATCAGGAAGATACTTAACAAACCACTGGTCTGTTCCGCTTTACTGTCTACTGCATTGCTCCATTTTGAAGGAAGAGTAAGTTCGAATGCTCCAAAGAAAGAGGCTGCAAACACAATTAGCATCAAGCAGAAGAATATGTTAAAAATAGCATTTGTGGAAAGTGCATTCAAGGCACTGGCACCGAATATCAAGGTTATGGCAAGACCTAATAATACATAGATCACTACGATAGAAGCACCATATGTCCATGCATCACGGATTCCTTTCTTTTTGTCTTTGCTACGTTTTAAAAAGAAACTTACCGTCATTGGGATGATAGGCCATACACAGGGCGTAAATAAGGCAAGTAATCCACCGATAAACCCGGCAAAGAAGATGTAAATCCATGAACGGTCTTGTTGTGATGTTGTTTCGCCAAATGCGTTCAGCTCTTGGATAACCGGAGTCCAATAATCTTGGACAGCAGTGTCATTGCCGATCAGGGCGGCAGTTGTAGCACTATCTGTTGCGGTAGTTGCAGTAGCTGTTTCCGCTACAGGAACTTCCGTTATGGCTGTTTCTGTTTTTGCGGGTTCAGTAGTCTTGCTTGTAGTGGCAGCGGCAACTCCTTTTCCGGAGAAAGAGAAAGAAACTTCAGTAGGAGGCAGACAGTTTTCATCGTTGCAGGCACCGAATTCCATATAACCTTCTATCATATAGGTAGCGCCCGTTATTTTTAGTTTCTGAATGAAAATGGCAGTGTTCTCAAAGTAACGTAATTTCATTTCAAACACCTTGTCGAAGTTTTCAATTTCTTTACCTTGTGGAGTGAGCTTTCCTACTAATTCTACTCCTTCTATCTTGTCTACGTTGAAAGTAGCGGAGATAGGACCTCCCGAAGGAAGATCAGTGGAATAAACGTGCCATCCGGCATCAATCTTACCAGTGAATACTATTTGTGCTTCTGTATCGGAAATCGTCTTTAACTCGGTTTTGAATTGTACCGGATCTTGAATCTGGGCAACTGCCGGAAGCAATGCCATAACGATTAAGAGGCAACTTAAAAAAAACTTCTTTTTCATTACGTATTATTTAAATTTGGATTAATGTTCATACTGCAAAGTAAGGGATAATATCTTAGATATGCCTCTTTATACCTATATTAATATCGGCAATTGCTGTTTTCAGAATAAAAAAAAGAGCAAAAAGATAACCTATTGCTCTTTTTGAAGTTCCATAACTTTGTTCCTATATTGGGAGGGAGTCATTCCCACTGAGGATTGGAAAAGGTTATAAAAGGTGGAAATGGAGTTAAATCCCAGCTCTGTAGAAATGGCTTTCAGCGGAGTTTCGTTATTGGGGTCGGATAATAGACGGATAGCTTCTTCAATACGGAAACGGTTTACATAATGAGTGAAGGATAGTTTGGATTGTTCATTGATGATACGTGATAGATAAGTACGGTTAGTTCCTAATATTTCTGCTACTTTGTCTTTTGTTATAAAATTGTCTTTGTAAATTTTTTCTTCTCTCATAATACGCTCTAATGTACGGAAAAGTTCTAAACTTTTCTCGTCGGTGAGTGAGGAGGAAGCATATTTTTCGGAAGTAGAAACCATGGAGGGGGCATTGGTTTCCAATTCTTTTATACGGCGATTCAGTTCCGTTTCTCTTTTGATTGCTTCTTGATTTTGCTTGACTATACTTAAATAAAGTTTGTTTTTACGGTGGTAGAGGTAATAAAGCAATCCTAGAACAATCACAATGATAATAAGAATAAATGTCTGTTGTTGTATACGCTGTTCTTTCTGCATTACATCCAGTTTGCTTTGTTTTATCAAATTTTCCTGCCGCTCAGAGTCGTATTTGAATCGCATTTCACTTAAATCTCTTTCTTTGTCCTTGTTGAAAAGACTGTCGTTTTCCAAACGGAATATTTTATAATATTTCAGTGCGTCATGATATTGGTGCAATTGCTCATAGCAGGTGGACAGATTTTCGTATAGTTCATTGCGATGGATGGCGTTGACGCGTGCGTAAGAAATAGCTATTCCTTGTTTTAACAATAAAATAGCTTCTAGTTGTTTGTTTTGCTGCATTAGTATACGTGCATATCCCAAATGGGCATAGACAATAGAGGAAGTTTGTGCCGCCTGTTTGTCCTTCATGGCTTTTTTGTAATATTCCAAGGCCTGGGCATATTCACCCATATCATATAATATATTGCCAAAGAGATTGTAGGTATGGGCTTGGTCGTAGAAATCATTTTCCAGCATCAATGTTTCGGCTTCATGTATATATTTCATTGCTTCCTCATTCTGTTTCATTAAAAAATACATATAGGCAGAATTTACTGCACCGGAATAAATGATGTATGGATTACGCATACTGTGTCCTAATTCATAACATTCTAATGCGTATTTGATACCGGCTGTATCTTTTTTGAGGTAATAGATGTTTGCTAAATTGCCTAAAAGCAAAGCGTATTGTTGTTGGAAATTATTTTGTTGTGCCAACTGGATACCTTTATAAAGCCATCGTATGGCACGGTAATAATCGGTTTCAATATTTGCAGAGTAGAGTCCGAGACTACCATAGACGGAACAAAGGGTGGAGTCATTATTCAGTTTGGTTGCTAGTTCAAGAGAAAGGTTCAAGTTTTTTTTGGCTATTTTTTCCCGTCCGCTCATCATTTGTGCTTGTGCTTGGTAGATATATGAATAGAGTTGGAGTAGAGGATTTTTAGTCTTGTCCGCTACGTTTTTCATAATCTCGGCGTAAGTGATGGTTTTGGAATAATCTCCTTTATTTAAATAGTATTGGCATAGAAACTTTAATGCATCCCCGTTATCAGGTTCTTTCCTAATGATCTCCAACTGTTTCTCAAGGATGACGGGGCGCTTTTGTGCATGTACACAAAAGGATATTCCCAAAAGTAACAGTAAGAAAAGACATTTTAGTTTCATATGCTTTTTTTCGGTTGAGAGTGCAAATATAATAAAACCTTTAATTTTTCTTGTTCAAAAGTCTTGCATATTTAAAATAAAGTCGTACCTTTGCAACGCTTTCAACAAAAAGCACTTCTGAAAGGAAGTTTTGGAGAGGTGGCAGAGTGGTCGATTGCGGCGGTCTTGAAAACCGTTGTACCGCGAGGTACCCGGGGTTCGAATCCCTGTCTCTCCGCAATAAACATTGAAAATCAACGTTTTATAAGAGTTACACCCAGTTTTGCACCCTAATAGGGCAAGGCTGGGTGTGTTGATGTTATTTAACATTTAAAAATGAGTTACTCTTTTTCAGAAATCAATATCTTCTTCAATTAGTATTCTCTCTGTAAGGTATTTATAGGTTTTTTCATGCAATTCTTTGCCTTGAGCTATTACCTCGGTTTTTGTTTTTGCTGGTAGAAAAAAATGCCGTTGAATTTTGTCTATAATGAATTTTCTTCTGTCCTCAAAAAAAGGAAAAGATGAACATATGGATGTGTGTTTCTCTATGTCTGAAAATTCCATTTGCCATATTGCATCTCTTGATTGAATATCTGCTCTTGATTGAAACATTAGACTTGAAAAGCCGTCCATGCCTTGGCTCAAGATGGACATGATGGTGTATTTAAAAGCGTTATGTCCAATGTTCATAACGAGCAATCTGTCTTTGTATAAGTTGAGATTGTTGGGTTGTTGTTCTATCGCCTTTGATAAACATAAATATGCTATACTGGATATTGTTTGTAATGTGTCAATGTCATCTGAGAGTTGATTACATAGCATAAGTGTAAAACTTTTGCCAACAAGAGCATAATCATTAATTGTTTGTAAGCAAGATGGGGTGTCTTGAACAGTTCTGTAGAGGTTTACTAATAAAATATTAGCATCTTTGGTATTCTTGCGTTCGATGTTTTTATTGTAGATACTAATTGAAAAGTGCACCGTATTTTAATTGAAAAGAGCTCCATCCATACTTGTTACAAAATTACATATAAGTTTAAAATCTTCATTTATCTTGTCTCATTTTTTGTGTTTCTTTGAGCCTATAAGAGAGTCCGGTCATATTTACCAGATAGGCTTTATGTGTAAGCCTGTCGACCATTGCCGCTACAAGCACCTTGTCCTTTATGATTTCATTCCATCTGTTAAAAGCCAAATTAGTAGTAATGATTGTAGCTTTTTTCCCGGCCCTTAAGGACAAGTGGTTAAAAAGCAGTTCTCCTCCTTCCTTGTCACAACTGACATATCCGAATTCATCACAGATAACCAGATCGTATTTTTCAAACCGTAATTGCAACGCCCGCAGTGTCTTTGCGGATTTGGCTTCCCTTATCAGGGTAAGCAAGACAGGGACTGAAGTAAACAATACGGTAAAATCCTGCTGGCAGGCCTTTATTCCTAAAGCCGTAGCAATATGAGTCTTTCCCGTCCCCGGATTTCCATACAGGACTATGTTTCTTCCCTCCCTGATGAAGTCCAGTGTTTCCAATTCAGGCAATATTATCTGTGCCTCTTTGGGCATGTCTTCCATGACAAGTTCATGCAGATACTTCATTTGTGGGAATCCCGCAGATTTTATCCTTGATTTTCTTCTACATTCCCTTCTTCTGACACTTTCCTTTCCAAGCAATTCGGTCAAGAAATGCAAATGGCTCCAGTTTTCTCCGGCTGCCAATGAAAGGGTGTATTCCAGTTCCTCTTTGAAGGCCAGCAGCTTCAGTTCTGTCGCATAGTCATAAATGGTTTCTTTTTCTGATTTCATATATTATAAACTTAAATGGTTGGTATTATATCATGCGCTTCATTGTATCCTGTCATGAGTGCCGTGATGCCTTCAAGCATATCCACGGCTTCTCTTTCTATATTCTCTTGTTGTGCCGGAAGAACAGGCGACTCCATGGATTCTTCCATCTCTTCCTGTGCGTTGCCATGCAACATGGCCTTTACCTGTTCCGGAGATATCTTTCTGACACCACGTCCGGTCAGTTCCCTGCATGCCCTGATGATGTCTGTCCCGGAAAAACCATTTTCCCATGCATAGTCCAGCAGCAGGACGAATGCCCTGTTGTCATTCTTGAAATAGCTGTCATACAGTCTTTTCAGTTCTTCCGGTGCTCTTTGCCAGACCACAGAATGAGGTAATGCACCCGGTTTACGGGAAAGTGTACGCAAGTAGTGCTCCAGCTTGATGCACCAGTCGCCACCACAATAACTGCGTTGGTGCGAGGCCACTTTCTCCTTCCCGTACAGGATGACGATTTTTTCACTGTAGACCTTGACATGTACTTTTTCTCCTACAAGGGAATCAGGTACGGAATAATGAACATTTTTCATGCTGACAGTCGACCACTTGTCCACGATGTACTCATTGACCTCAAAACAGCCAAGGTTGCCGGGAAAAGGCTTCAGCGATGACAAATCAGCCTCCAGACGCGATGATTTCTCCGCTGTTGAAAGACTGCCCTGCTCGTTGTTGACCTGCGTACACATTCGGTTCAAATGCTCCTGGGCGGAACGTATGTCATTGAAATGGTCAGTCAGGCAGAAAGCTTTCCTCCTGACATATTCCACGCTGCGTTCCACATGCCCTTTCTCCCATCCGGCCCGTACATTACAGAAACGGTACTCAAAACAATAGAAACCGGACATCTTCATCAAAGCTTCTGTAGGTTTCTTATCACCACCGACAAAGCTCTTGACGGCTACACGCATATTGTCATAGACCATCATGGCGGGGACACCATGTATATCCCTGAAAAAGTTACGGTGGGATTCCATGAAGGCAAGCGTATTCTGATGCCTGAAAAGATAGGCGTATCTGCCATTGCTATGCCCGAAAGTGAATACGGCCAGATAAAACTTGGTCTTGACACCGTCAATAAAAAGAAGGACTTCACCCCAGTCAAACTCAACAATGCATCCCGGCTCATAGAACAACCGGATAAAGGCTTCGCTCTTTTTCTTCTCTTTGTATGACTCTATATTTTTTATATAACTGCACACTGTGGCATAACTGATGGTATATCCTTTGGATAACAGAAACTGGTGGATATCCTTCTTCAGCATGCGCTGCTTGCGAAGCCCCGTAGCTACCTTAACGGCATTCTTCTTCAGGCAAAACCCGATCTCGTCCTTAATCTCTTGTGTAAGGCGGCGAGGGCGGCGTTTGGAACTGTCATACTTGGGCTGGACGGTAAGCAAATCACTCAAAGCCTCTTCCGGATTATCAGTACGGATGGCTGATTCGTATTCTGAAAGAATATTGTCAACGGTATGACGGCTGACATGAAGTTCACGAGAGATACGCCGTTTGCTATAACCGCATACTCTATACATGTGTATTATTGATTGTCTTTCTACCATAGTCTTCATTTTACCTTTGTATTTGGATGATACAAAGGTCATTATACTTATCCTATGGCGGCGCACTTTTCAATTGGAATATTGGCGCACTTTTCAATTAGTATCTACATCATATACTTCTTCCATATTACTATATAATTAAAAAATGATTTTTTTTACAAGAAGGCTATTTATAAAAACGAAGCGTGGAACTGCAATGCCACTTTCGTTCTTGGGGGGCGTAGGAAAAACCCGTATAAGTCGAGGGATGGTAATAGCAGCCCACGCTATATGCGTGAGAAACCATTACGCTTTTCTTGACTTATACTTTGTGAATTTCCTACGTTCCCAAGTTTCAAGATAGCATAACGCTTCTGTTTTCTAAATATGTCTTGGAATGAGTTTCCTCATTCGTTTTGCAAAAATATAAAAAATAGAATAAGTCCACTAAAATACAATGATATATTTTCGTTTCTTGTGTTTTATAACCTCAATCCCCTTTTGGGGGTGCTTTCCTCTTTTTGGGTGCGGCTTACACCCAATTTTTCTTTGAGTTCCTGAAACTTCATTTTGAACCATTCGAGTATGGGCATACCGTCAATGTACAGCCGGAATTTTCCCTTCTCCTGCGGGTTCCTCTCCACGGTTGCCGTTGAGTGCTCTGTCCTGAACTTCTCCTTGTGCTCCTTTGAGTAGAGCCTTCCTTTGAACTCCACGGGTTGCAGGCTGACAATCTGCCTTGTCAGTTCTTCGGTGAACCCCACTTCCCGGCATTGTTCGGCTATGGACAGCAGTTCCTTCACGATAGGGAAATAGGTGTCTATCTGTTCCAGTCTGTTGTCGTATTCCCTGATTTTTTGCCGGTAGTTCCGGTCTATCTTGTTTATCTCGCTGTTGTGGCGGTTCTCCATTTTTGTCTGCTCCCTCTGTTCGGTTTGCACCTGCTTTTGCAGATCCACAATGTCCTGCCTCAAATTTTCGTTCTCCGCTTCCAGCCTCTTGACCTTGCTGCCACCCAAAAGAGAACTTACCCCGTCCGCTATGGCTGTGGTTGCGTTCACCGCCGCACCCTTCATCTTCTGCACGTTGATTTCCCCCTTGACCTTTTTCAGTTTCTTCTGTGCCTCCTCTTCCAGCCCCAGCAGGGTTTCTATGTTCTCCTGCAGGCTGTCCTGTTGCTCTACCAGTTCCTTGTAGTATTGTATGGTGGAGATGTGTTTTGCCAGTGAACCGTCTACTCCTCTTTGCAAGCCGTATTTGCTCATGGCTTGTGCGTAGGTGTCCTGATAGTGTTTCAGCTTGTGTCTTGCCATGACGTCATCGGCACACAGCCGTACATCCTGCGTGTTCTTCTTGCGGTATTTCTTTTTCCCGTTCTGTTCTTCCTTTCTGGCTTTCCTGCGCTCCCCGGTCACTATCGGTACGATAGTGGCGTGTATGTGCGGCGTCTTCTCGTCCATGTGCAGGACTGCCGACACGAGGTTCCGCTCCCCGTATGTTTCCCGGAGCCATTTCAGGTTATCGCTGCACCAGCCGTCAAGCCTCCCGTCCGTTTCCATTTGTTTCATGTCCTTGTTGCTTCCGGTGAGCAGCACCCGGATTGCCTTCACCTGGTTGGTGCCCACTTTGCGTTTGATGCCCGCCGTCTCTATCCGGTGCGCTATCGCCTGCGTGCGGTTCCTCACCCCTTCGGGAAACTGCACCAGTTCCCGGTTCAGGTGCGTGCGCTTTCTGTCCGCGTTCTTCGGGTGGACGGTGCGCTCTATGTGTGTGGACATTGCGCCGTCCGCACCCTTTGCCTTTTCCAAATGCAAAACTGCATATCCCATAACTGTAATACATTTTTTCGGTTAATACTTCCCCTGCCTTGCTTCCTGCCGCATGGCTCCGGGGTTTCAAAAGGGGCGGCGTCCCTTTTGCTCATTGGGGCTTTTTTAGCGATGCGTGCATTGCGTGAAGAAAAAGCCCTAATGAGCTATGGCTTTTTCAAAGCCTTCCGTTGGCATGTGCGGTTACATCCTGATGCCTTTGCCTTTCCTCTCCGGTTGCCTTGCCTGCTGTTGTGTTTTCTCCGGTTCCGGCTTCTCCCGTCTCTGTTTGGAATGTCCGCTTTGTTTACCCCGCAGGAAGTCGTTCAGGTCGTTGTAGCCTCCGTATATGTGCGATGCGTCCCGTATGCGCATCCCGTATTCCTCCCGCAGTTCCTGAACGGCTTCCATTCCCGCCTTGTCGTTGTCGAGGAAACAGTGGATGCGCCCGTAACTGCCCAATGGTCGGATTGCTTTGGAGAGGTTGGAAGTCGAGTTCAGTACGATGTAGTCCTGCCCGTCAAGGTCGGGACGGTCAGGACACCTTTCCAGCCGCAGGGTGAGGAAGGAGAGGTAGTCCATGAAGCCCTCGAAGAGGTAGCAGGTCTCCTTCGGCTGTTCCTGCCGTATGTGGGTGATGTCCTTCGGTGCTATGCAGCCCTTGAAGAACTTGTTGCGTATCTCGTAGCCTCCCGAACGGTTGGGAAAACCGACGGCAAAGTAGGGTTTGCCGTCGGTCAGATAGCGCACCTCCCTGCATTCTCTTTTTGCCAGTTCCGTATTTATTCCCCTCTGCCGCAGATAGGACAATAGGGCGGGGGAAGAAAGCGGCACCACTTCCAACTGTCGGAAACTCGGTTTTGAGAGTGGTTGCCCGCCAAAAGAGAAGGAGACCGGGCGCACGTTTGGTGCCTGCTTCGCTATCCGTTCCAAGAGGTAGGGCAGGCTGTCGGACGCGTATAGCTCCTGCGCCAGTGCGATGATGTTCCCGCCTCTGCCCGCGCCAAAATCGTACCATAGGTTGCGTTCCACGTTCACCTTGAAGGACGGTTCCTGCTCGTCCCTGAACGGTGACTTGTACCATAGGCTGTCTCCCTGCCGTCTTACCGGGTTGTAGCCAAGACTGTGCAGATATTCCTCTATGCGTATCTGCTTCGCTTCATTCGTATTCATGTGGGTTTCTGTTTAAGTGGATATTGTTTTTTTTTGTTTTCGCCCGCGCCTTTTGCATGTTACGGGCTGCATCCGCTTTACTTTACTCTCCTATATATATGCACCCTGACTAAAGTAAAGCGGTTTCCGGGCTGTCATGCCCATGCAGTTTTTCTTGTCAGGTGGTGTGAATGTCTTTTTTATTTTCGCCCGTACCTTTCTATATATTACGGGCTATATCCACTTTACTTTACTTCCGTATATATATAGTACGTGACTAAAGTAAAGTGGTTCCCATGCAATACCGCTAATAGTGGAAATCGGGTTTGAAGGTGTATTTCTTGCCGTTCTCCTGCACGATCATCCGTTTGTTCCTCAATACGGTAATGAGGTCTGTCACCCTGTTCCCGCCAAGCATGACACCGACAGAGGCGTAGGTTTCCCTCAATACCCTTTCGAGTTCCTTGTGGCCGTATTCGTCTTTCAGGGTGAATGCCGCTTCCAGTACGGTGCGGTGCTGCTGCTCGGTGACATCCTTGTACGGGTCGAATTTCCTCCTCCCTTTGCCCGGCTCCTTTTCCTTGAACTGATAGCCGTCCAGCAGTTCGGGCAGTGCCTCCTCATTGATACGGAATGCAAACGGCTCGAAATCCACCGCTCTGATATGTGCGGTTTTAACCGTACTTATGTCGGGGGTCTTGCTGTCCTTCTCCACCTGCAGCACGGTTTCCGCCTTGTTGCTTAGCTCGGTTCCGATGTGCCCCCTTGCGTTCTCGTCCCCCTTGTTCTGGTGCAAGATAGTATGGATGTGGATATTCCTTTCCCCCGTCCATGTCATCAGATAGGAGATTACCGTTGTGGACTCACCGGGGCTGTTGATGTCATGCACCATGTCCCGTATTCCGTCAATGACTACCAGCCCGATATTCTCGGTTCGGTAGATTGCCTCCCTCACGATTGCTATACGCTCTTCGGGCGTGTATTTCCTTAGGACGAGGAATTCAAGGTCTTCATGGTTTCTGTCTGCGGGCAGTCCCGCCATGCGCAATATCCGCTTTGCCACCTTTGCGCAGTGGTAAGTACTTTGCTCGGTGTCCACATAGAGTATTTTCCGCTTGTTTTCGGGCAGTTCAGCCGTGTAGCTTAATACCGTCCCGTTTTTCAGCGCAGCCGCCACGATTGCGGAGACATTGAACGTCTTCTTGCTTTTGGCTTTTCCGATTGACGCGCTGAAATTTCCCAGTGTGCCTATGACGGAGCCCCGCACTTTCAGGATTTCGGGTGCCTTCTCGTAGTCATCCGAAAGGTCGAGCCGTGAGGCTTGCCATAGTATCACCGCCTCTTCGGGCGTGACCTCTTTTCTTTCTCTGTACTCCATAGCCTGCCTCCTTATCTGCGTCCCCCGCTTTTGTGTCCTGCCAGTTCCAGTGCCATGTCCGCATCAACGATGATTTTGCGTCCTATCTGCGTGACGGCTCTGTCTATCTTTCCGCTTTTCTTGATACGGTTTGCGGTGGGTATGCTGCACCCGAACAGCCGGGCTATGCCGCCTATCCCGTACACGTATTTCTTGTCCTTGTCGGCTGCGGGCTGCGCTGCTCTCATTTCTCTTTCCTGCAAGGCATGGCGGTTCAGGAATATGAATTCCTCGCCCGTCATCTGCCATACGGGTTTTGATAAAAGTTCTTTCACTTCCATTTTTTGATAAGATTAAGTTTACACTGCAAGCCCTGCGCATGGGCTTTTTACCTCGTTCGAACAGTGCAAAGTTACTTCCGGGTACGGGTGGTAAGGATGTGGATAGCGTGATTTGAATATCACGCTATCTTGTTAAATATCAGCAAGTAATAAAAAGTGGCAAGAATTATTTTGAGTGGTAAAAGTGGTGGTGTCGTGGAATGTCGGGACATATCATCGACTATCGGAATATTGACCGCATTTCCTTGGCAAATTCCTGATTGCTGTCACTGGGAAAATCGGAAACGGGCTCTTTGTATTTTGACTTGTAGTATGTATCGTCTATTTTCAGCAGGTTCATGATGTCCTCTTTCCATTTTTCTCTGTCCGGCTTGGGCAGCGTTTCCCCCATAAGGAAAATGAGATAGCATACACGGGCTTTCTCCCTCGGTCTTATTTTCAGTCTGCTTTCGCACGGTTGCAGGTTCATGCTGGCGTAGAAGTTCAGTTCGGAAACGGCTTCGAACTGCTCACCGTTGCATTTTTCGTAAACGGCTGACAAGAGTTTCATGGGGAAGTAGGCGGGCGGGGGTGTTTGTGTGGTGGCAGCTTCCTTTTCCTCCCTTTCCTTTTTCTTTTGGTCGGTCAGGTATTTTTCAAGGATAGCCAATAGTGAGCCGCCCAGCCTGCAAATGTCTCCGCAACGGTTTTTCAGGCATTGCAGGGCTTCCCGCCTTGCCTGCTCCTTCTGCTTGTACAATTCGTCCAGCCTGGTTTTCTCCTTGTCGTATTCCCGTTTGCATCGTTCGTACTTTCTTTCCAAAAGTTCCTCTTCCTGACGGTCGTGCTCCCTGAAACCTACCGCCTCCAAAGAGCCGTTGGCTTCCATGAGTTCCCGGTAATATCCGTTTGTGACTTTCATCTGTCTGTCAATACCCCAGTCAAAACGGCTTTCATGCTGTCGGCAGACATGTCCGGTATCGAGACGGTCAAAAAACTCTTTGCTGGTGTTGTAAGTCGAGATGTTGCTTTCAATCTCACGTTTCAGGCTGTTCAGCAATATAGAGAAGTGCGCGGTGTCCATTTCAAGCATGAGGCTGATAAGTGCCGTCTCAAAGGTCTGCGTGTCCCCGTATTGTTCGTAGAAATCGGAAATGAACTGCTGCTTCTCAAAAGAGAAACTGCCTCCGGACATTATTTCGGTGTATATTTTGTTGAGTTTCCCGTAGCGGGGTATCATTGATGTTATTCTTTCGTCCATAGTGTGATAGTTACAGTTGGTTGAATTTGTTCATCGCATTAGCCTTGATGTCGTCGGCTATATCTATGTAGGGCTTCATCGCCTTGTAGTCGCTGTGTCCCGTCCATTTCATCACTACTTGTGCGGGAATGCCCAATGCCAAAGCGTTACAGATGAATGTCCGTCTTCCGGCATGGGTTCCCAGCAGGGCGTATTTGGGTGTGACCGTGTCTATGCGTTCGTTTCCTTTGTAGTAAGTTTCCCTTACTGGGTCGTTGATTTCTGCAAGCTCCCCCAGTTCTTTCAAATAATCGTTCATCTTTTGATTGCTGATGACCGGAAGTGCCTTATGGTCTTCAAAGTGCACGCCTTTGTATTTATCCAATATCGCCTTGCTGTGGTTGTTCAACTCTATGATAAGGCTGTCCGCAGTCTTGACGGTGGTCACTTCTATATGGTCGGGCTTGATGTCGCTCCGTTTGAGGTTGTACACGTCCGAATAGCGCAGCCCGCTGAAACAGCAGAACAGAAAGACGTCCCTTACCCGTTCGAGATATTGTTTGGTCGGGGGTATCTTATAGTCTTTCAGTCTGTTCAGTTCCTCCCATGTGAGGAATATCACTTTCTTGGGTGTGTTTTTCAGCTTGGGTTTGAAGCTGTCATAAGCCATGTTCTGATTGTACCCTTTCTTGAAGCTCCACCGTAGGAACCATTTCAGGAAGGCTATCTGCTTGCCTATGGTGCTGTTACGCATGTCCTTCTTGTTACGCAGGAAGTCCACATAGTCATTCAGACCGTTCTCGGTGAACGTATCAAATGAAAGTTCATCCCTGAACTCTTTCAGGTGGTTCTTTACCGCAGCGAATTTTTCGTAGGTTGCGTCTGTCCAGTCGTTCTGTTTCCCACATTCCCTTACAAACTCCTCGAACGCCTCCCAAAAGCTGGTTTTAGGTTCTTCGGCTATTTCCTGCTCTGTGGCTGGTGCATCCTTCATCCTTGCATTGAAGCTGTCCTTTATCTGTGCGGGTGTGGGTAGTACGTTCTGTACTTCAAACTCCTTGAAGATGTTCTGTATCTCCGTGTACTGTCTTAGCAGGTCTGCATTGATTTCGGATGCGCTTTGCTTCAGCTTGTTTGTGCATCCGTTCTTTACCCTTTGTTTGTCCGCATCCCATTTGGCAGCGTCAATGCGGTAACCCGTTGTAAACTCTATGCGCTGGCTTGCAAATATCACACGCATACGGATAGGCACATTCTCTATGATTGGCACCCCGTTTTTCTTCCGGCTTTCCAATGCGAAAATGATGTTTCTTTTGATATTCATAATTGGGTGTGTTTGAAAATTGACACCCAAAAATACACCCAAAAAGTGAGATACGCAAAGATATTAAGAGATATTTTATTTTCTGTTTGCTTTGTAATAACTTGGTAATTAATAAGATATTACGAGTTTGTGATATTATTTGAAATAATAGGTGATAGAACCTGTCTCTCCGCTGAACTTACTGGACAGAAATGGTCAGTAAACGGACAAAAAGCTACAAATCAATGATTTGTGGCTTTTTTTATTACCCGAAAGTCCAGCTTCCAAGACTTCAAAAGGGCTCAGTAGATTTTTGGCTCAGCGGAAATTTCTGGTTGGTAAGTTTTAAAATTAGCTATCTTTGCTTACCTTTGTTTTATGAAACCCGAACGACTCCTTCGTGCCATCCTTCCGGATGTGCTTATAGACAACT
>ERZ779842.1075-NODE-1075-length-24650-cov-42.110144_pt1 | contig 24650 bp, 21 predicted proteins | sample MGYA00511095_ERZ779842 | MGnify/ENA primary metagenome ERZ779842 (study PRJEB29588, sample SAMEA2154036) | human gut metagenome | biome: human gut; feature: human-associated habitat; material: faeces | place: Denmark | collected 2008/2010 ... | reverse complement strand
CATCCCTGCGCAAAAAATTGGAACGATACCCGGATGCGCCGCATCTGATCCAGACCCATGTTGGTGTCGGATACCGGATGCTGCGCGCAGAAAATGATGAAGCATAGTAAAAAAACAGGGTGCGTCCACCCGGACGCACCCTGCCATCGCAATTCACGATTTGATTCGTTGGCAACAACCGTGAATTGCATATCGCAAACAGGTTGTTGAGATTTGCTCTGCTTGTAAAACTTGCGATTAAAGCCACGGACGATAGCGATATGTACAACAGGGAGTTCCCCGGCGGGAACTTCCTGTTTTTCGTTGTTTGCAAGATGAGCCTGCTCCGCCTGCCATAGGAAAACTCGGTATGTGAATCAGTACAAAACGCATCTTCTGTCTGCGGTAAATCCTTCTGCTGCCAGCAGCAACAGGATTCACCGAGAGTTTATAGCCCCGCTCCTCGCTGACCACCACCCGGAACGGGATGGGGGTAGCAGTGCCGTACAGGATCTCGCCCAGCTCCTTGGTGTTGATGTAGTACACACGCTGATCCTTGCCGGTGTCGCCGCCGTAGGTAAAGCGCTTAGTCACGGTCTGGAAGGTAGCCGCCAGACTGTCGCCGAAGTTTCCGGTAAACACGCTGGGCTCGGTGGATCCTGCTCAACGTGACCAACATGACCAACAGCGCCGCCATCGGCGGCCAGCTGCAGGATGCCAAGGCCGGCAAGCCCGGCGCGCTGGACCTGCCGGACCTGTTCTCGGCGCACTCCTCGGATGCCAAAGCGCTGGGCATCGAGACCCTTGTGGACTGGAACGACTGGTTTACCGCCGAGGAAATGGCGGCCTATGTGCCCGGCTTTGTGCAGGACGGCATCATCGAGGGGCGGCAGGTGGTGTTCCCGGTGTCCAAATCCACCCAGCTCGTCTTTTTAAACGGCTCCCAGTACGCCCGGTTTGCGGCGGATACCAGGGCACAGCTTTCCACCCTTGCCACATGGGACGGCTTTTTTGCCATGGCCGCTGCCTACCGGCAATGGTCGCAGGGCAAGCCCTTCTGCGCGCTGGACTATCCGCTGCGTCTGGTGGAGCTGAACGCGCTGGAGCAGGGCAGCGGCGCGCTGTACAAGGACAGCTGGTACGACCTGACCAACGAGGCCTTCCGCGCTTCGTGGATGGAATTTGCCCGGGCACTGGTGCAGGGCGATATTCTGGTTTCGGATCTGTACTCCAACACGCAGGTGATGACCGGCGAAACGCTGGCGGGTCTTGGCAGCTCTGCAGCCATCCTTTACTACAACGATGTCGTGACCTACCCGGACAACACCACCGAGCCCACCGATCTGCTGCTGGCACCCCTGCCGCACGCCGCCGGTACCGCCACGCCTTTGATGCCGCAGGCCGGTGTGGGTCTGTGCGCCTTTAAGACCACCGACCAGAAGGCCGAGGCCGCCGCTGTGTTCCTGCGCTGGCTCACCGAGCAGCAGCGCAATCTGGAATTTGCCGCCGATACCGGGTATATGCCGGTGTCCAGCGCCGCCTTTGACGCCATTGCGGACTATCCGTTCGAGCAGCAGAGCTATCAGCGGCTGTACGACGTTTACAACGCGATGCGCATCCAGAACACCCCGGTGTCCGAGCCGGGCATCGTGGGGTACCATGCCAAGACCAAAACCTTCTATGACAGCCTGCGCCAGCGCCAGAAGGACTACCCGCAGCGCCTTGCCGGCGGCGAAACGCTGGAGGCCCTGACCGCAGAGACATGGCAGCTGCTGTGCGACAATGCATGAACCCGCAGCGCAGCCGGAAAAGGGGGACTTTGATGCACTTTTTTGCCAGACACCGTGAGAATATCCGCTAGAGCGCTATGAGCGCCCGGCTGCTGTGGCCCTGCCTGCTGCTGGTGGTGCTGCTGGTGCTGACCTTACGAAAAACTGGGTGTAAGCTCCCTCAAGCAGCTGCAGCAGTTCGCGGCAATCCTGAATTCCGGTGGCAACAGCGTCCCGGACGACGGCACCCCCGGGAAGGGCTGCTGAACCGGCTGCTCCAGCGTTCAATGATGTATAAATAGGAGGTGCCTGCCATGACCGACCTTCGGGATTGGTTAAAGGCGTACAACATCAAAAATTCTATGGGCGGGGAGATGGCATATAACACGATTCAGCGGATGCTGAGCAGCCGCTGGCTTTTCATCTTGCCGGGGCTTGAACATAGCCACTAACAATGTTAATGCGTCCTAACATCGTCGAAAAATATTGAAAAACCCTGAAAGCGTGCTAAAATATAAAGATAAAGAGCCCGCCCTGCTCAAGGGTACGGGCACTCAGATAGGAAAAACAGAAACGAGGGGTAAATATGTTTGATGCAAAAAAGCTTGCACTGTTTTTGGGCGGTGTGGTGTTCGGCTCTGCCGGTTTCAAGGTGCTGTCCAGCAAGGACGCCAAAAAGGTCTACACCCAGACCACCGCTGCGGTGCTGCGGATGAAGGACTGCACCATGCAGACCGTGAATAAGGTGCAGGAGGAGGCCGGTGACATCCTTGCCGATGCAAAGGCCATCAACGAGAGCCGCGCCGCCGAGGCTGCACAGGAGGTCATCGAGGATACGGCTGCAGAACAGGCCGAAGAGCAGACCGCACAGTGATATAGCGCAGCAGAGCCGCCGCTTCGGGCGGCTCTTTTTTACGCAGAGGGGTAAGAAAAACAATGAAATGTACGATCCTACATGAAGGAAAGGGGCGGATGCGGGTGCACGTCTGCGCCGTGCGCATGACCCTGCACCGGGCAGATGTGCTGGAAGCCTACCTGAACGGGCAGGACAACATCCAGAAAGCCACCGTCTACGAGCGCACCGGAGATGTGGTGCTGACCTACCGGGGCAGTCGGAAGGACGCCGCCGCCCTGCTGGCAGCCTACCGCTTTGACAACGAAGAACTGGAGGTGCTGGTCACCTCCCACGACAGCCGGAAGATCAATCAGGAATATCAGGAAAAGATGGTCGGTCTTGTGGCGGGGCGGGCGTTCCGCAAGGTGTTCCTGCCCGCGCCCATCGCGGCGGCCTATACGGTGTGGCGCTCCATCGCCTTTATCTGGAAGGGCGTCCGCTGCCTGCTGCACCGCAAGCTGGAAGTAGAGGTGCTGGATGCGCTCAGCATCACCGCCTCCCTCCTGCGGGGCGATTACAACACCGCAGGTTCGGTGATGTTCCTGCTGACGGTGAGCAGCTTGCTGGAAGAGTGGACGCGGAAAAAGAGTTTGGACGACCTTGCCCGCAGCATGGCACTGAACGTGGATAAGGTCTGGGTGCGCACCCCGCAGGGCGAGGTGCTGGTGCCGTTGACCCGCGTCCACGCCGGGGACGAAGTAGTGGTGCGCTCCGGCAACATGATCCCGCTGGACGGCATGGTACTGGAGGGCGAAGCCATGGTGAACCAAGCCGCCCTCACCGGCGAGTCCATGCCGGTGCGCAAGACCACCGGTGCCACCGTCTACGCAGGCACGGTGGTGGAAGAGGGCGAATGCGTCCTTGTGGCCAAAGCCGAAGGCGGTGCCAACCGCTATGATAAGATCGTGGCGATGATCGAGGAATCGGAAAAGCTCAAGTCCGGCACCGAGAACCGGGCTTTGCAGCTGGCCGACCGTCTGGTGCCGTGGTGCCTTGCCGGTACGGTGGCTACCTACGCCTTTACCCGCAATGTCACCCGCGCCATCTCCATTTTGATGGTGGACTTTTCCTGTGCGCTGAAGCTTTCCATGCCGCTGGCGGTGCTCTCTGCCATGCGGGAGTGCGGGGAATACCACATCACCGTAAAAGGCGGCAAGTATCTGGAAGCGCTGGCAAAGGCGGACACCATCGTGTTCGATAAGACCGGCACTCTCACCCGTGCCACCCCGCAGGTGGTGCAGGTAGTGCCTTTCTCCGGCTGTGAGGAGCAGGAGGTATTGCAGCTTGCCGCCTGTCTGGAAGAGCACTTCCCTCATTCCATGGCAAACGCCGTTGTCCGTGCTGCCAGAGAGCGGGGTATCTCCCACGAGGAGATGCACTCCGAGGTGGAGTACATCGTGGCGCACGGCATTGCCAGCCGGGTGGGCGGCACGCGGGTGGTCATCGGCAGTGCCCACTTCATTTTTGAGGACGAGGGCTGCACCATCCCGGCGGGGGAACAGGCAAAGTTCGATGCACTGGACCCGCAGTACTCCCACCTGTATCTGGCGGCTTCCGGGGTTCTGGCGGGGGTCATCTGCATCGCAGACCCCCTGCGCCCGGAGGCGGCACAGGTGCTGCATAAGCTCCGGAAGCTGGGCATTGCCCAGACGGTCATGATGACCGGCGACAGCGACCGCACTGCCCGCGCCATTGCGGCGCAGGTGGGGGTGGACCGCTGCTTTGCGGAGGTGCTGCCGGAGGATAAAGCCGCCTTTGTCCGTGACGCCAAGGCCGAAGGGCACACCGTTGTGATGATCGGTGACGGCATCAACGATTCTCCCGCTTTGTCGGCGGCAGATATCGGCATCGCCATCCATTCCGGTGCCGCCATCGCCCGGGAAATTGCCGATGTGACCATCCGCGCGGACAGTCTGGAAGAGCTGGTGACCTTAAAAGCCATTGCCAACGCCCTGCAAAAGCGGGTGGGCAGCAATTACCGCTTTGTCCTCAGCTTCAACTCCGCGCTCATCCTTCTGGGTGCACTGGGCATCATGCCCCCTGCCACCAGCGCGATGCTGCATAACCTTTCCACCCTTGGCATCAGCCTGCGCAGCATGACAGACCTGCTGGAGCAGAAGAACGAAGGATAAAAAACCGAAAATCTCGCATAAAACAAGAAAGCATCTGCAACATTCGCTTCTGAATTTCAGAACACAGCGAATTCGTTGCAGATGCTTTTACTTTTAGAGGGCGAGCCCGGTAAAGTGTGCAAATACAGTTTCTGGCCGCGCCCCTTCCCGTGAAAATGGTACGCCGGAGCGTCCGCAGACGCTCCGGCGTACCGAAATTATAAATAGCTTTTCCGCTGAAAATGCCCAGAGCATAGCGGAGGGCATTCAAAATCGTCTTAGCCAAAAGGGAGGCGCTGCACGATATTGTGCGGCGGCCTCCCTTTTTTGTTTCAGATAAACCGGCAGAAGCCCAGCCAGCAGCCCAGCAGGAAAAAGAGCAGCGCCTTACCCAGCACCGGCAGCCACTGGTGCTTACACAAGGCGGTATCCCACCGGTGGATGTTCTGTTTGGGGCAGGTGCCCACGCAGGCTTCACAGGCGATGCACTCTCCGCTGCGCAGGCTGCTTTCCTCCAGCTTCAGGCACACCGGGCACTGCTGTTTGCAGGCATTGCAGCCCGGGATGCAACTCTCGCTCTGCCGGTGCAGCCGCGCAAAGGGCAGCACCGGCAGCAGGGCGAACACCGCGCCCATGGGGCAGAGGAACTGACAGAAGAACCGGGGCTGCACTGCCATGCCCAGCAAAATAAGCACAAGCAGCCCAATGCCCACGCCGAAGCCCTCCGGCGGCAGACGCAGTGCCGTCAGGCGGGAAAATACCTCCCACGGGCTTGCGCCGGTCAACAGCTTTTCCTGCCGGGTCACATACAGCGCTACCAGCCCTGCCAGCAGCAGATATTTGACCTTCTGCCCCCAAAGCACCGCCCGCTCCGGCAGACGGAGCTGCTTTTTGCGGCGGAGCAGCTTTTTCTGGATAAGGCCAGAAAGCGCCCAGACGGCATCGCCCAAGCCGCCAAAAGCGCAGGCGTACCCGCAGAAAAACCGGTCGAACAGCAACGTGAAGCCGCACAGCCCCAGCAGGGAAAGCGTAAAGCTGTCCGCCGAGAGCACCTCGCCCGCACCGATGTGCAGAAAGATTTGTTTTACCCCGGAAAACCCGGCCACGAATGCGCCCGGCATGGTCACAAAGAAGAACAGCTGTACCCCGGCGCGCAGCCATGTGCGGCGCTTTTTGTCCCGCTGGCGCTGCTGTGCCGCCGTTAAAGGCTTCGCTTGTGTTTTTTCCATCATCCTGCCGCCTTTCCCAGTGCGTCCGCTACTGCACCGATAAGTCCTTCTGCCGTGAGGGTAGCACCGGAAACGGTATCCACCTCGGCAGACTGCACCGCCAGCATCTCGTCCAGCAAAGGCAGCGCCTGCTTATAGTAGGGCTTGTCCTCACCGGAAGCATCCAGCACCGATATATCGGTCATTTTTCCGTTCTGAATGGTTACCGACACCCGGATGACATCGCCAAAACCAAAGGCGCTGCCCTCGTAGGTGCCGTCCCGGTAGCCGCTTTGGCTCTGCTCCGCCTGCGCTGCGCTCTGCGCCTGCAAAACGGAAGCGTTGTAGGCTTCCACCTCGGCAATTTCCTGCTTGCGCTGGCTTACCGCCGCAGCCCGGACCAGCGCCACCTGCTGGTATTGCCACAGGATGCCAAGGATCAGCAGCAGGTTCACTGCCCGGAGAAGAAAATTCTTGTATTTCATTCCGCTGCTCCTTCCGTTTCAGGTTCGGTTTCGGTCTCTTCCGACGGCAGTGCCGTCTCGGATGTCGGCAGCACTTCCTCAGAGGAAGCCGGTTCAGAATCGTCCGGTGCATCTGCCGGGAAAAGCTGCTGCCATACTTCCTTGAACCATGTGGAAACAGCGCTCTTTTCCTCCGGCTGCACCACCTCCACGGTGGGCGCGGTGACCGGCGTTTCCTCGGGTTCTGCCGCTTCGGACGGTGCGACTTCTTCCACCACTTCTTCCGATGCAGTCTGCTCCGGGTCGGCTTCCTCTGCCGGGGCAACCGCTGCTTTTGCCAGCGCCAGCTTGACCGCGTTCAGGATGCCGGTGGAGGAGTAGGTGGCACCGGAAACGGCATCCACATTGGGGTTTTGTCCTTCCAGAATGGCGGGGATGACCCGCTTTGCCCGGGAGAGATATTCCTCCTCGTCCTCAGCGCTCAGAATCGTGATATCCGTGATCTTATCCTCTGCCACCGTGATCTGCACTGTAATTTTGCCCTCAAAGCCTATGGCTTCGGCGGTGTAGATGCCATCACGGTAGGTGGAGGGTGCTGTAAATTCCTCCACCACCAGCGGTGCGGCGGGCTTGGGCTGCGGCGGCAGGGGATTGTTGACCACCTCGCCGGTCAGGGCGTTCTGCACCGCGCCCAGAATGCCCCGGCTGGTGTAGGTGGCTTCGGAAACGGCATCCACCTCCCAGCTCTGGGCATCCACTACAGTAGTCAAAAGCCGCTTTGCGCGCCGCAGAAACTGCTTGGTCTCGTGGGAAGCATCCAGAATTTCAACCTCCGTGATGCTGCCGTTTTCCATGGTGACCTGCACCCGGACGGTACCACCGTAGCCCCGGGAAGAGCCGACGTAAATGCCGTCAGCATAGGGCAGCTTGGGCAGCGCTTCTTCCTCCGCTTCGGAGGAAGCGGCTTCCACCGGCTGCTCCACCACGGCTGTCAGCCTTTCCGGCACGGCAGCCAGCACCGGCACAGTGCGCGGCAGGGCAAAAAGCACAGCCGCCGCTGCCGCCACCGCCGGGAGCAGCTGCACCAGCGGCAGCAGCGTGTTGCTTCGTTTTTTGTTCATTCCAAGTCCTCCTGACACGGAAAAGCAAGGCCGCCTGCATAAAGCGACCTTGCTTTTTGGGTATTCTGTTTTTTGCCGGATCAGGCAGCTTTCAGGTTCTGCACGGCATCGGTCAGGTGGGTCACCTGCTCCAGTGCAGCGGCCTTATACAAGGTCTCGCGGCTCAGCAGCTCCACGCTTTCGGCCAGTTCAGTCTCCAGATTGGCGTAGCTGTCGGCGGTGTAAGCGGCCTTTGCCTTGCCCTGTGCTTCGGCAACTACAGCCTGCAGGGCGGCGCGGTCGGCATCGCTTGCCAGTTCGTGCTTGGCAAGGTTTTCGGCAGTGGTCTGGAACTTGACCACCGTGTCGGCATAGCCCAGTGCGCGGATGGTGATGGTCCAGTAGCCGGTGCCGTCCGTGCCTTCCGGCAGCTGGCAGCGGGCGGAATCGCTCAGACCCAGCTGGATGCCCATGGACTTGTGCATCCAGTTGTCGGCTGCAAACTTGGTGCCGTAGGAGGCCTTGGCGTGGGTGTAGGTGCTGTCATTGCCGTAGTAGGTCCACACCACGGACTGCATCCGGGAGCCAAGCTCGCCGTAGTTGCCGTTCAGGTCTACACGGATGAACTCGCCAAAGCTGCCCACATCGCTGCCGCTGCGCAGGTTCACGGTAAGACCATCAGCAGCTTTCTGGGCGGCTTCTGCCACGCCGGAACCGGTGCCGGTGTGTGCGGCGGAGAAGGTGTAGCCATCGCCGCTCTTGGTTGCATACTTCAGGCCGTTGGTGTTCTTGTCCACCGCAGCCGTCAGGGTGTAGGCGGTCAGGTTCTTTTCAGAGTAGCCGCCCACCAGCTGGCCGCCGTTTTCCACAACGGTGTACTTGGAGCAGAAATCGGCAAGGTCGCTGGTAGCCACGCGCACCGGCACATACTTGGTGCCCAGCACCTCGTAATGGTCCATCTGCACGGTAGAGCCATCGGCCTTAGTGATGGTGCCGCGGTTCCAGCCTACGGTAGTGCCATCGGCCAGATAGATGGTCTTGCCATCGTCCGACCAGTGGGAAACGGTATAGGTGCTGCCGTCCTTGGCGTAGATGACAGCAGTGCTCTGGAAGCTGCCGCGGTGCAGACCATGGTTGGCGGTAGCGCGGGAAACGGCGTCAAATGCGCCAAGGTCGTGCTCCTCGTGGCTGTCCAGCTGCGCAGAAGCGGCAGTGCTGCCGGCAGCATAGACCTTCTCGTTTGCCCAGTACTCGTCCCAAGTCAGGGCAGCGTAAAGGTAGGTGTACTTTTTGCCCAGCAGAAAATCGAAAAAGCCGTTTTCCTCCTCGGCGGGGGCTGCTGCAAAGGCGGTAGCGGTCAGCAGGCTGAGCGCCATAGCCGCCGACAGCAGCAGGGAAAGAAATTTCTTTGTTCTCATGAAAAAATGCTCCTTTCATCACACTGGCAGGGGATAGGGATCATGTAGTTAGCATCAACTAACATTGCGCGCAAAGAAAAACCCGCGGGGCAAAGCCCCTCAGATGGTTAGGATAAGCTAATTGACGAGACCTAAAATAGCACGCCTGCAAAGCGTTGTCAAGAAAAAACGGGGATGTTTACAGAGGTTAATTTGTGGGCAAAAGGTGCCGTTTACGCTCTTTATGCTGCAAGCCCTTGACCTTTTTGCCGGAGCGCAGTATACTTTTCACATGGTTAGTTATGAATAACCGCAAGGAGGTACTACATGATACAAGACGCATTCTGGGGGATCTTGATCCCGTTTCTGGGCACAAGCCTTGGAGCAGGCTGTGTATTCTTTTTAAAAAACTCTTTGCGTGACGGTATCCAGCGCGCTCTCACCGGCTTTGCCGCCGGGGTCATGGTGGCGGCATCGGTATGGAGCTTGCTGATCCCGGCCATGGAGCAGGCCGCAGATCTGGGCAGACTGGCGTTTTTCCCGGCGGCGGTGGGCTTCTGGCTGGGCATCCTGTTTTTGCTGCTGCTGGATCATCTCATCCCGCATCTGCACCAGAACAGTTTGCAGGCCGAAGGGCCAAAAAGCCAGCTCCAGCGCACCACCATGATGGTTCTGGCGGTAACACTGCACAACATCCCGGAGGGCATGGCGGTGGGCGTGGTCTATGCCGGATATCTTGTCGGAACTGCTCAGATCACCGCCGCCGGGGCGTTGGCGCTTTCCCTTGGCATTGCCATCCAGAACTTCCCGGAGGGTGCCATCATCTCCATGCCGCTGCGGGCGGAAGGAATGAAGAAAGGCCGGGCGTTCTGGGGCGGCGTGCTGTCCGGCATCGTAGAGCCCATCGGGGCAGTGCTGACGATTCTGGCAGCAGGCATCGTGGTGCCCGCTTTGCCCTATCTGCTCAGCTTTGCCGCCGGAGCCATGCTGTATGTGGTGGTGGAGGAACTGATCCCGGAAATGTCGCAGGGACAGCACTCCAACGTTGGCACGGTGTTTTTTGCGGTAGGTTTCAGCGTGATGATGGTGCTGGATGTGGCACTGGGGTGACGGGTTGAGGGCTCCCGAAAGCGAAATCTTTTTCAAAATTTGACAAATAATTCTCAATTTTAGCATCAAGCAGTACGTTTCCCGCGCCGACTGGGAGGGCACTCTGCCCACCACCCGCACCGATGGCAAGACTGCAAGCGCAGAGACCGTTGCCGCCAAGGAGAACACCCCCTACTGGCTCATTCTGCTGGCCATCGTGGACAGCATCCTGCTTATTGCCATCGCGCTGCTGATCCTCAAGCGCATCCCCGCCGGTAAAAAGCTGGGCAAGGGCGCAAAGGCCGGTATCTGCGTGGGCATCGCTGCCGTGGTGGCACTGGTGTTCTGGGCCATGTTCTTCCGCAGCGGCAGCGCACCGGCAGCGGCAGCTTCCTCTGAGAGCGCAGCCGCTTCCGAGACTGCCGAAAGCACCGCAGCTTCGGAAGAAGCAAAGGACGGCCTGTTTATGGAACTGTCCCAGACCGACGCAGGCGGCTGGCTGGGCTGCCACATCTACCTGATGGAGGACGGCACCTTCTCGGTGGCTTATGACTACACCGCCGACAATGCCGGGATCGAAGCTGCCAAGGGCACCTATGTGGACAACGGGGACGGCACCCTGACCCTGACCGCAGCGGATGGCACGGTGCACACCGCCGCCGCTGCTGCCAACAAGGCAAACTGATCTTTCATCAGCACAAATAGGATAAAAGCAGCGCCCCACAGGCACATTCGGCTTGTGGGGCGCTGCTTTTTATGATGAAGGAGAAAGAAGATATCGTTTTAACCCTTGTCCGCGCCGGTGGTGATGCCCTCGACGTAGAACTTCTGCATGATGACGAACAGGATGGAGATGGGGATGGACACCAGCACGCCGCCTGCACAGAAGAGCGCAAAGTAGTTGTTGATCAGCGTTTTCTGCAGCATATTGTACAGACCAATGGCCACCGTCCAGTCGGCAGAAAGGCCGGAGTTCAGGATCATCTTGGCCATCACGAAGTCCGTCCACGGTACCATGAAGGAGCTGATGATGGTGTACACCAGAATGGGTCTGGACATGGGCAGAACGACTTGGAAGAATACCCGGGCATCCGATGCGCCGTCCAGCTTTGCGGCCTCCCGCAGGGAGACGGGGATGGTATCAAAGAAGCCCTTGCAGATCAGATAGCCAAGACCGGACGAACCGGCGTAGACCATGATAAGACCCGCGTAGGAGTTGGTCAGGTTGAGGTACTTCAGCACAAAGTAGACCGCGATCATGGCCAATACGCCCGGGAACAGGTTGACGATGACCGAGAGGTTCTGCAGCAGCTTGCGCCCCTTGAACCGGCAGCAGCTCAGTGTGTAGGCCACCATCAGCACAAAGCAGGTGGAGATGACGCAGTTGAAGCAGGCCACCACAAGGGTGTTAGTGAACCAGCGCGGGAACTGCGCCACAGAATCCGGGTGGAACAGGATGTTGACGTAGTTGCTTATGGTGTAGCTTGCCGGGAAGAACCGCCGCACATTGATGCCCCGGTCGGTGGAAAAGGAGGTGACCAGCAGCCGCAGAATAGGCACCAGCCAGATGCCTGCCAGCAAGGCCAGCAGCAGATGCCGCAGAATGCTGCGGACTTCCCGGAGGATGCGCCCGCGGCGCAGCTGCGCCGCAGTTTCCGTCCGGCGTGCCGGAGAAACAGTTGCCTGTGTCAAGAGAATGTCGCCTCCTTTTTATTAAGGAACCGGAAGCAGACCAGCGTGAACACAGCACAGATGATGAACACCATAATGCCGATGACAGCGGCCATCTTGTAGTTGTACTGCTCCTGCGTCAGGCGGAACAGCCAGGTGACCAGCAGATCCACCTCTTTGGCGCTGGAGGATGCCAGCGCCTGATTCTTTGTGATGTAAACGTCCTGCGTAAGCAGATAGATGACGTTGAAGTTGTTGACGTTCTTGACGAAATCCGTGACCAGTGCAGGTCCCTGCACCAGCGTTACCAGCAGCGCCTTGATGAGCTGGCCGTGGCCGATGTAGCCCAGACCCCAGACAACGAGGGACAGCTTTGTAAAAATATCTCCGTGAACGAATGCGTGACCGAACTTCTGAAGGAAATTCGGCTCCCGGCCATCCGCCCGCAAGGGCGGCGTAAGGACCATTTCTGCCACAGAAGTCAACTCCTTTCTTGTTGCAGAGGGCTTTACAGCAAACAGGATACTGCTTTTTCTTGCGATAAAAGGCGGGCACACCGCATTCTGCCGCGTGCCCGCCGGAAAAACCAAAGCTTACTGTGCCACAGGTGCGGTGATACCGGCCACGGCGTCATCCACCAGCTTGTAGCCGGAGAAGGAGCCCATCTGGGTCTGTGCGCCGTTCAGGGTGTAGGTGGGCAGCTTGGTGGCGGCGTAGCCTTCGCCCCATGTCTCCTCGGCGGTGCTGGCGTTCCAAGTGCCGGAGATGGCGGCGCAGCAGCTGCCGTCCTTGATGGCGGAAACAATGTCGGCATCCGCGCCGGACTTGAAGCCGGGGTTTGCGGTGATGTCCAGAATGGCCTGCGTTACATCTGCACCGGGAGCCTCGTTCCAGTTGCAGACAGTGTTGATGCCGTCCTCTGCCAGTGTTGCCACCAGACCGGCACCGGCGTAGAAGCTGTAAATGTACCATGCATCATTCACGCTCATCATAAATTTCTTCCCGGCGGCAGCAGCCTTTTCCAGCATGGTGTCCATGGTCTGCGCAACTTTAGCGCAACCTCCGCCGCACAAAGAGCAAAAATGCCTGCTCCGAAAGAAGGAGCAGGCACAGAAAACGCGTTATTTGATGCTGCGGGAGCGTTCCATCCACTTGGTAGAATCCCGCAGGATGACCTGATAGCCTTCCAGCTGCCGCATGACCGTTTCCTTAAATTTTATAGCAGTTTGCATTTTTAATGCACAAGCAACATCCGCAAACTGCATATCGCAAATATGCTGTTTTGATAGACACTATTTCTGAAAATTGCGATAAAATAATATTCCTTTAAATAGGCCCAGAGCGCAAGCGGAGGACATTGAAAACCGTTTTGTGCAGCTGCCTTTATTTATTGCTTTCCGGCAGCTTGAAGTAGACGCGGTATTCGTCCGAGTAGATCTTGCTGCCCATGCGGCTTACGCCGCCGTACAAGTGGGTGCGCATCAGCGGCTCAATGGCGTCCAGATCTTTCTCCCGCAGAATACGCAGCATCTCGGCGTGCTCGCTGACAACGCTGAGCACGTTGCGTGCGCCCACGATGTCCAGACGGATAAAGCGGGAATAGTCTGCCTGCGGGCGGGTCATCTGCTCCCAAAGGTATTCCTTACTGGTCTTGCGGAACCAGTACTCGTGCATGGCAAGATCACAGCTGAGGAAGTGGTTGAAATCAAAATTTTCCGGGTCACTGCGCCCCGCAGCGGCCTCCAGCAGCATATTATAAAGATGCTCCACAGCAAGGATCTCCATGGGCGAGCAGCTCTGCACAAAATCCCGGAACACCATGCCCTCCACGGCAACACGCTGGAAGATGAGCTGATCCACCACGCCGATGTCGATGGCGGTAACGATGGTGCCCTTGCAGGGGATGATCTGCACAAAGCGGTTCTGCTCCAGCCGCTGCAAAACGCTGCGGATGGGGGTGCGCGAAACACCGAACCGCTTGCACAGCTGGTTTTCGCTCAGCGCTTCCCCGGGCAGGATCTTCAGGGCACAGATCTCGTCCTCGAGAATATGATAAAGCTCATCCGTGTGCTGTAATGTAGCCATAGTTGTTCTCCATTTATCCGGTAAATTAAGCTTAATATCATTGTACCGTCCCGACAAACGAATGTCAATGCTGGAACGGAACTTTATTTGATGACTTGTATACAAGCTTTTGCGCTTGCGTACGGAGCTGCTTATGAAACGGGAAAATTGATATACCACTTCATAATGCGGGAAAAATGCTGATGGAATGCCGTGATAAAGCGGATGCTGTACGGAATGTACAAAGAAAACAGAAAATAACTGTCAAATGTTATAATTGCAAAGCGCTGCGGTTTTATGGCGGCAGCACGGCGGGATAAAATGCTGTATACAAGGTTTTGCTAAAAAGGCTGAAAGGGGCAAATACCCCGCATACACCGGAGCGTTACCGGCAAATACAGCAGGAAATGTGCTTTTTTGTGCATTGCGGGGGTACTGTGCTTACGGAAATCAATTTTCCTCTAAAGGCTTCCCCCGGTCGGGGGAAGCTGTCACCGAAGGTGACTGATGAGGGCGCAGGGAAGCAGCAGCTTACGGTTAATTACCCCTCATCCGGCGCTGCGCGCCACCTTCCCCCCAAGGGGTGAAGGCTTTTGCTCCGGGGCGAACTCTAAAAGTTGATTTCCGGGTACTGTACTGCTGCGGGCTTGCCTTGCTGCGCAAAAGGCGGTAAACTGAGGGTAGGCAAAACGCCCGAAAAGGAGAGACGACATGGCATATACAAAGGCTGACCTCAAGCACGACCTTGCAGCAATGGGGCTGACAGGAAACGAGACCATCCTGATCCATTCTTCCATGAAGTCCATCGGCATGGTGGAGGGCGGTGCGGACACAGTTCTGGACGCGCTGATGGAGTTTTTTGCGGAGGGCTTGCTGCTGCTGCCCACCCACACATGGCGGTTTATCAATGAGGAGAACCGGATGTTCGATGTGTGCCGCAGCCCGTGCTGTGTGGGCATTCTGCCGGAGCTGTTCCGGCAGCGCCCCGGGGTGGTGCGCTCGCTGCACCCCACCCACAGCATGGCGGCTTACGGCAAGGATGCGGCTGCTTACATAGAAGGGGAGCTGGATGCCAACACCCCCTGCACCCCCGGCGGCTGCTACGACCGGTTGCGGGCAGCTCACGGAAAGGTGCTGCTGCTGGGGGTGACCCACGCCCGCAACACCTTTATCCACAGCGTGGAGGAGGTGCTGAACGTCCCGAACCGCCTGACCGACAAGCCCCTGCAGCTGACCGTGGCGGACGAAGCCGGGGCGCAGCACACCGTCTATATGCGCCGCCACTACAACGCGCAGCAGCCGCACATCTCGGAGGATTTCGTCAAGCTGGAGCAGGCGTATCTGGACTGCGGCGCAGCCCGGAACACGAAATTCGGCGATGCAGCCTGCATTTTGTGCGATGCTGAGGGGCTTTTCCGGGTCACCCGCCATGTTCTTGCCCCCAATCCCGAAGCCTTTGTCACAGAGCCTGTCATCCCGGCGGAGCGCTGGCAGGCGCTTTGCACCGGCAAAACCTAAAACCCTCCCGGTCATTGCAGCACGATGCCGGAACTGCCGCAAAGAAATCGGATACGCGTGGTTTTTATGGATAAATATGTGAAAATTTGTTGAAAAAACTTCCTGATAATGGTAAAATAATTGTATGTCTCTATTGCGCTGTGCCTTTTCGCGGGAAAGGAAAAGTGCAAAACAGGAAGCACACAAAAAATTGCGGCATCATTTCCGTGGGCGGGTTTTAAAGCGCACACTCTTGCGGGCGGTGATGTACGATTGGTGAGCCATAGCAGCTTTGCCGCAAAAACGGCAGCTGCCCAAGAGTTGTGAGGAGTCTTTTAATGAACAAAAGAACATTGCGCCGCCTTATTTCCGTGCTTGCGGTACTGGCGCTGGAGCTGTCCCTGCTAACCGGCTGCGGCACAAAAAGCCCGGAACAGGTACAGGAGCAGGAGGATGCCCAGACCATTCAGGTGTATCTGTGGAGCAATAGTCTGTACGAAAGCTATGCTCCCTATGTCCAAGCGCAGCTGCCGGACGTGAATATTGAGTTCATCGTAGGCAACAACGATCTGGATTTTTACAAGTTTTTGCAGCAGAACGGCGGCCTGCCGGATATCATCACCTGCTGCCGGTTCTCGCTGCACGATGCTGCCCCGCTGAAAGACAGTCTGATGAACCTTGCCCTGACCAACGAGGCGGGCGCTGTGTACAACACCTACCTCAACAGCTTTAAAAACGAGGACGGCAGTGTGAACTGGCTGCCGGTGTGTGCGGATGCCCACGGCTTTGTGGTCAACCGCAGCCTTTTTGAGCAGTACGATATCCCGCTGCCTACCGATTACGCAAGCTTTGTGGCGGCCTGTCAGGCGTTTGAAGCGGTAGGCATCCGGGGTTTTACCGCTGACTATGCCTACGATTACAACTGCATGGAAACGCTGCAGGGGCTTTCCGCCGCCGAGCTTACCACTACGGAAGGGCGCAAGTGGCGCACCGCTTACAGCGACCCCGCCAGCACCGTGCGGGTGGGTCTGGACGATGCCGTGTGGCCGGGGGCCTTTGAGCGGATGGCGCAGTTCATTCAGGATACCCACCTTACGGCGGACGACCTTGCCCTGACCTACGACGACGTGACCGGGATGTTCCGGAACGGGGAAGTTGCCATGTACTTTGGTAGCTCTGCCGGCGTGAAGATGTTTCAGGATGAGGGCATCGACACCATTTTTATGCCCTTCTTCTGCCAGAACGGCGAAAAGTGGATCATGACCACCCCGTATTTCCAAGTTGCCCTGAACCGAGATCTCGAGCAGGACACCGCGCGCCGCGAAAAAGCCATGAAGGTGCTGAACGTTATGCTCTCTGAGGAGGCGCAGAACCGCATCGTTGCCGACGGACAGGACGTGCTGAGCTACAGCCAGAACGTCCCCCTGCGCCTGACCGATTACATGAAGGATGTGCGCGATGTGGTGGAAGAAAACCATATGTATATCCGCATTGCTTCCAACGATTTCTTTGCCATCTCCAAGGATGTGGTCTCCAAAATGATCGCGGGCAAGTACACGGCAAAACAGGCTTACCGGGCGTTCAATGCACAGCTTCTTGCCGAAGAGGAGCCTGCTGCGGACGAGCCCGTGTTGACCAGCGGGCAGAGCTATTCCAACGTGTTCCACGCAAACGGCGGCAATGCCGCCTTCTCGGTTATGGCAAACACGCTGCGCGGCGTTTACGGCACGGATGTGCTGCTTGCCACCGCAAACAGCTTTACCGGCAGTGTGCTGAAGGCAGATTATAACCAGAAAATGGCGGATTCCATGATCATGCCCAACGGCCTGATGTCCCGCCAGCGCACCATGACCGGTGCTGAGCTGAAGGAAACTGTCCGCGCCTTTGTGGAAGGCTGCGAGGGCGGCTTTGTGCCCTTCAATCGTGGCTCTCTGCCGATAGTCAGCGGTATTGCCGTGGAGGTAAAGGAGAATAACGGCAGCTATACCCTGACCGGTATCACCCGCAACGGGCAGCCGCTGCGGGATGACGACACCATTACTGTGACCTGTCTGGCAACGTCAAAGCAGATGGAAGCGCTGCTTGCGAGCAAGAGCGGCACGTCTGAGGACGGAGACGCGTGGGTGAAAAACACATGGCGCGATCATGTTTCCGGCGGTGGCGCAGCGCTTGCAGAGCCTGAAAACTACATGACACTGAGGTGAGCGGAATGGCAGACGAAAAGCGTAAACCAAAACGGAGCTGCCATCCCCGGCAAAAGTGGCTCCCTGCTGCTGCCGCTATCCTTCTGCTGGTCTTGCTGGCAGTCGGGCTCAGCGTGCGGTACATCTCGTTTGTGTCGCAGACCATCTATCAGGAAAGTACCTCGCATCTGGAAGAAGTGTTGCATAAATCCAACAATATGCTAAAAGAGATGGTGCGCAAAAATGTGACCTATCTGCATTTGTACAACGGCTTTTTGGAAAATACCTCGGACGAGGACGAAATTCAGGCGTATATCGAGCAAGCACAGAAGAATACCGGATTTGCCAACTTTTACTTTCTTACCTACGACGGCAACTACATCACCGTGACCGGGGAAACCGGCTATCTTGGCTTGCAGACCAATCTGGACGAAAAGCTTGCCCACGATGAGGATGTCGTTGTGAACACGGCGCTGCCCGGCAAGCCCCAGATGCTTGCGTTCATCTGTCCCGAAACGCAGGGCAGCTACCGGGGCTTTGCCTACGATGCCATTGCCATCTCTTATTATAATGATGCGGTGCTTAGATTGCTGGACAACTCTGCCTTTGAGGGCAATGCCAGCAACTATGTCATCTACCCGGACGGGCGGGTGGTCATCGACAACTCCGTAAACCGCAAGGAGACCATTTACAATTTCATTGCGATGCTGCGCGACCATTCCGACCTTTCTGAGGAACAGATCACGGAACTGTCCAATGCCTTTGCGCAGGGCAGCAGCGGAAACCTGAGGGTCAAACTGAGCGACACCAGCTATTATCTGGTCTACGAGGGCACTGCGGTCCAGAACTGGACGATGGTGGGGCTTGTGCCGGTCAGCATTGTCAATGCTAATCTGGACGAACTGTGGTTCCGCACGGCGCAGATCGTGGCGGGCATCGTTGCAGGTCTTGCGCTGCTGGTCATTCTGCTCATCGTGCGCAGAAGCCATACAACCCTGCGCCGGAAGAATACCGAGATCTTGTACCGGGATGAGCTGTTCCAGAAGCTTTCGCGTAACGTGGATGATGTTTTCCTGATGGTGGACGTAAAGACCACCAAGGCGGATTATGTCAGTCCGAACATCGAGCGGCTGCTGGGCATCCCGTGGAGAGAAGTCCGGCAGGATGCCCGTGTTCTGGCAGCGCTGCACCCGAATGGTTTCCCGGAGCGCGACAAAAACTATCTGAAAGGGCTGCTCAGCGGGCAGCAGCGCGAATGGGATTTCGAGTTTGAGCATCGGGAGACTAAGGAACGCCGCTGGTTCCACGTCATCGCCATAGGCAGCGAGGTGGAGGGCAGAGCCAAGTATATCCTTGTCTTGTCCGACCGCACCGCCGATAAGCAAGTGAATCAGGCGCTTTCCAACGCGGTTGCCGCCGCCGAGACAGCCAACCGCGCCAAGAGCACCTTCCTTTCCAATATGTCCCACGATATCCGCACCCCCATGAACGCCATCATCGGCTTTACCACGCTGGCAATCAGCAATATTGACGATACCGAACGGGTGAAGGATTATCTTGGCAAGACCCTTGCATCCAGCAACCATCTGCTTTCCCTCATCAATGATGTGCTGGATATGAGCCGCATTGAAAGCGGAAAGATCCATCTGGAAGAGGTGGAGGTCAACCTTTCGGATGTGCTGCATGATTTGAAAACCATCGTCAGCGGGCAAATTTTTGCAAAGCAGCTGGAGCTTTACATGGACGTCATGGACGTGACCGACGAGGACGTCTACTGCGACAAGACCCGACTGAACCAGATCTTGCTGAACCTGCTGTCCAACGCCATCAAGTTTACCCCGGCGGGCGGCACAGTCTCGGTATGGGTGCGGCAGCTTGCCGGTAAGGTGCATGGCTGCGGGCAGTACGAGTTCCGCATCAAGGATAACGGCATCGGCATGAGCCCGGAGTTTGCCAAAAAGATCTTTGAGCCCTTCGAGCGGGAGCGCACCTCCACGGTAAGCCGCATCCAAGGCACCGGCCTTGGCATGGCCATTACCAAAAACATCGTGGATATGATGGGCGGAACCATCGAGGTGCAGACAGCGCAGGGCAAGGGCACCGAGTTTATCGTTTGCGTGCCCATGCGCGCACAGACCGAGCAGCGCCCGGTGGAAAAGATCACCGAGCTGGAAGGCCTGAAAGCACTGGTGGTGGACGACGACTTTAACACCTGCGACAGCGTGACAAAGATGCTGGTCAAGGTGGGTATGCGCGCCGAGTGGACGCTTTCCGGCAAGGAAGCGGTATTGCGTGCACGACAGTCTATCGAGATGAGCGATGCCTACCACGCCTATATCATCGACTGGCGCCTGCCGGATATGAACGGCATCGAGGTCACCCGCCGCATCCGCAGCCTGAACGATGATACGCCCATTATCATCCTGACCGCCTACGACTGGTCTGACATTGAGGTGGAAGCAAAGGCTGCCGGTGTGACCGCCTTCTGCGCTAAGCCCATGTTCATGTCCGACCTGCGCGAGACCCTGATGAGCGCCCTTGGTCAGAAGCAGACGGATGCAGCGCAGGGGCTTCTGCCGGAAAAGAACGCCGACTTCAAGGGCAAACAGATCCTGCTGGTAGAGGACAATGAGCTGAACCGTGAGATCGCACAGGAGATCCTGCGGGAGTACGGCTTCCTTGTCGATACGGCTGAAAACGGTGCTGTGGCGGTGGAAAAGGTAAGCACCGCAGCGCCGGGCAGCTATGATCTGGTGCTGATGGATGTGCAGATGCCGATCATGGACGGCTATACCGCCACCCGGAAGATCCGCGCGCTGGACGACCCTGCCCGGGCAACGCTCCCGATCATTGCCATGACCGCCAACGCCTTTGACGAGGATCGCCGCAACGCGCTGGAAAGCGGCATGAACGGCTTTTTGTCCAAGCCCATCGTGATCGGCGACCTTGTGCAGGAGCTGCATAAAATTTTGTGACCCGAACGCCTGTCAGAAGCATAAATAATAAAGCACCCGCAGCAGTTTCCCGTTTTTTGCAATGAAATGCAGGGAGAATGCTGCGGGTGCTTTTTGCAGTTTGGCACCCGAAAAACGGGCGAAAAAAGAAATATCTTTTCATATTTGTGCGGTGGGTAGGACGAAATTTTGTCAGATGCGTGGAATATTGCAGAAAAATTTGTGAAAAGCAGCCAACGGATATCCCCAAAACGTGTTGATATTGAGAAAATAGACGGAAGATTGTTTACAAAAGGATTACAGGCTGGTATACTTTTTAGCGGTAGATCCCTATGAGATCCGCAAAGAAACAAGAAAGGAAATACCGAACCGTGAATACCACCGCACCGCACACCCTGAGAAAACGATTGCTGACCCTGATACTGAGCTTTGCCTTTCTGCTTACCTGTCTGCCCGCTGCACTGGCAGTGGATCTGAACGTGGACGCAGGCTTCTACTTCAAGCAGAGCCGGGGCGGCACCTGCACGCTGGCTTCCGCAGCCATGATGCTGCGCCGCCGTGCCTACTTTGACGGGCTGACCGATTGGACGAATGTGACCGAGAACAGTGTGCGCTCCACAGCATGGGCCAACGGCCTTGCGCACAGCTTTACATATAAGGAAATGCAGGTGGGCTACGCCACCCTGCCCTCCAGCCTGCAAAGCAAAACGGCGGTGCTGATCTCTCTGCTGGAGCAGCACCCGGAGGGCGTCGTCCTTTACGACCGTACCCAGCCCCATGCGGTGCTGCTGACCGACTACACCAACGGTATTTTCTATTGCTCCGACCCGGCGGGGAACATCGGCTATGGCCGCATCCCTATTACAAGCTCCAGCGTGTCCATTGCAAGATCTTCCTGCTACTGGTACGTCACCGCAGATCATAACAGCGTGGCGGCACAGGCCGACGGCCTGCGGCTGGAAGGGGTGCGCTACCCGGTAAATCTTCGCACCGGCAGCGGCATGACGCTGACCGGTACAGCCAACAGCGCCACCGGTACTACCCTGACCAGTGTGCAGGTGGCGGTTCTGGACGCAGCTGACCAGACTGTGCAGAGCGCGGCGGCACAGGTGAACGCCGCCGCTTTCTCTCTGAACACGCTGGACAGCCAGATCCGCTTCGGGGAGCTGCCGGAGGGCAGCTACACCTATATGGTGCTGGTGACGGACTCTGCGGGCGAGAGCCTGTGCTTTGCATCGGACTTCACGGTGTCCGGCAGTGCAAGCAGCACCCAGACCTACTGGTCGCTCAAGGACGCCGAGGGCACCAAGCTGCAGCAGACAGTCCAGCAGGTGGAGACCACGGTAGAGACCGCCGCCGAGACCACCGTAAGCTGGTTTGCACAGCTGTTCGGCTGATAAAAATCTGAACATAATTCGGGGCTGCTGCACAAAGCGATGTGCAGCAGCCCTATTTGCATTATCCCCGCAGTTCCGTGCCGGGGTAGTAGTGCGCCAGAATGGCGCGGTAGTCTGCACCCTGCTCTGCCAGCGCCTTTGCGCCCCACTGGCTCATGCCTACACCGTGGCCGTAGCCCCTTGTGGTAAAGGAGAAGGTGCCGCTTTGCCAGACCACCGTAAAGCAGGTGCTGCGCAGCCCCAGCGCCTTGCGCAGGGCGGTGCCCTGCACCGTTTGTCCGCAGACCGGCAGGCTGTCTACATAGCCGGAGGGGGTGAGCATCGGCGTGCCGAACCACTGCGCCTGCTGCGAAAGGTCGGCGGCGATACCCAGCCGTTCGGCCAGCAGCTGCTGTAATTGGGCGGCAGAAAGGTTCAGGGTGTATTCATAGTTGTCGGCGGCGGTGTCGGTGCTGCTGTCCACCGGTACAAGATAGGGCAGGGCAGTGCCCCAGACGTTCTCGCTGGCTTCGGTGCGGCCATTGGACATGGCAAAGTAGCTTGTCCCGGCGGGGGCGTCCCCGTAATACAGCACCTGCGTCTGTACCGCATCCACCAGCGCGGAAAGCCGGGCGTAGTTGGCCGCGTAGGCGGTGCCCCAGTAGCTGTGCAGCACCGCATCGGTCAGGCAGCCCTGCCGCCGGGCGGGGTCTGCGGTGAACCATGCGCCGTTTTCCTCCGTGCTGTGATCCCGGCGGTAAAGGGCATAGCTGTGCGCCGCCACCGCCTGTGCCTTCAGTGCTTCATCCGGCCAGCTGACCGGCATTTCGGCGGCAACCGCCCCGATGAGATACTCCCGCAGCGGCAACTCCACCGCCTGCCCGGTGCTCTGATCCGTAAAGCAGACGGTATCGGCTGTGTCAGCAGGGGAGGTGGCCTGACCGCTGCCTTCTTCCGAAACGGCAGAGGATGCTTCTGCTGCGGACGGAGCGGTGCTCTGCGCAAGGGTCATGCGGGCAAGGCGGTAGGCAGCACACGGCAGGGCGCAGCCCAGCACCAGCAGAACGGCGCACAGCAGCAAAAAGGAACGTTTCATACTAGACCTCCTCCCGGAACGCAGGTTTTGGGAACATCATACGCCCGGCGGCGTGCAAACCGGCGGGAAATGCGCAGAGGAACCCCGGTATTTTTGCGCTTTGCGGTGAGAAGTGCGCACTTAGCGCTTGAATTTACTGCACAAAAGCGATATTATAAAAGTATGTCCATCAGAGCGTAGGATGGACGGGAACGGAAAGTATAAAAAGTAAGAGACGGAAAGGAGCACTCCTATGAACTTTGCACACGCAGAAGTGGCAACGCTGGACCCGACGACCATGCGTACCCTGTGCGAGGAGTACATCGCAAACAACTACATCGACCCGGAGACCAGCGAGCGGCTGGGGGTCAAGCGCGGCCTGCGCAACCCGGATGGTACCGGCGTGCTGGCCGGCCTGACCAACGTCTGTGATGTTGTGGGCTACAAAAAGGATCAGGAAGGTCATGTGATCCCCACCCCCGGCAAGCTGATCTACCGGGGCGTCAACATCAACGAGATCGTGGACGAGGCTTACCGCAACGACCGCTTCGTGTTTGAGGAAGTGATCTGGCTGCTTCTGTTCGGCAGCCTGCCCACCCGGGAGCAGCTGGACGATTTCTGCGAGATCTTAGCGGAGTCCCGCGCACTGCCGGACGGCTTTATGGACACCATGAACGCTCCCTCGCCCAATATCATGAACAAGTTGCAGCGCTGCGTGCTGGGCCTGTACTCCTACGACGACCGCGCTGAGGATCTGAGCCTTGAGAACATCCTGAATCAGAGCATCAACCTGATCGCCAGTATGCCCACCATGATGGTGAACGCTTACCAGATGAAGCGCCGTTACTACGATAAACAGAGTATGTTCTTCCACCTGCCCAAGCCCGGCCAGAGCACGGCAGAGCACATCCTCAGCACCTACCGCCCGGATCAGAAGTTTACCCACGAGGAGGCAAAGCTGCTGGATATGTGCCTGCTGGTGCACGCAGACCACGGCGGCGGCAACTGCTCCACCTTTACCACCCGCGTACTGTCCTCCTCCGGCACGGACACCTACTCGGCTATCTCTGCGGCCATCGGTGCCCTGAAGGGTCCCAAGCACGGCGGCGCGAACCTGATGGTCAACCGCCAGCTGCAGGATATCCTCAAGCACGTTGAGAACCCGGAGGATGACGACGAGGTGCGCGAGTATCTGCGCCGCATCCTGCGCAAGCAGGTGGGTGACGGCTCCGGCCTGATCTATGGCATGGGTCATGCGGTGTACACCATCAGCGACCCCCGTGAGGTCATCCTGAAGCAGCGCGCAAAGCATCTGGCCTACGAAAAGGGCTTTGAGGAAGAGTACAATATGCTGTGCAGCATCGAGCGGCTGGCACCCGGCATCTTTGCCGAGGAAAAGGGCAGCTCCAAGCCGGTGTGCGCCAACGTGGACCTGTTCAGCGGCCTGATCTACAATATGCTGGGCATCTCGGAGGATCTGTACACCCCGCTGTTTGCCATCGCCCGTGTGCCGGGCTGGTGTGCACACCGGGTGGAAGAGGTGATCTTCGCCAACCGTATCATCCGCCCGGCCTACAAGTATCTGGGCGTGCGCCAGAAATATAAGCCCATCGAGGAGCGTTAATGAAACCGTTAGAGTTCGTTGTTATCCTGCTCTGCGTGCTGCTTGGCCTTGGCCGCGGCGCAGACCTTGCCTTTGCTACGGACGCCGCCACCGGTCTGTGCACCGCAGGCGCGGTGTGGTGGCGGTATCTTGCCTTGGGCGCTGTGGTGCTGGCCGCAGTGCTGGCTGGCCGCAGCCGCCCGCTGCCCCCGGAG
>ERZ779842.1037-NODE-1037-length-25397-cov-6.433431_pt1 | contig 25397 bp, 19 predicted proteins | sample MGYA00511095_ERZ779842 | MGnify/ENA primary metagenome ERZ779842 (study PRJEB29588, sample SAMEA2154036) | human gut metagenome | biome: human gut; feature: human-associated habitat; material: faeces | place: Denmark | collected 2008/2010 ... | reverse complement strand
ATAACCTTCTCCAGATGATATATATGATCATGGCCGGTTACTTCGAAGATGATGCTTCAGATGAACTGACCAATGATCCTGTTTTTAAAGCTGTACTTGGAAAATCCGCATTAGCATCTCAGCCAACAGTATCAAGATTCTTTAACCGCATGGATGAAGACACTTTAAAGCAGTTCCAGAAGATCAGCCGGATACTTAGAAAAAGGCTCTACAGCATCCAGATGCCTCAGGCAGTGATCCTAAATCTGGATTCCACGCTCCTCGCAGCATACGGCAAACAGGAAGGCAGGGCATTTAACTTCCATTATCAGAGTAATGGCTACCATCCGCTCGTTTGTTATGACGGAATCACAGGTGATCTGATAAAAATCCAACTCCGTGATGGAGCGGCTTATTCCTGCACCGGTGTAACCGATTTCCTGCAGCCGATTCTCGATGAGTACCTGAATGATTATCCAACCATCCATCTCCTGCTTCGCGGCGATAGTGGTTTTGCAACTCCTGATCTCTATAAGCAGTGTGAGGAAAACGGAACAAACTATGTTATCCGGCTGAAGGAAAACAAGATTCTCCGTGAAAAAGCGTCGTTTCTTGCAGATGCACTTACCAGTCGGACTCAAAATAACAAGGTGGACTACGCTGTGGTTTACGGTGAATTCATGTACAAAGCTGGTCCATGGCCTTATGAAAGACGCGTTGTGTGCAAGGTTGAGAAGCCAGAAAATCAAATGGTTTACATGTATACTTTTATCGTCACAAATATGGATTCCTCACCGGAATATCTCATCAAATTTTACTGCAAAAGAGGTCTGATGGAAAACTTCATCAAAGAAAGCAAATCTGGTTTTGATTTTTCTGCGGTGAGCAGTCACAACAGAATCGTAAATGCAAACAGAGTCCAGGTACATGCGCTTGCCTACAACATATTTAATTGGTTTAGACGATTGGTATTATCAGCAAAAATGCGGAAACAACGCATTGATACCGTCCGTTTAAAACTGCTGAAGATTGCTGCAAAAGTAGTTCATTCAGCAAGATATATCACATTCAAGCTGTGTAGCAGCTGCCCATATAAAGAAGAGTTTTATGACACCCTTTCTGCAATAAGTAAGCTGAGTGTACAGCTGGAATAGCAACTGTCAACGAACCTTGACAGCCTGATAATTGCTCCAAAACTCGTCATAGGGATTTTATGCCCTTTTTCTGACGAATTGAGAGAAGTTATGGCTGCATGGATCATTTTTTCAATTCATGGTGCAAGTTTTAGGTTAGAAATTGCTCCATGAATAATTCAGGGGTAGTTAATAAAAATGTCTAAATTTAGTGAAAAATGTAAAGAACTTCTTTTCGAAAACGGTTCGAATGTCTATCGTATTTCAAAATCCGCCTCCCTGGAGCGTACAACTCTGCAGCGGATGGTTACCGGAAAGCGGCTTCCTAATCCAGAGTTTTTAAAGTCTTTCTGCAGCGCACTTCGCCTTTCTTTCTCAGAAGAGCAGGAGCTGCTGAATCTGTATAACAGAGAACTTATCGGCGAATCTGCCTACCAGAATCAGAAAAGTATTCTTCATCTGTTTGCACATCTCAATGACCTTGAAAAAAGCAATACGCAGCCTTTCCACAGTGTTCTTCCTGACGGAGATCTTGTTCTGATGTCGCCGATTGCCAGACATTCCTGTGATACGGAACTGCTGCTGCATTTTATTTTTCAGAAACTTTTTCGTTCCGAAAAAGATTGTGTACTTTATACCAATCTTCCGGCAAATAACTCTTTTCTGCAGCATTATCTGAGTCTATTTTCTCCGCAGGCCAATAGCCGCATTGTGATAAAACAGTTGCTTTTTTTCTATAGTAATGAAACCGATACACATGAAAATCTCGAAATCCTGAATGAGATTCTTCCTCTGTGTTTTTTTGAAAATATCTGCTATGAGCCGTATTACTATTATCGCAAACATAAAATCTCAGATCAGGAATATCTGATGTTTCCCTATTTTATCATTACACCAGACCATGTTCTGCAGCTTTCTTCTGATCTGAAACGCAGTATTCTCTCCTCTGATCCAGCCATCGTTCGTCAGTATACCGATGAGTTTCTGCAGACACTGTCGCATACCGCGCCTCTGCTCTGCAAACCTGACTCGCTGGATGCTGCTATGACACAGTATTTCGGCTCCGCATCTCCGGATGAAATTTTTACACTGGAGACCTCGCTTTGTGATTCAGATCTCTTCTCTTTCGAATCGCTCCAGGCACTTGCCGCAGAATATTTTTCTTTATCTCCGGATATGGCACAGAATTATACCAATCTGGTAGGCAGCCTAATCAAGGATTCCCATCGAAGTTCCTTTTTTACCCGGCAGGGTGTCGATACCTTCTGCACTACCGGTGTCGGCAGCGGAACCAGCGGTTTTCTCTTTTCTCCGCTCGATGCACCCCATCGTCTGGAAGCTCTGCGCCACTTTCTTGCTACCTTCGATAACAGCAAAAAAACAATGCTGAACGACGATTTTGTTTTTCCAAAAACTTTATATCTGGAACTTCGGGACAACACTGCACTGGTATTTATCCGCATGGAGAAAGGACGTCCACTGACGTTTCTTTCCATCACAGAGAGCAGTATCTGCCATGCTTTTTATGAATTTTTTCACATTCTGGAAAAATCCGAATATGCCTGCCCTGTATCCGAACTGACTTCATTAATTACGGAAGCAGAATCACAGCTGAATACATAATTTTTCAAAATACCTTAGCACACCTCTGCGCACATACTGTACTTTTTTTTTAGATATGATATTCTTAAATTATCTTGCAACAGGAGGACAAGTACATATGAAAAAAAAAGAATTTCTACAAAAATCGGCTGTCATTGCCGCTGTGACGCTGGCTGCCGCAGTTATGGAACCGGGAACGGTTCACGCAGCAGATATTCCGGATCAGGAAATCTCTGCGCAGGTGCTGGATCAGTCGGAGGAAGATACTTCATCGACTGTTGATACTTCCGAAACTTCCGACGAACAGGTTTCTGACGAAACTGCTGATTCGGAATCAGACGCAGCACAGGAAACCGATTCCAGTACGAGTGAAGAATCTTCTGATACAGAAACAACAGAAGATACGGCTTCCAGCGATGATGTGACGGTTTCTGATACGGAAACAACGGTGGACACTTCAGAAGTATCTGACAACGAAATTTCTTCTTCTTCTGAAATCAGCGATGCCGAAGCGGATGATCCAAATGCAGAAACAAGCAAAACAAATGACGAAACCGCAGCACAGCTTCAGACGCCAGGCTGGACAACCCGTGAGGACGGTACAACCGGCTACCAGAATGAAGATGGATCACTCTGTGCAGATACTATCAAGGAAATTGATGGCAAACTCTATTATTTTAATGAAGATGGATCGCTTGTCAAAGACGCTATCTTTCAGTATGGCTATGACTACTATAAGGCTTCCGAAGATGGATCGCTATATCGATCCTGTTGGGATGGTGATTCCTATTATGATCAGGATGGTAAACAGCAGCGCGACTGTATTATTGAACTTGATGGAAAACATTACTATTTTGACGAAGATGGTATTTTATACAAAAATATTACTCTCATACGTCATGAAGAAGATGCTGACGGAAATGACATAAAAGTATGCTATCGAGCAAAAGAAAATGGAGAACTATACACTGGATGGTGCCGTATCTATAGCAATGAACTTTACTATTTTGACGAAACAGGTCGCGGCTATGATGGAATCAAAACTATTGATGGTCAAACATATTTCTTTGATGATGCACGCCTCTGCGTTCAAGAAATAGTTCAACAGAATGGCGTATATTATATTGCCCAGTCAGACGGAACCCTTATGAAAATGAAAAACAATGGCTGGACAGTAAGCGAGGGAAAATATTATTATTTAAAAGATAATACCCCATTAAAGAATACAATTACTCAAATTGGAACTTTCTGCTATGGATTTAATTTCAAAGGTCAGCGATATGAAAATGAAACATTCTATTTTGAGGACGCTGATGGTATCAGTACATACTATCATGCACAGGAAGATGGTACTTTAGCTACAAACGCCTGGTTACGCTACGAGACTCAAGATTTCTATCTCGGCGCAAATGGTGCATCTATTCGCGGACTGCAGACAATTGATGGTAAAAATTACTATTTCAATGATTCTAATTGCGGTCTGGTTTGCAATTCAAATATAACTATTGATGAAAAAAATTATTTTTCTCTCAATAGCGGCGTTATATATGAAGTTCCTTCTACCGACGGTTGGGTACAATTCGAAGATAAAAAGTACTATGCCGAAGACGGAGAAATTTTAATAGATTGTGTCAAAAAAATCGGTGATTATTATTATTGTTTCGATTATACCGGAACAATATATACAGATGAAATCTGGCTCGCTTGGAATCCTTCCGCTGGCAAATCCTGTTATTTCTACGCAGATAAAGATGGACATTTAAAAACCAATACCTGGGGAACCGGCGGATATGCAAACTATTACTTTGGTGAAGACGGCTTTGCCTCTTATAACGGTGTTCACACTATAGATGGCAAACAGTACTATTTTGTAGATGGTGAGATCCAGCGAAGTGGTACTGTAAATGATAACGGAAAGAATTACCTCTGCCTGTCCGATGGCTCTCTGATCTGTCTCTCCAAGGAAGGATGGAATTCTGCAAATTCTGACTGGTATTATGTTAAAAATGGACAGTTATTAAAAAACTGTATTTCCAAAATCGGATCCGATTATTATGCCTTTGATTTAGATGGAAGAATGCAGAATAATACCCTCTTTACCCTTACGCAAGACGATCAGACCATTTCCTGCTATGCACAAGACAGCGGTAAATTACTTACTAATACCTCATTCAATTATGGTTCTGCTACCTATTACTTTGACGCAGAAGGCAAATCCTGCAACGGAATTCAGAACATCGCCGGAAAGAAGTATTATCTGGTCAATGGACAGCGTCAGAAAAATAACGCCCTGGAAATCGATGGTTCTTACTATCTTGCAGCCAGTGATGGGCAGTTAAAACAGATTTCAGGCGATACCGGCTGGTATCAGTCAGGTGAACAGTGGTATTATATCAAAGACCAGCATTTTCTGAAAAGTACGATTGAAAAAATTGGTGACAAGTATTATGGCTTCTCATCCAACGGCACCATGTATAAAGATACCTTCTTCAGTTTCATTTTGCATGATGATAATGCTTATTATGCAAAAAAAGATGGCTCACTGCTTCACAATGAATGGTCTTATTCTTCGGATGGCCGCAAGGCATTTTATGGAGAGGACTGTAGGCTTGTTAACTCTACCTCTTCCATAATCAATATTAATGGAAAGCTTTATTCTTTCGAATATTATTACGGTCTGGTAACCAACAAAGCACTTTATGACACGGATACTAATACAAATTACGCTGCTGACGGAGAAGGTGTTCTCCATGAGCTAAAAAATAATGCTTGGACCAAGGTTGGAGACTACTGGTATTATGTAAAAAATTTCAATATTGTCAAAAACAGTATTTTGAATCTTGGCGATGCGTATTATGGTTTTTCCGAAGAAGGACATCTGTACACAGATACCGTCTTTACCATCACCACAGATGGCGGTTGGACAATCGTTGGTACTTATCTGGCTGATAAAAACGGAAAAGTCCGTATTACAGACGGCACTGCCGATACCTGGAATACAGGTTACTTCTTTGACGCCAATGGTAAAGGCTACACTGGCATGAAAACCATTCAAAATGTAAAATATTATTATTCAGACGGTGTACTCCGCAAAAATATGGCTTTTCCCTCCAATGGAGTTAATTACGTTTCCGGAGCAGATGGTCGTGTTCTGGTTCTTCCGCAAAACGGCTGGACCCAGGTTGACGGATTATGGTACTATGTTTCAAACGGAACCATCATTTGTAATAAAAAATTTGATATCGGTGGAAAAAGCTATATATTTCATCGAAAAGGATACATGGTTACCAACAATATTTTTATCACTCTGAATGATGGCATCTATGCTGCTGAAAAAAACGGAAATCTTGTAAAAAATGCCTGGATGAAGCGTCCACGTACTGGAAACTGGATGTATTTTGATTCTGATGGACGCTGTGTTAACGGTATGCAGACTATTCAGGGAAAGAAATATTACTTTTCTTATAATCCTGCGCTGCCGGAATTAGTTACCAACCAGGTTGTAAGAGCAGAAAATAAAACATATATTGCGGATAACGATGGCGTTCTGCATCCAATCAATGCAAATGGCTGGAACAAATTCAGTGACTGCTGGTACTACTTTATCAACGGAAAAGAAATATCAAATGAAATCATAAAAATCGGAAACACCTATTACGGTTTTGATTCCAATGGTCGTATGTATGACAATACCGATTTTTATTACTCAGACGATACCATTTCCGGTTATTTCCGCGCATCTTCCGGCGGATCTCTGATCTTCCAGAATACCGTTTCTGTTGATGGTACTTCTTACTCTTACGATCAGGATGGAAAAGGTCTGGACGGCTACCATACCCTCGGCGGAAAACAATATTATTTTATCTCCGGTCAGAAAGCAGCCAATATGGCTTTCCGCGATGAGGCCGGCAATTATTATGTCGCTGATGCTGCTGGAAAACTCTACTCTCTTGCAAATAATACCTGGACCAAAGTCGGCAGTTACTATTACTATGTAAAAGATTATGTAATTCCGAAAAACACGATTCTTTCCATCAATGGAAAATACTACGCATTTGATTCCTATGGAAGAATGTGTGCAAATCAGTTTTTCACTTCCACTTACACAAACCCTGACCCTGAAGAATATATTTACGGAGTGAAAGGTGATTTTACCCTGGATCCTATCCGTTATCGTGCATCTGCCAGCGGTGCCCTCCTCTGCAATCAGTGGTACGAAGACGCAACTGGAAAATACTACTTTGATGGAAACGGAATCGGCTACGAAGGTACTCACTGGATTGATGGTAAAAAATATACCTTCTCTCAGGGTAAAGTTATTGATCCAGTTCCTGTGAAGAAAGCTTCCTGGGAAAAAGACAGAAAAGGCTGGTGGTACCGCCATGCCGATGGCTCCTATACGAAAAACGGCTGGGAAAAAATCAACGGAAAATACTATCTCTTTGATGCTTCTGGCTACATGCTGACTGGATGGCAGAACGTAAAGGGTATCTGGTACTATATGAACGCCAATGGCGACATGACAAGCAATGCATGGCAGAAGCTCAATAATAAATGGTATTATTTCAATGCCGACGGTGTTATGATCACGAAGTCCTGGCGGCAGATTGCCGGCAAATGGTACTACTTCGAAGCCGACGGTTCTATGGCGGGTAAAGGATGGCATCAGATTAACGGTAAATGGTATTATATGTATGATTCCGGTATTATGGCTACGAATACCTGGATCGGCAACAGCTATGTAGATGCGAACGGCGTCTGGACAAAATCAAAATAATCTTTCTAACGAAAATACGACGGCCAGCCACCGTCGTATTTTTCGTTATCGAATATTTTTATTTTTCTCCTCTGATCAGTCTGAGTCCGTCTTTTTCCAGCAGATACTCCTTCCCGCACACCTCTCCGATATACTTCCTGTCATGCGAAATGCTGATGATGGCGCCTGGAAATTCGCGGAGCATTTTTCTTATGACCGGTCCCGATAAGGGTGAAAAGTTTCGGGTTGGTTCATCCAGAATCAGCACATTGGCATTGCCAAGGCTCATTTTCAGAAGCAATACTTTTGCCTTCTGGCCGCCGGACAGTTCGCGGATGGGGTGATCCATCTCGTCTGCCGTGTATTTCAGCGATCCGAGATACGTCCGAATCTTCGTCCTCTCACTCTTCTCCCCGGTGGAATCCAGAAAATCGACCGGCGTCATGGAAAGATCCAGCTGATCCTCGTAGTTCTGCGGCATGTAATCTACGCGGAGATCTTCCCGTGCTTTCAACTCTGTCGCAATCTTTTTCAGCAGTGTTGTCTTGCCTGCCCCGTTCGGGCCGACAATGCATATTTTTTCCGGTCCTCTTATCTTTAAGGTGATATTTTCCGCCAAAACCCGCTCTCCATCCGGCGTTTCCAGTTTCGGAAGACGGTATTCGATGACCGTTTTCCCGGCGGGCATGGCTGCCTCTGCTCCTCCAAGCTGGAAGTAAATCGCTTCCTCCTGCTCCGGCATTTCTGTCATGCTGGCATCTTCTTTTTCAAATCTGCGGTTCATCGCCTTTACGGTATGCATTTTGTCCTTCAGATTTTTCGCCACGGACGGTGCCTGACGGGAACAGTTGTTCAAGGCGTTCTGCACGCTCTGGTATACCTTTCGGTATTTCTCATCGCGCAGCGCTTTCTCTCTCCTGTCACTCTGCGCCTTCTGTTCCTGGCGCTCGAAATTCTGCAGGCGCTCCTCTACATACGTCCGATAGGGAAGTTTCGCAACCGTGTATCTCGATTTTGTCTTCCGCACAATCTGTTCAATATGAATGACCATATTTGCCGTGTTTTCAATCAGCGTTTCATCGTGCGAAATAAAAACAACAATATGCTCCCATTCGCGGATCAGTTTCTCCAGAAGTTCCAGTGTCGCAAGATCAATATCATTTGACGGCTCGTCCAGCAGAAGGACCGTGGCATCCTCCATGAGAAGACGCATCATCTGCGCTTTCACCTTCTCGCCGCCGGAAAGCTCCCTCATCTGCTGATCCCGATAGAAAAACTCTTCCGTCAGACCAAATTTTCTTGCCAGCACCGCCAGATCCTTCGGTGTCTGATCCCAGAACTTTTCTTTTTCATAGAAATACTCATACACCGTCTTCGTTTTCTCCGCCTCCGGAAGTTCCTGCGGCAGATATCCAAGCCGCTCCTTTCCGATGATGCACTCGCCTGTGGATTCGATGTAATCTTCCGTCAGTGCGGGATCGTACATCCACTTCAGCAGCGTCGATTTTCCGTTTCCCTCCTCTCCAATGATAACGGCCTTATCACCGTCATTCAGTACAAGCTGAAAATCTTCGAGAATCACCCGCAGATCTTTTTTATGTGTCAGTGTTAATTTTTTTATCTGCATCATACAGAAGCCCCCTTTGCTCCGGCAGCCTCTTTTCTGCTTTTTTACGTAAAACGAGCCTGTCCTGCGTACGCAAAACAGACCCGCAAAAAATATCCCTGTTCTATTCTCATAAAAAAGGGAAATGATTCAGCGATTCTCGTCTTTAAGCGTACACGAAAAACAGGCCTGTTTTCCAGGCTGTCCATTCTTTGTGTTTTTCTTAAAGTCGATTATCGCAGAAACATTCCCTCACCTTTACACCAATGGTGCTCTTTCTTTTTATTTTCTGTTCCCTATTATAGGACAACTTACAGATAAATGCAATCCGTTTTTTTACAAATTGAGAAGTTCCTCTGCCAGCGCCTGTGCATGCTCCAGATACCAGCCGTCTTCGTCCTCTTCTGCTTCCACAAACTCGATATACTCATTCAGCGTGGCCAGCTTCACATCCAGATTGAACTGTTCGCGTGAAATCTTTGTCTTTAACGCTTCATACATCCGATCCAGAAACAGCTCTTTCTGTGCATCGTTCATGTAGAACGGGAAAGTACTCCGTGTCTCGGTCGCATGTGCCAGGAATCTTGCAATGTCCAGAGAATACGGCATCATTCCACCAAATCCCCAGTCAATCATGACAACATTTTCGCCGTCATAGATCACATTCCACTGCAGGAAATCACCGTTTGACATTGTACATGGACAGGTCAGCTGGCGGTCCAGGAACATCTGATACGCTTTCCGCAGAATTGGATCATCCGCTACGGACGATGCTCGGCGCAGAACGCGTTTCCAGTATTCGACAAATCTCTGCTCCACTTCATTTTCCGGCGCTTTGTCCATCGACGGTGTCCAGAAATACGACTGAATTTTACTTAAGGTTTCTGCCGCTTTTTCTGTTGTCTCGTCCGTCATATCCCGCATGTCGTTTCCTTCTACATACTTCATGCAGATCCAGTCCGCATCCTCTGCCTGCCGCATGCCGACATACTGCGGTACGTGAAACTCTCCTTTTGACAGATACTGCGCATAAATCTGCGCTTCTTTGCTGCCGGTTTTCTTCAGTGTATATTTTCCTGCATCTGTCTCGATCACATACACATCGTACTCCCGCACTTCATCTTCCGCCTCACCCCACTGCTCGCAGATGCGTGAAACCGCTTTCACCGGTTCTCCGATGATTTCAAATGCCATTGTTTTGATTTCATCTGAATCTACTGATTTCTGAAAATTTCCTAACTCCATCTCTTTTGTCAAATCCTTCTCTTTTTCACATTATTCTATTACTATATCACATCTGTGACACTTTTGTCATTCTATCTTTCTGGCTTTTAAAAGCTTTGGAAAGTTTTTTCACAAAAAAGCAGGCGCACCAGACATTGCCGTCTGATGCGCCCGTATCTGTCAATTTTATGATCCAATCGAGTATTCCATCGATGCCACGCTTAAGATAACGGTTGCGCTTTCATCCCCTTCCGTAAAAGCCGTCAGCTGCAGAACCGTATCCTGCTCCCCCTGCCACTGATAAATCTGATTTCCGAGTCCAGTTGCAATTCCTCCGCCGTATAAAGAATTCAGTTCGTCTACTTCTTTCTGAATCCATGTATTGGCATCCTGTTCGATGTCAAAAGTAAAGGAAACCTGACTCAGCTGACCGTCCGAAAATTCCAGATCCATGTTAGATTCTGCATTTTCCAGGGAAAATTTTTCTTTGCTCTCGTATGTCTTTGTGCTGCTCTCATCACCCTGTCCCAGATCTTTTTCATCAAACTTCAGGGAGCTCTGTTTGAAAAGCTGTTCCGAATCCGTTCCCCATTCAAAATCCGCATACTGGAAAACCTGCTCCTCTGTACAGAGTTCCTTTAAATCCAGATCTCTGCTCTGTGATCCTCCTGCAGATGCGCAGCCCGCCAGCAAAAACAAAGGTAATAAAAAGATTGTCTGTCTTATCTTCATAAACTTCCCCCCTTCTGTTTCCTGATTTTTTAATTAATACTGAATATTCTATCGTTTCTTTATTTTTTCTGTAAATTTATAGTATCATACTTTATTCTGCTGCGCAATACTTTTATCATGTTTCTATTTGCATCAAAGGAATGGCCGCCTCATGATACGCATAGAAAAAGACCGGTAACCCGATCTTTTTCCATACACCTTTTATCCAATTACACTCGTGCCAAATGGCATAAACGAAAGCCTTGCCATCTTGAAAAACTGCCGTCCAAACGGAATTCCAACAATCGTAATACACCAGATGCATCCTGCAAAAATCCATGCAAGTCCGCCGAACATGCCTCTAAATATAAACCACAGAATATTTCCCAAAGTTCTCATATCCGCATCTCCCCTGACGCCATTCCAGACACTGCCAGCTATCCATTATTTTGTGAACAGTTTGCCGCATCGATCGCCAGCACCAGTAATAATGCCGGAATTTCATTGCTCGGATTATCATATTCGATGACATACGTGTCACCCCAGCTCAGAAGTTTTTTATGCACGTGGACGACTGCACTGCAGGCTTCATATACATCGTAATCCCATCCCATGAAGTCACCTTCTGCACGCCATCCCATGAAATCTACATCGTATTTGGGGCGGAACAGTGCAAAACGTTTTTCGATATGTCCCATTAACTGCCCGTTCCATTCAATTTCGAAAGTCGGAAGAAAGCAAAATAATTTCTGTTTGATAAACCCAATTTCATTATGCGCCGCATCGTACACATGCAGACGGTGTCCCAGCGAGATAAATTCATTTTTCACAAAATACTTTTGGTTCCCCTGCTCGTCATAGATATCATACGTGTCTGACCAGGAAAATACACGTTGTTTGATTAGTAACTGCATATCTGCTCCCCTTTTCATTTTTCTATCAGATAATCAACTTTTTTATGGAAAATTTTTCCTTTTCCCCTTAATTTTCGGCCGCGATTTTGACCCCATTTTTTTCGGTCTGAAACAGTCTATAGCAAAACCTCCATATATCGCAGCACCTTGGGCTTCACACGAAGCTGATCTGCGTACTGCATCAGTCTGTGAATGTTCTTATCCTTGGATGCTGCATAGCGTTTCATAGCTTCTCCGACAATCTGTATATCACTGCCGCTGCCGCGCAGGATGTCACACAGCGTCCGTTCCAAATTGTAAACACGAATTGGATTGCCGGATGGGGATTTCATTTCAATTCTGCCAAGTTCATAGTTCTCCGGCACAACGCGCTTGACAATTAGATTTTCCCGTTTCAAGGATGAAGCATTGTAGCCTTTGGGAAAGGTCATCGTATATTTTGCCGGGGTACGATCCGAATAGCCCCGCAGATACAAAGCAGTATCGTGCGAATAAATTCCGCGCCCATACTTTCGCTGTAAAAGGTAGAAATCATCCTCCCATACGTCGCTCCACACATACAGGCCACGCCCGAAGCGGTATATCTCGCCGCTCTTGACAAACTTCTGTAAAACGCTGCGGTGCAGTCCGGCTTCTGTTACTTGCGCTGCGGTAATCGTACCGTCCTCTGACGCTTCTCGCAGTTCTTCGATTTTCTCCTTAACATTCATGTTTCTCACCCCTCTTTGACAATCACACATTATATTATATTGAAATAATGTGTGATTGTCAACTGTAAAGCGACGAACACACATTAAATTGCGTAAAAATAATGTGCGATTGTCAGATACCAGGGAATTTCTAACATGTACTTAAGTAAAAAACAAAGAACGGCATAGCCGTTAAGCTATATCGTTCCTTGTTTCCATATTTTTTAAATTACCACCGCATTACTGGCGTTTTTTCTGCGGACGGTTTCTTCCAGCACACCGAAAAATCCTGCCACCAGCGCCATTAAAATGCCGGTCAAGGTCGCATCTCCTGTTTCTAGGCTTCCGGCTTTGGTGATAGTCGTACATTTTTCATTGTCATTCACAATGTTTCCAGTTCTTACGATTAGGACCGTAGTTCTTATGAAGCGGTTATGGCATAATCAATATATAGAAGCAAATGCAATTGATAAGTTACGGAATATATTGGGCTACAATGCGAAAGGTATCATGACGCATTATTCGGATGATAATGTGTTTTAAAGCCTGTATAAATCGGCACATGCATAGAACATAATGAAACAGCCTCACCCCTGAAAGTCCCGGTAGTGAGGCTGTATTCTTTTCCTTAATCTTTTTCTGTTAATTTCACCCGTTCTCCATTTGTCAGTTCTGATGTGCTTACGACCATCGGTTCGTCTACTTCTGATAAAAGTACCACGAAATCTGAATTTCTATTTGGAAAACATGTCACAGCTTTTTCTTCCAGAATATTTTCATACCCCCAGGCTCCCTTCTGACGCTTAATATAATAGACACACGTTTTTCCAAAGTCTCCTTCATGAATCGCCTGCCGTGTGATCACTTTTGGAAAAACATCTTCAGAAGTGATTTCGATTTTTCCCTCAACGTTTTCACCAATCGAATGTTTTTCATACAGATCTACCGTAAGCTCATACAAATCATCCTTTCGAATGACAGAACACACTTTTCCAACCAGAAGATCTCTGCCCTCCTGCAGCAAAGATTCCGGAACGTTATCATACACGCTGATATAGCCAATTGCCTGATCAGCTGCGCTTACTTCCAAATCAACTGGAAATTCATACTCAATGCTGCCTTCCTGTGCCTCCTCTGTCCAGACGGAAGGAAGCGTTTTGTTCTCTTCTTTGACCGACCAAAACGTTGCGGCAGTTAAAAACAGAAACCACAGAGCGATTAACCCTATACTTATTTTTTTGAACTTCATCGTACTTTCTTCCCCTCTACGCTTTCACACCGGACATACTGATTCCCTGTATCAAATAGTCCTGTCCCATTAAGAATATCAATAAAACTGGTACTGCGTAAAAAACGGACGCTGCATAAAAGATATCCGGCTGTTCCTCTAAAATCTGGCAAAGATACACGGATAACGGCTGCTGATATGGCTCTCTCAAAAAAATGACCGCCTGGTCTACAATATTCCAATTGTCAATAAAAATCAAGATTAATGCAGCAGCAATGGCTGAACTCAAATTAGGCTTTACAATGGAACGATAAATTCTGTATTCGCTGGCTCCGTCCAGTCTGGCTGCTTCTAACGTTTCCTGCGGAAAATCCTGTATCTGCTGACGAATCAGAAATACCCCCAATGGCTGAAACATTGCCGGAAGAATAATTGCCAAGGACGAATTTTGAATGCCCAGCCAATTCGCCACTAAATAATTTGGCACTAAAGTCAGCTGCAGCGGCATAAGCATGACAATCATGTAAAGATAGAACAAAATCTCCTTGTATTTCCACCTGCATTGCCAAAAGCCGTATGCGGCAAGCGGTGCAAGCAAAAGCTGTCCAATCAAAACCGGAATAGTAATAATCAGGGAATTCCACATCATCCGCAAATACAAAGGTCTCTTAAAGAGCAATATAAGATACTCTTCTGGAACTTGTACCGACTTTCCAGCCACAAACAACAACGGAATGACTGCCAAAATGACAGCTCCCATGCAGATCAGCTTTTCGAAAAAATTCGAATATCTCTTTTTCATAAAATCACCCACAAAAGATCTTTACAAATAATCCAGATTCTTCCTCTGGACCCGATAAATGATGCCCAGAAAGATTCCCAGTATGAGAAACATACACCATGCTGCAGCAGACAGTTTCTGCATATTAAGTGACAAAAACTGGTTATTCATATAGTGCTGCAGCATATAAACATACGGTGATGGATAGGCCCCATACAGCATATAGATCTCTTTAAAAACCTTAAAAGAATTCACGATCGACATCAACAGCACAACTAACGTCGTTGGTTTTAATAAGATCCATGTAATATATTGGAATTCCTGCCGCCCTGTAGCTCCATCCAGCTGGCACTGCTCATGATAGATCTGCGGAATCCAGTTTATCCCGGACCAGAAAAGGACAATCGAAAAACTGATATTTTTCCACAGATACATCAGGATAATAATCAAAATGGCCCATCTGGAATTCTCAATATCGAACATGTTTTTTCCAAAAAGCTGTAAAAACCCATCCAGAAAACCATTTCTCTCAAACAAATATTTCCAGAAAGCAATCACCGTTCCAGATGGAACAATTAATGGGATCAGGAGCAGGATAAGAAGAATTCGACCTCTCCTCTGCTTTTTCAAAACCAGTACCAGAAGCAAAGCAATCGCCATTCCCAGCGGTATTGCAATCCCGCAAAAAATTCCGGTATTACGGAGTGCTGAAAGGAATAACTCATTTTCGAATAACAGTTTAAAGTTTTTAAGACCCACCCATTCCTTGTTCATCATGTTGTCAATCACTGCAAAATACAAGGACAGAAGAAACGGCACGATGTAAAAAGCCATGATCCCGATAAAACTTGGAAGGATAAAACACATATAAATAAAATTTCGTTTTTTCATTTCATATACCTGATTCCATGGATTAAGGACAGCTTCTACTCATTAACATAAAGCTCTGCTCTTTGCTGAAAAAGCTTCGCACATTCCTCTGGGGTGATTTTCTGCTCCATACATTCGTTTCGAATTTCAGTCAAAATACTGTCTAACTGTAAATCCCGAAAAGCTTTTGCAGAAACTTTTTCATTGTATGCTTCCCATTTTTCTGCTGTGTCGTCATCATTTTCCAATTGATACGCAACAAGCTGCCGTGTGTTTTCTTTGTTCAGCATACTGCCATAGGTAAAGAAATTTCTGTAGTAAGAATCACTGTTTGCATCTTCGAACTCAAATTGTTTCTGACCAATGCAGAATTTGATAAATTTCCATGCAAGCGCTTTATCTTTGCAGCCTGAACTCATGGAAAAGTCCTCACCAATTCTCCAGAAAGGAATTTTTCCATCCGTTGATTTCAACAGGATCGGTTTTGTTGCCGTATCGGTTTCTTCAAACATTCCGCTCGGAGAACCTTCGAGTAAATTTGTAAATGTATTCAGCAGGACACTCTTTCCGGAAAAGCTTTTAATATCCGTGAATGCATAGATCGCATAGGATGGTTGATATTGATACAGTTCCTGCATTTTTCTCAGAAAATCCACATAATTTTCTGAATCAAAATTTACTTCTTCCTTCTTCAAATAAGCTCTGTCCTCTGTCATCGGCAGAAACACGTAAATATTGTTTTGTACATCAATCGTAAAATCATCATCTGCAATTGGCTTGGCCTGCTGATATAACTCATATAAATCATTGATATCCATTTCGTCCGGGACTTCATAATTCAGTTCATCCGTTATGTTTCTATTCAACCGAAGCATAACATAATAAAAACCTTCCGGAATTTGATACAGTTTTCCATCGACTTCTGCTGCTCGCAGGATATTATCGTAATAATCATCTCTGTTAAAATTAGGATCTGCATCAATATACTGATTTAAGTCCTCGAAATAGCCGCTGCCTTTCGTCTTAATTTCCGATGGTAAATACGTTGCATCATAAATATCCGCCCGTTGATCCGATGCAAGTTCTGTAAGCAAGGTATTTAAGCCTTCATTATACTGTTCATCCGTAACATCATTGTCAAAAACAACCTTTGTTTCAATTTTTACGCCTGGATGCTCCTTCATAAATAAATCAATCATATGCTGGGTCTGCGGCTCAATAAATAAGGTTCCATATGTAAGCGTTCCTTCCAAATCAGCTCCCTCTTCATAGACAGAAATATCATTTCTCACATCTTTTTCATCTTGGGACCCACTTTGTGTGCTTCCACAGGCGCCAATCGCTGCTGCACATAGCATTCCAATTACCACGCAGGATACCTTTTTACCATATTTTCCGAGTTTTTTCATAGGCACTTTTCCTTTCAATTTTTCTCACCGCTTATATTTCTATATTTTATTATATACCCTCCGTTTCATTTGACAATATGCTTATTTTTACTATATTTTCAGAATTATTTTTATTAGTTTTGCACATAAAAATGCCCTGACACTTTTTCCTTTTTGAAAAATAGCATCCGGGCATATCTCCTAATATTATCAAATCACTTTATTTCACTCTCTGATAATTTTATCTTCTAAACTCTTTTCCTTCTTTCTCCTGTATCATCCCTAACATTTTTTCAAAAGACTGTTCAAATCCCTCAGTATCCGCCTTTTTTTCGCTTCTTTGTCCTTCTGACACGATGATGCGGGTATTTTTTCACTTCGTTGTTTAAATAACGCTCCATGAGCATCTAATCGATATTCTTATTCGTGTACCATTTACCAGAATGATGAATCGCATAAGAACCTCTTCCCAACGCTATCGCCGTCACACCATAATCCTGCAATACGACAATATCGCCTTTATGACAGACACGGATCAGTTCATAATCCACAGCATCTGCTCCATCACCAACCACGACTATTTCGCTATAATCCGATATCAAATATCAAATCATGATTGGTATCGCACAACAGTGTTACCGGAACACAATGCTCTTTTGCAATTTTCTCAACCGTCTCAATTACCGGACAGGCATCTGCATCGACCAATATTTGCATTCTTCTGTTTCTCCTACTTTATGATTACCCAATTCGATTTTCTGTTTGTTCCATTTTGTACCAACACACCATTTTGCTGTAAAGAAACAAATATTCGTGAAACAGTTCTTTTGGACACACCGATCTGTTCCGCATAACACGCCTGGGTTGCAAATGGGTTCTTTTCTATAGCCTGTAACAGTTTTTCTATCTGAACCTGTTCCTTCGTTCGTGATATTTTAACGCCATCAATGCCATTTTTTATATCATTAACGCCATTTTTTGTTTTCTTGGCGTTGATTCTGGCGTTATTTGTATCGTTTTGTCCTCGATAGATATTGATACGCAAGTCAACTTCTCCACCAATAAACTCCGGTTCCATTTGCAAAGGCAACCACAGACTTCATATATTTGATGCTCTTTTCCGGCAGGTTCTCTTTGAATTCTACGTTTTTGGATTCTCCTGCAAGAATTTCTTCTATGGTCATAAATACACCTCGCTATCCGTGTTTATTTTAATAAATCAATGCTTAAAGTTCTCTTTATATCTGTTACCTTAACATATAATTCTCATTCAAGCAATGCAGTACTTTTAAAAATCGTAATTCATTTTTTCAAGTCTGTCAATTCTATTATTTTCCTTTTCTCGCGCATGATCAGATTCAATCATAGGGCGAAAAGTACAGAATCTATTAGTCCCTTACCAACTCAAAACATCCTTAAGCATTTGTTTTACCGCTTCAAAAGTTAACCTGCTGGATATTTTTTTATATTGTGAACAGAAATCTTTGTTATAAGGAGCCACCGTTTTTAAATAGTGCATATGCACTATTTTCTTACCGAAGATGACGATCTTGATGACGATGAATTTGAAGAAGGCTTTTACATTGACTTCTTTTAATCTATCGTCTGTTTGCCATGCCCGCCTTTGTGCGGGCTCTTTTTATCAAGAGTTCGACGGAAGTCGAACTTTCCTATTGTACAAAAAAGCAGGCACATCAAGTATCTCTACTTCATGTGCCTGCAGCACTTTGAAACGGTCTCTTTTACGTTCTTAACAGTGCGAATAAAGATAAAGCTTGACAAAATTTCGAATTTTTCCTTTCTTTTTTGACCAAAATTCATGCGGTTTTAAACGGTCTGAAACGGTCTAAAGCGGCATTTTTGCCCTGTTTTTTCCATCAAAAATGTACAAAAAAACCGCTAAAACACTGGATTTTAGCGGTTTTTCAGGTATGGACCTGAGGGGAATCGAACCCCTGTCCGAAAGCCTATTCATTCAGGCATCTCCCATTACAGTCATTCTATTGAGGATTCCCCCGTCGGCACGCCGGATGACAGGCTTGCCGCTTCGGTAGCTTCATAAAATCTTCCATCTCCGCAAAGCTTTGGAAACGAAGTGCTCCGCATCTGTTTGATGCCAGAAGAATAGCCGCGGAAAACTATTCAGCTGACAACGCCGCACTTAGGCAGCGTACGCTACGTAATTATCGTCTGCGTTTAAATTTAGGTTCCAGGTTGATGACGCGGTCCCGGAGTCCACGAATGGCTTCCCAAACTTCAAAACCCCCGTCGAAACCAGTACAAGCCCGTGCTGGTTCTACAGACGCTTTTCTTTGATACGGGGACGCAAACAGATCGTCCCGGTGCAGTGAAAACTCTCTTTCAACTGCCGTATATTGTATTATAGTCTTTCCCCATACTTTTTGTCAAGGATTTTTAATACAGATTTTTAACTTTGAAATCTCTCTCCGCCTCACGTCTCTGATCCTTCTTTGCGATATCCTGCCGTTTATCATACAGTTTTTTACCGCGTGCCAGACCGATCTCGACTTTTACGAGGCTGCCTTTAAAATACACCTGCAGCGGAACGAGCGTGTAGCCTTTTTCCTTGATCTGCGCCTCAAGTTTGCGGATCTCATAGTCGTGCAGCAGCAGTTTCCGGATGCGCAGCGGGTCTTTATTGAATATGTTGCCCTTCTCGTACGGACTGATGTGCATGCCGTAGATGAATACCTCATCACGCTCAATGCGAATGAAAGACTCCTTGATGCTGCATTTTCCCATACGGAGAGATTTTACCTCGGTACCGGCAAGGGAAATACCGGCCTCATATTTATCCTCGATAAAATAGTCATGATATGCCTTTTTATTGTTGGCAATCATTCGATTTCCTTTTTGTTTTGCCATAGCTTTTTCCTCCAGGGATTTATTCTGTCTCGGTTTCTTTTTCTACATACGTAAAATCGATTGTCCGGTTGGCAGGCTCGGCGTTTCGTACACGGACACGCACCGGCTCACCAAGGCGGAATACTCTTCCGTGCTGCTCTCCGACCAGACGGTAATTTTCTTCATCAAAATTATAATAATCGTCTTTCAGTGTCATGATGTGAACGAGTCCCTCAACGGTATTTTGCAGCTCCACATAGAAGCCCCAGCCGGTTACACCGGAAATGACGCCGTCGTACTCTTCGCCGACATGCTCCAGCATATATTCGGCTTTCTTCAGCTTCACAGTCTCTCTTTCTGCCTCTGCAGCACGCTGCTCCATCGCACTCGACTGCTCCGCCACATGCTGCAAAATGGACGAATATTTGCCGATTCTGCCGCCCTTGTCGAGACGTCCCCGCAGATCATCCTTGATAATGCGGTGGATCTGCAGATCCGGGTAACGGCGGATTGGTGAGGTAAAATGGCAGTAATATGACGCTGCCAGTCCGAAGTGGCCGCTGCATTCCGGGGTATAAATGGCTCTTGCCATCGACCGGAGCAGCAGGCGGCTGATCAACGGCTCTTCCGGGGTTCCCTCGATGCTGGTGAGAATCTTCTGCACCTCACCCGGCGTAATCTCATGGGAACGCTTTTCGACTTTGATGCCCTGTTCACGGATCAGCGTCAGCGTTGCCTCCATGCGGTCTCCGTCCGGCTTGTCATGCGTCCGGTATAAGAACGGGATTTCGCGTGTGCAGTATTCCTCTGCCACGGTCTCGTTCGCCATCAGCATGAAGTCCTCGATCATCCGTGTTGCCACGTTCGACGGATACGGGCGGATCTCCACCGGCGTCCCTTCTGCATCAAGAATTACTTTGCTCTCCGGGAATTCAAAATCAATTGCTCCGCGTTCTTTCCGACAGCTCCGGATCAGTGCTGACAGTTCCTGCATCTGGCGGAACATCGGAACCAGCTCATGATATTCCTCCAGCAGCTCCGGATGTGCTTCCGGCTCGGTCAGGATTGCATTGACGGCGGTGTAGGTCATGCGGCGGTCCACGCGGATCACCGTCTCAGCGATCTGATGGCCGATCACACGGCCTTTCTCGTTGATCGTCATAATACAGGAGAGTGCCAGGCGCTCCTGTCCTTCATTCAGGGAACAGATGCCGTTTGACAGACGCTTCGGCAGCATCGGAATGACGCGGTCCGGCAGATAGACACTGGTGCCGCGCTTTAACGCCTCACGGTCGAGGGCGGAATTTTCCTGCACATAGTTGCTGACATCAGCGATATGAACGCCAAGCGTCCACGTATCGCCCGCTTTTGTGACGGATACGGCGTCATCGAGGTCTTTGGCATCCTCGCCGTCGATTGTCACCATCTGCCAGCTTTTTAGATCGAGGCGGCCGTTGTAATCGTTTGGAATTACTTCCTCCGGGCATTTTTCTGCCTGTGTGATCACGCGTGCCGGGAACTCCTCCGGGATCTGGTAAGCGTCCACGACTGCCTGGATATCGACAGTCTGGATACGCGGCTTCTTCTCTGTGTCGCCGTTCTTTCCATTCTTTCTGCGGAATCGGTCATCGCGTCCTCTTCTGCCCTGCTCGCCGGCGCGGCGGTCTCTTTTTTCCCGTTTTTCCGTCGTTGTGGATGCACCGCGGCTCTTCTGGTAACGGCCGTCGGAGATCACATCGATTTTTCCTTCTTTTACCAGGATTTCCATAACCTCCGCAAGCTCCGACCGTTTTGCTTTCGGCACCTGCAGCAGCATGGCAATGTCTTTCAGACGCATCGGCTCATAGTTTTTCGAGCTTACGAGATCCATGAGCAGCGTCTTGCGGTTTTTCAGCAGTTTCGAACTTCTGGAACACGGATGGCCCGCATGACCGCCATGGTTCCCGCTGTTCTGTCCTGCATGGGACGCCGCACTGCCCTGCGGATATTTCCTCCGATCTTTTTTCTTCTTATTATCTTTCATCTATTATCTCCTCTTTGTAGAAAAAGACACCCTTACGCCTTCTCGTGGGAATAAGGATGTCTTTACTTTGCTAAAAATTCATGTTTAATACAACCGACAGTACAATAAACAGAACTGCCATGATTTTTGTTGCACGGATCAGAGTTCCTTCTGCAGAACGGCTTTTGTTTCTTCCCCAGTAAGTATCTGAGATACCTGCGATAGCACCGAGACCCTGCTGTTTTCCTTCCTGCATCAATACAACAACGGTTAAAGCAATACAATCAATGACATAAATGACTGTCAAAATCGTTCTTAAAATTTCCACAATTACACCTCCTACGGCTAACTTATATTATTTTACCATAGCGGAAGAACGATTTCAACTGTTATTTGCCTATTTTACGCCGTTTTTCACCATTCTCTTACGCCGGTTCCCTTTTGCGGGAACGGATTCCGGTATTTCGCTTCCTCACCGAGGCGTTCCTCGATGCGGAGAAGCTCATTGTATTTCGCATTCCGCTCCGACCGGCACGGTGCTCCGGTTTTGATCTGGCCGGCGCCTGTCGCGACGGCAAGGTCTGCCAGAAAATCATCCTCTGTCTCTCCGGACCGGTGGGAAATGACGGCGCGGTACCCTGCTCTCTGCGCCATCTCCACCGCATCCAGCGCCTCAGAGAGCGTTCCGATCTGGTTTACCTTGATCAGAACCGCATTTGCCGTACCAAGTGCAATGCCGCAGGAAAGCCTTCTTACATTCGTCACAAACAGATCATCCCCGACCAGCTGTACTCTGTTCCCGAGCGCTTCCGTCATCTGTTTCCAGCCTTCGAAATCGTCCTCGCACAGCCCGTCTTCGATGGATACGATCGGGTATTTTTCGATCAGTTCCTCATAGTAGGCAACCATTTCTGCGGTATCCCGAAATACTGTCTTTCCGCACTGACGGGATTCCCCGGGAAAGTAGTAGACGTTCCTGCTCTCCTCGTAGAGCTCGCTTGCCGCCGCATCGATCGCGATCATCACGTCGTTTCCGGGCGCATAGCCGGCTTTCTGGACCGCATTGACAATGAGCTGCAGTGCTTCATCGGAATCCTTTAAATCCGGCGCAAAGCCGCCCTCATCACCGACAGAAGTCGAGTATCCCTGCTCCTTCAGGAGCTGCTTCAGCGTATGGTAAATCTCCGCGCACATGGAAAGACCCTCCCGGAATGAGGGAGCGCCGCACGGCATAATCATAAATTCCTGCAGATCGACGGTGTTGTCGGCATGACGGCCGCCGTTTAAAATATTCATCATCGGCACGGGCATACGGCTTGTGTGGCAGCCGCCCAGGTACTGGTACAGCGGCAGATGAAGCGCATTTGCCGCCGCGCGCGCCACAGCAAGTGAGACACCGAGAATGGCGTTTGCCCCGAGGTTTTCTTTCGTTTCGGTTCCGTCTGCCTGGCACAGGATATGGTCGATCCGCTCCTGCTCGAGCGCATTCTCGCCGACAACAGCATCGGCCAGCACGGTATTGACCGCTTCTACAGCCTTTCTCACGCCCTGCCCCAGATAGCGCACTTCCTGATCTCTTTTTTCCAGTGCCTCAAATTTTCCTGTCGATGCCCCGGACGGCACCTGGGCACGCCCCATATGGCCTTCCAGCCCGAGAATCCCCTCCCCGACAGCCACTTCCACCTCTACGGTCGGATTTCCGCGCGAATCCAGAATTTCTCTTCCTGTCACGCTTCGAATTGGTAAATATCGAAACATAGTTTTCCCTCCTGTTTTGCTGCAAAGTGAACAGTAACCAAGTTTCTTCTCTGCGTTCACAGTATGACCGTGCTATGGGAAAAATATGTTGCTCTCTCTGTCGAAACCTCTTTTTTCCAGTCCTTATTCTTTTCAAGCATAAAAAAACGCAATATGAAAGCCATCCGATTTTTCCATTTTCGGATGGCTTTCATAAGTTAGAACTGTGCATTGGACTGAATCCTTTCTTTTTTTGTTCTTTTGTTTCACTTTGGGGTACTTCGTTACGTTTTCTTGGGTCCATACCTTCGCTTTCTTAGTTTATGGGGTAATTCGTTATATTCTCGGTGGTCCGTCCTCTCTTTCTGTTTTTTTCTTCCGTTTTCTTTTGTTGACTTTACTATATCAGTTTTCTCACCGTTTGTCAACACTTTATTTTGATTTTTTATCTATTTTCCATTTTTATTCTGTCTCTTATTGCGTAATTATTTTTATTTTCAGATTATTATAGTAAAATATCCCTGCCAAACCCGTTTCAAAACGAATCCGGCAGGGACATTTTCACGATTTCTCTTTATTTCTTAATCAGCAGAGATTTTCCTGTCATTTCTTTTGGCTGCTCCATTCCCATCAGCTCGATCAGGGTCGGTGCGATGTCTGCCAGGCATCCGCCCTCTCTTAACGTGTAGGATGGATCTGCATTAACCAGAATGAACGGAACCGGATTGGTGGTATGAGCGGTGTATGGCTCGCCGGTCTCGTAATCTACAAGCTGCTCTGCATTTCCGTGGTCCGCACAGATGAACATCTGTCCGTCAACCTCTTTTAATGCATCAACTGCCTTGCCTACGCACTCATCAACAGCCTCAACTGCCTGGATTGCTGCGCTCTCAACACCGGTATGGCCAACCATATCCGGATTTGCAAAGTTGATGATGATAACATCATATTTCTGGGAACGAATAGCATCCGTCAGCTTGTCGCATACTTCGTAAGCACTCATCTCCGGTTTCAGGTCATAAGTAGCAACCTTCGGGGATTTTACAAGGATTCTATCCTCACCTTTATTTGGCTCCTCAACGCCGCCATTGAAGAAGAAGGTTACATGTGCATATTTCTCGGTCTCAGCAATACGTGCCTGAGTCATGTTATGTGCTGCCAGATACTCACCGAAGGTATTGGTGATCTCTTCTTTTTTGAATGCAACGGATTTGTTCGGGATTGTCTCATCATATTCCGTGAAGCATACATACGTCAGATCCAGACGTTTTTCTCTCTCGAATCCGGTGAACTCATCTGCGCAGAATGCTCTTGTCAGCTCTCTTGCACGGTCCGGGCGGAAGTTGAAGAAAATCACAGAATCTTTATCCTGAATCGTTGCAACCGGTTTTCCGTCTTTTTTCAGAACGGTCGGCAGAACGAACTCATCAGTTTTTTCAGCATCATAGGAAGCCTGAACAGCCTCTGCCGCATCAGTTCCTTCTACGCCTTCCCCTTTTGTCAATGCTTTGTAAGCCAGCTCGACACGATCCCAGCGGTTATCACGGTCCATTGCATAGTAACGGCCGGAGATTACGCCGATTTCGCCGACACCGATCTCATCCATTTTTGCCTGCAGCTGCTCTACATAAGATTTTCCTGATGCCGGAGGAGTGTCACGGCCATCCAGGAAGCAGTGTACATAAACTTTCTCGAGACCCTTACGTTTTGCCAGCTCCAGAAGTCCGAATACATGGGTGATGTGGCTGTGAACACCGCCGTCAGAGAGAAGTCCGAACAGGTGCAGTGCGGAATTATTTGCTTTTGCATTCTCAACAGCCTTTACCAGCTCTTCATTCTCGAAGAAATCGCCGTCCTGGATTGCTTTTGTGATTCTGGTCAGCTCCTGGTATACAACACGGCCTGCGCCCAT
>ERZ779842.1036-NODE-1036-length-25421-cov-4.977529_pt1 | contig 25421 bp, 23 predicted proteins | sample MGYA00511095_ERZ779842 | MGnify/ENA primary metagenome ERZ779842 (study PRJEB29588, sample SAMEA2154036) | human gut metagenome | biome: human gut; feature: human-associated habitat; material: faeces | place: Denmark | collected 2008/2010 ... | reverse complement strand
CTGCATCGTCCGAACACAATACCCATATTTTGCGCAGCGGTATGCCGGGATTACCTGCTTCGGACCTGTAGTGCTGTACGCTCTTAAATTTTTATATTGTTCATGTGTGGATAATGTAGTTTTTCCGTCTTGTCATATCGTATTTTCGTTGTATAATAAAAAGCAGGCACCAACAAGACTATGTTTCATCAGTCCTGCCTCGCCTGCTTATATATTCCTTCAATACCATATTAATGTACTGGCTGAATGAGCGGTCATCTTTTTCTGCGTAATCTCTGATCGTCTGTATGATGTCGCTGTCCAGCGTGATGCTTACTTTCCCTTTTAGCGGTCTCATGCCGTTATCCTCCTTCTCTTTTGTACGGTTCACGATGTTCGCAAACTTTTTTGTACTATAGCATGAAGGATGATTCGATATTGCTAAGTAGGATAAAGTATGATAAAGTAGGGTAAAATTAAGGAAGGAGTTCTTCCAATGAAACATGAATATGATTCAGACAAGCTGATTTCTTCTAATAAAAAACTCTTATCCTGGGAAGAACTGCTGGAAAAGGGCGCTCTTTTAAAAGAGGCCATCCATCGTCTCTCCCTGATGCCAGGCATGCCCTATCTTGTTACAAAGAGCTGCACAGACGGTACCTTTCAGAAGGGAGATGTGATTTTTCTGGAGCCAGAAAATGATATCTTCTGTCCAAAGACCGGGCGCCGCATATCCCCTGGACAGTGTTCACAGGATAATCTGGATTTCGAATGCACTTCGGCAAACCAATCTGACTGACTCCTGTTCTGTTTTTGTCTTATTGTTTCAGCAGCGGCTCTAAAAATCCCTGCACCGCCTCTTCCACACTGGACGTATCGGTTCCTCCGCCATAATCCAAAATCACCAGACGGTTATTATCGCTCAGAATCAGCTCATCGAGCACAATTTCTGGTTCTTCTTCCGCTTTTCGCACTGCATCCTGTTCCTTCTGCAATTCCTGCTCAGTCCTCTCATCTGCCGCAATGACTTCCCCTGTTTTTTCTGTCCCAGATTCTGCTTTTTTTATCTGATACCGATACCAGGAAATGTTCACGCCATCCGGCAGAACACTTAAGGTCTCCGGCACTTCCAGTTTCGTCACGTCCCACCATTTGGACATATCTTTCGGATAGCACTTTTCCGTCTGCTGGATGATCCAGTGAAAACGGCTTTTGTAAACAGTCACAACCACCTGATTTCCAGCCCCGTCCACCTGAATATCATTGTTCTGATAACTGGCAAATGCAGTCTGTTTCCGGTTTTCATTTATCTCCTCGCTCCCGCACAAATGATCGATCACTGCCCCGGACAGCGGCATCAGAATCATACAGAGCACGGTCACACTGATCAGATAACCGATCCAGTTTTCGCGGGAATCGCCGCTTCCATGCTTCCGTATCCAGTAAAGCACCAGATATGCGCTTCCCAGGATAATCAGGCTGGAGATAACCGTGGTGACAACCATGCGGATGGAAAGGGAAAATGCAATGGCAAGTGACACAGAAATCAGCAGTCCAAGCAAGATCACCAGTCGTTTTTTGCTTCGTAGCCGTTTCTTTAAATCCATAACCGGAAGATGATTTTCTTTTTTTAGCATGCACTCACTGTCCCGCACCCAGCAAAGCAGGTGCGCATAAGGAACCGCGTAAGTAAAGATGAGGACCAGACTGAGGGTCATGGAAAACAGCGTCCAGGGATCGGTAAACAGCTTTCCCGGATTCTGAAAGTACTGATACACCAGCCAGCACTCCAGCACCACGATCAGCGGATAGAAAATACGGGTGGACCATCCAAATACCAGAGATTTCTGAAGCAAGAACTGATTCGCGTCACTCATCTCTTCGGTCCGTTCCAGCATTTCATCCGTAGTATAAAAAATCTGCCAGTTTGTGCCGCTGCACTGAAACTTCCATCCGGCGGCTTCGCAGCGTTCCCGGAATTTGCCCGCATCCCAGGAATCAGCCCCGGTCAGTACGGAGGTCTTCGGTGCCAGCACCGCCACATAACGGCGCTTTTCCGGCTCACCCAGGCGGCACTTCATGCCGGTTGTGCCAATGCATTCCGGATACCAGCCCTCCAGGGCCAACTGTTCCAGATACTGACGCAGCGCGTCTGCCTCCCAGGGAGAAAATGTCCACCAGATGTGTTTTGTCTGTTTCATAAAGCCGCCTCCTTCCGCTTTCACCCTCTGTTTTCTCTTTTCATAACAGTTCCGTATTTTCACTGGCACGAGTAAATACCCATTCTTTCTATTTTTATTATATAAAATGTCCCCCCTTCCGCAAGAACACCTAGCTTACCCTTTTCTTACGTTTCTGTTACGCGTCCGCATGCTTTGCCAGGGTATTCTTCCCTTGTTTTTTTCTGCTTTCTGTGCTACAATCCTTATCGGTTAACGGAATGCAATGTGAGGGGGAGCTCCCTGACATTACGATCAGAACGGTACGGTTTTTGCGTTGCATGAACCGAACCCAAAAAACATTTATTACGATGACGAAAACCAGATTGCGAGGGAGTCCGTGTTCCGGGCTGAGAGGATCCCAGGAAGGATCGACCGTCCCCTGTCCGTACTCTGTCCAGATACGGGCTGTCAGCATTCTGTCTGAAGGTCTCGTTCAGGCATGCTGCGGCATGCCCTTTTTCATTTTGCAGGATTTCTCCCACAGATGAACCAAATCCGAAACTCTTTCAGCAGAATATCGCGCCTGTGCGCACAAATTTATTCTGCCCGAAACGGGCCATTGGAGGTATTATTTTATGAGAAAATTTGTTGTACCAGCTCTTTCCCTGGCACTCTGCCTGGGACTTGTCACCGGATGTTCTTCCAAGACATCTGCACCGGCCGAAACCAGCGCATCCGCCGAGGAAACAACTTCAGAAGCTTCTGCGGAAGATTCTTCCGAAGCAGAATCCACCGAACCCCAAAGCGTAGATTCCTTAAAGATTGCCTTTTCTCCTTACTCTGACGCCGACACCATTACCACCGCAACGGAACCGCTGGAGAATCTGTTAAAAGAGGAGCTTCTGACCAAGGGTTACGATGTGGCTGATATCGATATGACCGTCGGCACCAGCTACACCGCGGTCGGTGAGGCCTTAAGCGCAGGAAGCGCGGACATCGGCTTCATCTCCGGCGGAAACTATGTGCTGTTCTCCGATGACTGCGATGTACTCCTGACCGCCCTTCGCTACGCCATCAACAAGGATTCCGAGGATCCGAAGGACTGGAACGACGGCACCATTGAGGAAAACACTGACCAGATGAGCACCTACTACCGCTCCATCATTCTGGCTGGCCCGAGCGAAAAAGGCCAAGAGCTGCTCGCAAAGGTCAACAATGGTGAAGAGCTGACCTGGGATGACTTAAACAGCGCAACCTGGGCTGTCATGGGACCAACCTCTGCGTCCGGCTACATCTATCCGTCCCTGTGGCTGCAGGAGCGTTATGGAAAGACGCTGGCCGACCTGGACAATGCTGTTCAGTCCGACTCCTACACCACTTCTCTGGCACGCCTTGCATCCGGACAGGCCGATGTCATGGTTTCCTTCGGACACATCCGTACCAAAAATGCTGCTGACTGGCAGGAGAAGCTGGGCGGAACCGATGAGATGGTAAAACAGACCGGCATCATTGGTGTGACAGAACCGATTTACAACGATATGATCGCCTACAGCAAAAACTCTGAGCTGATGCAGGATGAGGATTTCCGCAAGGCACTGGGAGATTCCTTCATTGAACTTGCAGAAACCGACGAAGGAAAAGAAATTTTCAGCGTGTTTAGCCAGATTGGCTATGAGTGGGGCGATGATGCCAACTACGATGGTGAGCGCGCCGCACAGGAGCTGTTAAAGTCTCTCAACTAACAGAAAAGCGTGGCTGTCCTGTTTGCGCACAGTCACGGACAAAACACAGGCAGGTATTTTCTATGGAACTCACATTACAGAATTCCGGGAAGCAATTTCCCGGCGGGACCGTAGCCCTGAAAAACGTAAATCTTTCCGTGTCCCAGGGAGAATTCGTATCCGTGATCGGCCCGTCCGGTGCCGGAAAAACTACGCTGTTTCGCATCTTAAACGGCATGGATACACCAACATCCGGTGCGCTTTTGATTGATGGAACCGCTTATTCCGCCATGACAAAACGGGAGCAAAAGCAGGTCCGCCGCTTGATCGGCACCATCTACCAGGATTTCTGTCTCGTAGAAAATTCCACCTGCCTGGATAATGTCCTTACCGCCTGTCTGCCGGATATGGCGCTGTTTCCCGCCGTGTTCGGTCTCTACGGACATGAGCGCCGCAAAGAAGCCTTAAAACTTCTGGACCGGGTCGGACTCTCCGAAAAAGCGGAAGAACCGGTCAAGTCACTGTCCGGCGGCCAGAAACAGCGTGTGGCCATCGCCCGCGCCCTGATGCGGCATCCAAAAATTCTGCTGGCAGACGAACCGGCCGCATCCCTGGACCCAGTCACCGGTCATCAGATTTTAGAGCTTTTAAAAGAAATCCAGGAAACGGAAGGTGTCACCATTCTGATGAACAGCCACAATCTGGAGCTTTCCCTGGAGTTTTCTGACCGGATTATCGGGTTAAAAGGCGGAAGCGTGGCCTTTGACGGGAAACCGGGGCAACTGGATGAGACTATGATCCATTGCATCTATGAGAAAGACGCCTGATTTCCCAGGCAAATCACCACATTCAGAAAGGGGAACCGCCTCCACACACAGGGCAGTTCCAAAGGGTTTATTCTATGCTTCAGACCACACGGCACAATCGAAAAACTGCATATCGTCTGTCCGGCTGGCTCCTCCTTCTGGCTGTTTTCTTCGCCGCTGCAGCCTTCACCGGCTGCGAGCCGGCGCTTTTTTTTGCGCGGAAACACCATCTGGCCGACCTGGCTGCTGATATGATCCGGCCGGATCTTTCTTATCTTCCCAAGGTCCTGACACCACTTTTTTACACCCTGCAGATGTCTGTCTGCGGAACCATTCTCGGATCGGTTCTGGGACTTCTGACAGCTCCTTTCGGTGCGGTTTCTCTTCAGTTTCCAACCGCTTTGCGCCGCCTGATCCGTCTTGTGATCCAGGTGCTGCGCTCCTTCCCGGCTCTTGTACTGGCGCTGCTTGCCACCTTTTTATTCGGGCTTGGCACCTTTGCGGGTACCTTCGCCATTACCCTTTACACCTTTGCCATCATGACAAAGCTAACCTACGAAGATGCAGACGCAGCATGCACCGCTGCCTACCGGGCACTCCGCTCCATGGGCTGTGCCTCGTTTCCGGCCTTTATCCATGCGGTCCTGCCGGAAATTCTGCCCTCCTATCTGACCAATGCCCTGTATCTTCTGGAGACTAACGTACGGCAGAGTTCCATCCTGGGTTATGTCGGTGCTGGCGGCATCGGCCTGATCCTGAATGAAAAGATTTCCTGGCGGGAATTTCAGAAGGTCGGTGCCATCCTTCTGGTTTTGTTTCTGACGGTCTGTGTCATTGAAGCCATCAGCCGTTATCTGTCTGCGCTGATACGAAGAGAATTCCTGACAGAAATCACATCCGGTCCTAAACGAAAACAGCATCTCCTGCTGCTTGGCTTAGGAACACTCCTGATATTTTGTGTCTGTCTCGCACTCCAGACACCGCCGGACTTTTCCCACACCAGCCCCGGTACCTTAAAAAGCATGGTGAGCGGTCTCTTGCAGGCCGATTGGACATTTTTCTTTTCCACTAAAAAAGACGGCCTCTTTTACCTGTTATTTGAGACCGTCTGCATTTCCATTGTGGGAACCGGAATTGGTGCGCTCCTGGCTGTTCCGTTTGCTTTTTGCGGCACCCGCCGGTTTGTCCCGGCTCCGGTATGCACAGTTTTCCGCCTGCTGGTGATTGCCATCCGCTCCATCCCGTTTCTGATCTACGGGCTGATCTTCATCCGGGTATCCGGTCCCGGTGCCTTCACCGGAGTGCTGACCCTGGCCATGTGCAGCATCGGACTTCTGACCAAACGCTTCACCGAATGTCTGGATATGCTGGATCCTGGTCCGTACCGGGCACTCATCGCCATGGGGGTTTCCCCTCTGGCGGCCATTCGCCATGCCGTGCTTCCGCAGATTGCTCCTGCATTTGGTTCCGCCGTTCTTTACCGTTTTGATGTCAATATCCGCGAAGCATCAGTGCTGGGCCTGGTGGGTGCCGGCGGCATCGGTGCCCCGCTGATCTTTGCCATGAATAAATATGACTGGTCAAGGGCCGGAGCAATCCTTCTGGGACTGATCCTGCTGGTGTGGATGGTGGATGTGGTGTCCGGGAAGCTGGCGCAAACATAAATACAATAAAACGCAAACAAGGCATACAGAAATCTTCTGTCAGACTTCCATGTGCCTTGTTTGATACTTTTATTTTGAAAATACTGCATCATTTTTTGATAGCAGGTACACACAATACTGATTCATACTGATTCCCTCTCTCTGAGAGTGTTCTGCCAGTGACCTGTGCAGACTGCGCGGAATCCTTAATTTAAACTGTCCCGAATAACCTTCAAGACTATCTGGCTCATGAATCTCAGCTCCATCTTCCAAGGCCGCCTCAAGCCATGCTTTTTTTGCATCCTGAGCATTTGTAACCGCCTGTTCTACCGTTTCGCCACATGTAATACATCCTGGCAAGTCTGGATAAGAAACTACAAATCCACCTTCGTCTTTATCTTCTACAATTTCCATGCGATAAGACATAGCCATATAATCATTCAGCGTCTTCATCATTCTTCGCCTCACTTTCTACAATCTGCCTTACCATTTCTACATATACTTTCTTGATTGGTTCATGATTCGGTATCGTAATTGGCATACAGCCTGCTTTTCTGAATGTGTAATGACTGCTTCCGCTCCTGGGGGCATACATTTCATATCCATAACTCTCCAATACCTTCCGCAATTCGTCAAATCGGAGGTCCTTTGACAAAGTGCATATCCGCGCTATCAGTTTATCCCACTTTGACATTTTCAATACCTCCTACACTCATTATATGTGGTGTCATATATGGTGTCAACCATGTTTCTGCAAAAATTTACTGAACACTCTGGATCATCTCTACAAACACATCCTCACTTCCACCCGGTTCATAATTCAGTGAATACGCAAATCCGTCCTGCTGCCAGATAGCCAGCTTATACTGCCCATCGTCGCCTTTTAATGTCACGGACACTTCCTTTACGGTAACTTCCTTTACATCCGAATAAGTATTGTAGTCACCGGAAATATCATCCGTTCCTCTGGCTTTGCGAAACAGCACTGCTTCATCCTGGCTTTTCCCCTGGTATTCCACCTGGGCGAATTCATTCCAGCCATTTGTATACACGGTGCTGGTCACTTCAAATGGAATGTTTTTTACCTCTGGGACGGAAAAGCCGATTACCTGGGAAAGTTCTGCAAGGGAATCTACTTCCACCATACCGTTTCCGATCATGGCACCAGCCTGGCCGCCCAGTTCATCCTGTCGCGTTTCAGACTCTGGTTCTCCCAAACCCACCATAGTCTCATCCGGTGCCATTCCAACTGCCGCGCCCGTGGATGCCGGCGGAAGTCCATTTCCCAGATGCAGCAGCCGCGGCACAGTCAGACCGCCCACGATCAGCATCATAATGCAGGCCGCCGCAGACAGATACCGTGAAATTCTGCCATAGGAGAAAAACCGGCTTTGAATGATCTTTCCGGATTCTGGCCTTTCTCCAGACTTCTGCTTCCGAATCGTCCTGACTTTGTTGCCAGCATTCATCCTCAGCTTGCTTGCTTTCTCCGCTTCCACCTGCTCTTTCATATTCCGAAGGACACGCTGCTTCATCTCATCCGTCACACGGACCTGATCCATGATTTCTTTATACTTTTCACTCAAAATCATACTCCTCCTTCAGAATTTTCTTCAACCGTTCCCGGCCTCTGCGCAGATCCGACCGCACCGTACTCTCCCGGCGGTTCAAAATCTTTGCAATCTGAGCGGTAGGATATCCCTCATAATAGAAAAGATGGATCACCTCACGGTTTGCCTCCGGCAGCCGCTTGACTGCCTCCCACAGAAAAGAAAGATCCTCCCGCTCCTGGCTCACCAGAGTTTCTTCCAGCTCATCGGTATCCCGCAGGCGGTTGTAATCCAGGCGATTTTTACTCAAGTTTGCTGCCACCCGAAGAAGCCAAGCCTTCTCATGCTCCGAACCATGAAGCTCTGGCTGGACGGTCAAATACTTGATCAAAGTCTCCTGCAGGATTTCTTCTGCATCGCTCATGTTGTGGAGGTAGGAATAGGCCATCCGCAAAACAGTATTGCCATAAGTATCCAGCAGACGCTCGGCATTCTGATGGAAAGCACGGACGGATTTTTCATCTTCCTCTGCCTCCACCTCTGCAGCTCTGTATCCGCTCCCCACTTTCTCTGCAATCCATCTGATCCAGAAGCGGATTCCGGAAAACAGCTTTTCCGAAAATGTTCCTTCGTTCCAAAGTACAAAATCCATACTCACTTCTCCCGTACTGTCTTACTTCACAGCCTTAACCAGCGCTGTCATCTCTTCCAGGCTCACGCCCTGCTCATCCAAAGAGATGGAATAGCTGTACGCTCCGTCACTCCAGATAGCCAGAACAACCTTGCCATCCTTTTCTTTCAGAGATACATCCAGACCGCCGATCTTCTCATTTTTGATTTCAGGATATCCCACATAATTTCCGCTGTTATCTGCATTTTCGTGACTCTTGCGGATTCTTGCCACTTCCTGTTCTCCATTATAATAGATGACTTCCAGCATTTCCTGGCCTAAATTTCGGAACGCTGTCGCGGAAACTCCACTGATCTGATCCGGCACCTGAATGGAAAAGCCGGCATATTCCTCTGCTTCTTCCAACGTAGCATTGTCTGTAAACGGATTCGGCATACCCACAAAATCTTCGGAACGCTGTACCGTCACTGTCTCTCCAGTGCTGCCCTGTCCTCCACAGGCTGTCACAGAAACTGCCGCTGCCATCATGGCCGCCAACATCACTCCACACACGCTTGTTCATCTTTCTGCGCATAATCTTATTCTCCTCTGCATTCTGAATTTTTCACGGCTGTTTTTACTTTTTATACCGTTCTATCCTATATACAGATGAGGCATGAGAAATGTTGCAGCAAAAGAAAATTTATTTTAAAAAAACAGCAGAGTTGAGAGGAACAACGGCAGATAAGGAAACGCAGCCAGAACGCTACGATTAGATAAAAACCGGATTACAGGCTTTCGTCAGTAACGTTCTGACTGCGTTATTTATTATCCTGGCATAGCCAGTACAGCAGGAAGTGAATGAGACCGCCTTCCGGGATTTTCAGCATATCAGGTGTTTGCATCTTGAGCACACACGTCCGAATGTGGCGGATGTTAATCCGACACAGGCGAACGCGTGTTAGCGAGAGCAAGCAAACAACGATATATGAAAATAGGAAAGCGGTCTCTTTCACTTCCGGACCTTTTTAGCCCTGAATAAATCTGCTTAAGAACTCCTTGGTCTTTGCCTTCTGCGGATTGCCGAAGATATCTGCCGGTGTTCCCTCCTCCTCAATGACTCCGTCTGCCATGAATACCACATGGTTGGAGACATCGCGGGCAAAGGCCATCTCATGAGTCACAATAATCATGGTGATGCCTTCCTTTGCCAGGGTGCGCATAACAGCCAGTACCTCGCCAACCATCTGCGGATCCAACGCAGAGGTCGGCTCATCGAACAGCAGCACCTCCGGCTCCATAGCCAGGGCGCGGGCGATGGCCACACGCTGCTTCTGTCCGCCGGAGATCTGCTTCGGCTTTGCGTTAATGTACGGTGCCATGCCTACTTTTTCCAGATATTTCATGGCGTTTTTCTTTGCTTCCTCCTTGGAACGCTTTAACACCTTGGTCTGGCCGATCATGCAGTTTTCCAGAACGGTCAGGTTATTGAACAGGTTAAAGCTCTGGAACACCATGCCCACCTTAGAGCGGTATGCCGGGACATTCACACCCTTATCAGTGATGTCCTTCTCATGATAAAGAATTTCTCCGGTGGTCGGAGTCTCCAGCATGTTGACGCAGCGCAGCAGGGTAGACTTGCCGGAGCCTGACGCACCGATGATACAGGTTACATCGCCTGTGTCTACTGTAAAGTCAATATCACGCAGAACCACATGCTTGCCGAAGGATTTGCTTAAATGACGAATTTCCAGTACATGATTCTCTGCCATCGTTACTCTTCCTCCTTCTTTTTCTCTTCATAACGATACATGCCGCTGGTATGTGCCAGGGTGTCCGTGGTTGCCAGATCATAGTTGTCAGAACCGTCCATGCGGTTCTCCAGCCACCGCAGGATACGGGAGCAGGTAAAGGTCATGATGAAATACACGATCATAGTGATGGTGTAGGTCTCAAAGTTCATGTACAGGGCGCCTGCTGCGGATTTTGTCTTGTAAAGCAGCTCTGCCACACCGATCACGGAAAGCACGCAGCTGTCCTTGATGTTGATGATCAGGTTGTTGCCGATCTGCGGCATGATGTTTCTGAGTGCCTGCGGCAGAATAACGTAAAGCATGGTCTGTACATGGGTCATGCCGATGGCCTTTGCGCCCTCAGTCTGACCCAGATCAATAGAAAGGATACCGCCGCGGACTGTCTCAGCCATATAGGCACCGGTATTGATGGACAGAATGAAGTAGGCTGCCTGCCACATGCTTAAGTTTAAGCCTAAAAGCGGAAGCATACCATAGTAGATGAACATGGCCTGCGCCATCATCGGGGTACCGCGGAAAAATTCCACGTAGGCATTCATAATGAGCTTGATCACCCACAAAACACCTTTTTTGATCGGGTTATCTTTTGCCTCAACCGGAATCGTCTGCACGATACCCACTGCAAAACCAATGATACAGCCCACAATGGTACCAACCAGTGCAATTCGGAGGCTGACTCCGGCACCCTGCAGCATAGACATTCCGTATCTCTGGAATACGACCATCACACGGCCGAAAAAGTCTGTTGGCATAATACTTTCTCCTCTAAATCTGAAAACTGTAGCTTAAGCAGGCGCGCCTGACGGTGCGCCCACATAGAACCTTGATTAGTTAGCCAGCGGCTGAACGGAAATTGCCTCGTCCATCATGGCAGAGAAATCATCTTTGGTCATCTTGGTGAGGACGCTGTCGATGGCTTCTTTTAACTCTGTGTTGCCCTTCTTCATGGAAATACCGATGTTGATATCCTCATCGCTGACCTGGAAGTCCTTATCACCACCGCCAAACTCAAGCATTTTGAAATCCGGATAAGCAACCAGTGCACCCTTACCGGTCGGCTGGTCGGTTACGACCAGGTCACACTTGCCTGCGTTTAAGGACATGAGCATATCCGGTGCGCTTGCGGTTGCAGCCAGAATATTTGCATCCGGGATCTGCGGCAGGCAGTTCTGATACCAGATAGTGCTCTGCTGGGAGGTACAGGTTGCACCTGCCAGATCTGCGACGCTGGTTGCATCTGCATAGTTGCTGTCTTTTTTTACCAGAGTAACGATGGTTGCGTAGTAGTACGGCTCAGAGAAGTCTACAGCCTGAAGACGCTCCTGTGTGATGGACTGGCCTGCAATGACACAGTCAGCCTGACCGGACTGAAGTGCCGGAATCAGGGAATCCCAGTCAAGACGGACGATCTGCAGATCATAACCTAACTCCTCACAGATTTTCTTTGCCATCATAACATCATAGCCGTAAGCGTATTCGTTGCTGTCTGCGATCGGAACCGCACCGTTGGAATCATCCGGCTGGGTCCAGTTGTACGGTGCATATGCACACTCCATAGCTACCTTCAGAACCTTCTTCTCGCCGTCTTTTGCAGCCTCGGCTGCTCCTGCTGCGGTGATCTCTGCCGCATCTGCCGCACTCTCTGCTGCAGTGGTATCTGCTGCTGAGGTAGTCTCAGTCTTGCTTCCGCCGCATGCGGTCATGGATGCTGCCATCAGGGCTGCCATAGCGGCTGCCATCAGTTTCTTTGCATTCTTTTTCATAATGTTTCCTCCTCATTCCGCGAAAAAGTAAAGAAGCCCCTTGTTTGAAGGCTCCTTTGCTTTCTTTTTCACGTATATTCTTGGTTTTTAAGCTTGTTTTATCATACAACCCGTCTGTGTCTTTGTCAATTGCTTTATTTTGTTAAGGACTAATCTTATCCACTCGTGATGCTATTTTTATGAAGCTCCCGGGCCCGGCATCTGGGAGCTTCCGGGTGCGCTGCTCACGCCGGAGCCGGATGGACTGCCCTGTGTATTGCCGGAACCACCCGGAGTACTCTGGGTCCCACCGGACCCCGGACCTCCGGAAGATGCACTGCCGGAAGAAGACGGTGGAGTTGAGCTGTTCTGTCCCGGATAGGCCTGGGCGGAACCATTGCCGGAGGATGCCGCTGTAGCCGGCTGGGACGCTGCCGTGGTCGGCTGAGCTGCTGTAGTTGGCTGAGCTGCTGCCGTAGTGGACTGTGCCGCTGTAGTTGGATGAGTTGCCGCAGATGGCTGAGCTGCCGCAGATGGCTTGGAAGTGCTGCCCGGATGACTGGCCGCAGTCTCATGCGTGCTTCCCTGTCCGCTCTCCGTATTCGTCTGTGCCTGCTGAGTCGGCTGTGGCTTCGTCTCAGCCGCTGACGCACCGCCATTCTGGGCTGTGGCGCTGGTTGTACCGCTTTCGGAGCCCTGCAGATGATAGCAGAGCACCGGCATGCCGGCAGAAATATTCTCATAAACCGTTTTTGCCACTGCCGGCGGCAGATTGATGCAGCCATGAGAACCATTGGTTTTGTAAATTTTCCCGCCAAAGCTGGAACGCCAGTAGGCATCATGCATACCAATGCCGCCGTTAAATGGCATCCAGTAAGAAACCGGTGTCGCGTAGTTTTGCCCCTTTAAGGTCGCGTTGCGCTGCTTATAGGTCAGCGGATATGCTCCCGCAGGAGTACTCCATCCCCGGGACTCATTGCCGGACACAAAATCTGACTCTACCACAAGCTTTCCTTCCTTATAAAAAAACAAATGCTGGGCTGTCAGATTGATCTCCACATAGGTATTTCCGAAATCATTTCCATCATGCGAAGCTGCTGTCTGGCTGTAGACCGGCTCCCGCTCCTGGCTCTCACAGGAAAGAAGGAGTTGTTTTAATGCTTCAGTTTCTTCCTTCTGGTTGATTTTCCAGCCGTATACACTCTTGCTGATGGTAACCGTCTGCCCGTAGGATGTCTTCAGGCTTTTGGGCTTGTAGGCCGTATTGTAGGTCTGGGCCAGCCAGGACACATACTCACCGATTTTCGATTCATTCAGCAAAACACCTCCCTGTCCGTCACTCACAAGCCAGGTGTGGATCTTTTCACCGTCCAGCACCTCACTCCGATTTCCAAAGCGATAGGTGACTGTGGTGTGCACATATTTATTCCAGGCCGCAAGCTCTGCGTTCAGCGCTTCACTTTCTGCTGTAATCTGCGGTTTCTGATAAACCTGCGCATCCTCCAGAGAAAGATTCTCCTGAAAATTTAAAATCGCATTCTTTACTGCATCGGAAAGCAGCTGCGGATCCGGGCTTGCCCCCTGCTCCTCCGGAACAAGCTCATATCCTGTACCGGAAATGTAGTTGGATATGTAGGCGTTCTGTGGTGCCGCGGCCCGTTCCGGGGTCAGACACTTCAGCCCGGAAACCACTGCCGAAAGCTTTGCATCATCAAAAACCGCCATGGTATCAATGGTATAATCCACATAACGGCCGATATGAAAGCCCCATGCAAGCGTACTCTGATTCTCCAGGATTTTCTCCAGTGTTCCATCAAATTCCGGATGCAGATCAATGTCGCTGCCCCGGATGGCTTCGTTTTCCCCGCCCCGCTCCTGAAGTATCATCGTATAACCGCTGGTCTCATCCGTGATCTGCTTTTTGACCTCGTCCGGGGTCAGGCCGGATACATCCAGACCGTTTATGGTAGTATTGGGAAAGTATACCCTCTTGTATTTCTGTCCCATTCCCACATAAACAGCGCCAGCAGCAACAGCCGCCGTCAGGACTGCTCCCCCGACTGCTACGGCAATTTTTCTGCCGGCGTTCTTTTCTTCCTGTTTTTCCAGAGTTTCCTTTTCCGGATTCAAAAGATCCAGATGTTCCCTCTGCTGTTCCTTCTGTTTTTCTCTCTCCTTCTTTCTGCTCCACTTTCCGCGGCTGCGGCCATAGCCTTCCCGCTGATTTCCTGTTTCCATATCCTTCCTTTTCCTTTTATCTATCATATCACTTGGTGCCATCCGGCCGTTTCATCTGCCGGATGGCTGCTGTTTCTGCTTAGTTATAGCAGATTACCGGAATCCCTGTGTACACTAGGTCATAAAGGGCTGCTGCCTTGGCCGGCGGCAGATTGACACAGCCATGGCTTCCGCTGGTCTGATAAATCGCTCCGCCAAACTTACTGCGCCAGTTTGCATCGTGAAAACCGATTCCGCCATTGAACGGCATCCAGTACGATACCGGCGTTTCATATTCATACTTGCCGTCTGCCTTCTTCTGCCCGCGCAGGATGCGGTCACGCTGCTTGTAGGTAAGGCTGTAAAGTCCCGGCGGCGTTGTGTAATTCTTGGAGACATTTCCGGTCACACAAGGTGCATCCCAGACTACGGCGCCATCCTTTATCATATAGACATGCTGCGCGGTAAGATCTGTCTCCACATAGGTACTGCCCCACTCTGCCGCACTGCGGTCCACTGCCCTGGAAGCATAGACAGGTTCCCGGCTCTGAGACTGGGCGGCACGGATTACATCTGCAAGGGCCTGCGCCTCTCCTGCCTGGTCAATCTTCCAGCCAAACGGGCCTGTCACGCTGACATCCCGTCCAGTAGCGGTGTGAAAGGTACGTGCAGTTCCGGCCGTATCGTACTTCGATGCCAGAGTCTGTACATAGGCATTCACCTGATCCATATTCAGCTGGATCTGCCCTTCTGCGCTTCCTGTGATCCAGGAGCAGATGGTTGCAGGATCCAGTACCTCGCTCTGCTCGCCAAAGGTGTATGTAACCGTCATCTCGCGGCACCGGTTCATGGTATCGCAAAGATTTTTTAAGATTTCATCATCTTTTGTCACAGACGGCGCGTAATAACAGCCGGCTGCTTCGAGATCCACCTCAGTCTCTCCTCTTGCTGCCGCATCCCGGATCACCTGCGCGGTCTTTTCCCGGTCTACGTTATTTCCCTGCACTTCCGGAACAATGGTAAAGGGCTGGCCTTCCTGATAACCGGAAACATAGGCATCTGCCGTTGTGACAATACTGCTTCCGCCAATCGCATTCAGACTTCCGATCTTTGCATCCAGCGCCGCGCTGTCAAAACTGCCGGTCATGTCCGCGCGGTGCTTATTGTCCGCATCCGGTCCGGAAATCCGTCCAGATGCATTCTGCTGATCCAGGATCTGCTGCAGGCAGCCCTCCGGCAGACCCACGGAATACCCGATCTCCGGTCCGGAGATCACTTCTGTTTTTCCGTCTTTTTCCTTTATGGTAAGCTTATAATCGCTGGCGTAAAAATCTGCAATATGCTGAGTGGCCTGCTCTACCGTCATATTGCTGATGCCAAGCCCGTTTACCGACGTTCCGGCCACAAAGGTTGTTTCATCTGCATAAGCTGTGCAGGACAGGGCAAGCGTAAAGCCTGCGGCAAGCACCATACGTTTCACATTCCGTCTCCAGCTTTTTTTCATAATTTCATCCTCCTGACACGCGTTCTGCGTATCTTCCATTGCGCCAGCCTCATTCAGACCGGCAAAATCCGTTTTCACAGCAATCGTAACTCCCATTATAGAGGCAGTCAGAAAAACCGTCAAGCGCATGCGCCTGACGGTTTTCTTACGTTTTTAGTAAAAAAGCAAACCTTATGCTTCTTCGCTGTTTTTCTTTTCTGCTGCCTGCCGCTGAAGAGCTGCGGATGCTGCGGCTGCAATAGCCTGGTCTGCGGCTGCCTGTGCTCTTGCTGCCGGATCCTGCGGAGCCGGAGCCGGACGGTTTACCGCAAGCGGAAGGTTCACACCCATAATGTTGAGCACCACGCCCTTTGCCTCTCTGTCCAGTACCTTCGGCAGCTGTGCCGCATCTACAATGACCGGCTTAAATGCCTTATTACGGTTGAACCGGCTGAATTCCACTGCATCAGTGAATACCAGCTGATATTTGTCTCCGGTATTCAGCTTAACCAACGGAGTTCCCTTGCCATCCTGCTGAAGCGCAAAGATAAATCTGCTCTTCATAAAATCAGCTGCCATCTCCTCCTGGAGCTGCGCCATGCGCTTCTCATCCTGAACCTCTTTCGGTCTGCGCACTTCCTGCGCAAAATACAGGGCTGTCAGATGAAGCTGCGGATTTTCGATCCACTGCTTGCCTTCTTCCAGCTGCGGATCTTCTCTGCGCTTTGCGAATTCATCAATCTGGATCAGATCCACCTTATCCTCATAATGGATTTCCAGTGCATTGACTCCCATAGTATAAAGGTTGGTAAAGAACAACAGCATATGGCCGGAAAGAATCTTTGCTGCTCCAACCGGAATCTTCTCTTCCTTCAGTGCCTCTGCCTTAGCCTTGGCAGCCTCTTCCTCCATATATACAAACACTTTATCATCATAGGTTTCTTTATCACATTCCACATACGGTTCCTTTGTAAATCCAGATATCAGCACATATACTGCGCCCTCTGCATCTTTCATCTGCGCCAGCAGTCTGTCTTTTCCTTCACTCATGATATGCTCCTGTCTGCGGTTTCACATGGTCGTTTCTGCGATCCGCCTGTCTTTTCCCGTGAACCTCTTTCCTGCTGCTTCACGGTCTGCACCTAATTATACAGGCTTTTCCCCTCTTTTTCAACCAATGTTTTCCGTCCGGCATTCACTGTTTTTTGTCCGGCACACGGAATCAGGACCAGTTCATCCGACCATAGCGCAGGGTCATGCTGCGGATTTCCTGCTTTAAGCCTTCTGTCAGGTCAGACTCCGCCAGACGCCATTTCCAGTTGGTTCCCACCGTGGAGGGCTTGTTGATCCGGCTCCGGTTGTCCAGCCCCATATAATCCTGCATCGGGATCACACAGAGAGCTGACCTGCTGCGGAGAATCAGGCTGATCAGGGATTTTCCAAGCTTTGACTGCGGAGTATACTGGTCGCAGAGATAATCCCGTACCATCTTCTGTTCTTCCGGAGTAATACTCTTCCACCAGCCGGCCAGGGTCTCATTGTCATGAGTTCCCGTATAGGCTACGGAATTTTCTGTATAGTTGTGCGGCAGATAGTCGTTGGCACAGCCGGAATCCCTGGAATCAAACGCAAATTCCAGCACCTTCATGCCCGGAAAACCGCTTTCCTGCACCAGACGGCGCACCGAATCCGTCACATACCCAAGATCCTCGGCAATGACCTGCTTCCAGCCAAGAGCCTGCTCCACTTTCCGGAACAGGTCAATGCCCGGTCCCTTTTCCCAGTGTCCGTTCACGGCAGAATTTTCACCGTAAGGAATGGAATAATACTCGTCAAAGCCGCGGAAATGATCGATGCGCACGACATCGTAAAGCCGGAAACAATGGGCCAGTCTTGAGATCCACCACTGATATCCGGTCTCGCGGTGATAATTCCAGCGGTACAGCGGATTTCCCCAGAGCTGCCCGTCTGCGGAGAAACCATCCGGCGGACAGCCGGCTACTGCAAGCGGCACATTGTCTCCGTCTAACTGAAACAGCTCCGGGTGCGCCCAGGCATCTGCGCTGTCCATGGATACATAGATCGGAATATCTCCGATCAGCTGGATCCCACGCTCATTGGCATAGGTTTTCAGCTGGTTCCACTGGCGGTAAAACTGATACTGCAGATACTGCTGGAATTCAATATCGAAGTACAGCTCCCTGCGGTAATAATCCATGGCATTGCCCCAGCGCAGTCGGATATCCTCCGCCCACCTGGTCCACGCTGCCCCGTCAAAACGGTCCTTGACTGCCATGAAAAGAGCATACTCCGAAAGCCACCAGCTATTTTCGGCAACAAAGTTCCGGTACTCCTGATTTTCGTGGATACAGCTGCGCTCATAAGCTTTCCGAAGCAGCGGATAACGGCCAAGATAAAGCTTTTCATAGTCGATATCCCGTTCTTTCCTTCCAAAATCTACCGCATCGCATTCTTCTTCGGTCAGAACACCTTCCTCGATCAGTGCTTCCAGACTGATAAAGTAGGGATTTCCCGCAAACGTTGAGAAAGACTGATACGGAGAATCTCCGTAGCTGGTTGGTCCCAGCGGAAGGATCTGCCAGTAGCTCTGTCCGGCCTCCTTCAGCCAGTCCACAAACTCGTAAGCACTTTTTGAAAAACATCCGATGCCGTATTTGGACGGCAGACTGCTGAGCGGCAGTAAAATTCCTGCTGATCTGTTCATATGTTCAATACCCCCTTATTGTTTTATCATAACACCAAAATGATCGGATACCACCGGATACAGCGTTCCGTTGCAGATCACTCTGCTGGAACGGATCCGGACCGGATTCCGGCTGAAAATATAATCCAGACGGCAGCTCTCCCCCTCTGTCATCTTATCTCTCCAGCCATCAATCACATGATCCACGGTCGCGCCGTCATCCTTCTTTTCTGCCAGTAAATAGCTGTCCAGCCATCCGGTCTTTCTGATGCAGTCATATCCCTCACCGGACACCGCAGACGGGCTGTTAAAATCTCCCAGAAGCCAGACATTTTTCCCGTGTTCCAGCCTGCCCTTTTCCAGCAGGCAGCGGTTTAGCTGCTCCCACTGTCCTGTGAACGGATCTTCTACATCATCCCACCATCCCATATGAACGGTGTAAAACCAGATATCCGGATCTGCCTCCGTAGAGATGCCAAGCGTCTTTCTGGTCTTCCAGTAATGATAGTCAGAGGAACGGCTGATCTGAAGCTGGTCCGTATCCGCGATGGGCGATAAGCTGAAGACAGCCATGCCTTCATCGTAACGGTCATAGCCCAGCTTTGCCGAGATCCAGGTCCAGGAATAGGAAAGCCCGGAATCCCTTAAAAGCTCTGCAAGCCTTCCCGCATGATTTCCTCTCCGCACGGGAAGAGAAAAGCCACGACAGCGCACAAATCCCGGCAGCTCCTCATCCGGCCAGATTTCCTCACAAGCCAGCTGATTTACCTCCTGCAGGGCCAGAATATCCGGTTTTTCTTTCCGGACCGTCTCTGCAAATGCATGCAGTTTTTCCTCGTAATGTTCCTCAATGAGACTATGTGTATTCAATGTGATCAGTTTCATGTTCTGTCCCCTTTTTCTGCCGCACAGGATTTCCATGGATCGTCTGCAGCTGTTTTATTACAGGATATCGTTGATATCGGATTTCAGCACATCGGCCTTCGGTCCGTAAACAGCCTGGATTCCCTGATCCTTTTTGATCAGTCCCAATGCCCCTTCTGCTTTCCACTCCAGAAGCTCTGCCACTTTGGAAATATCCTTGACTGTAACACGAAGACGGGTCATACAGGCATCTACCAGCACAATATTTTCTCTGCCTCCAAGCAGCGCGATGATGCGTTCCGCCTGACTGTTTCCCTTCTTTGTTCCGGTGCCTGCGGTACTGCTTCCTTCCGTCTGATCTCCATCCTCCGGTGCTGTCTCATCGGTATAGTTGCCAAGACGGCCCGGAGTCGCGAAATGGAACTTTCCAATCATGGCATACGCAACCACATAACCGATGATGAAAAATACCACCACGCAGATTACAAAGTTGATAAGATCACCGCCCAGGCCAGCCTTTAAGGACATCGGAATACGGGTGACAAATTCCAGGTTTCCGAAGGAATGGAGGCGCAGATGGATCACACCTGCCATGGCAAAGGCACATCCCTGCAGCACTGCGTAAAGCACATAGAGCGGCAGCGCGCAGAACATAAACATAAACTCCAGCGGTTCGGTCACACCGGTCAGGAACACGGCCAGCACGGTAGACACAAACATAGAACGGTAATTCTGACGCTTATCCGCATCAACATGGCGGTACATAGCCACAGCGATACCAAGAAGCAGGCCTGTAGCTCCGATCATCTGGCCTACCTTGAACCGGGCCGGTGTTACCGTAGTAAGAAGATTCGTGTAGGCTTCCATATCGCCCGCATTTTTAAAGTTGATCAGGTCTGTTGCCCAGGCCAGCCACAGCGGATCCTGGCCAAATACCTGGCTTCCAGCGTTCACACCGGTCGCAATGGTGTAGGTGCCGCCAAAGGAAGTGTAGTTCATCGGAATGGTCAGCATATGATGCAGGCCGAACGGCAGCAGCAGACGCTCCAGGGTTCCGTAGATGAACGGTGCCAGGATCGGTGATGTGGAAGAAGAATTCGCGATCCATACACCAAAGGCGTTGATTCCGGACTGTACAACCGGCCATACCAGAGCCAGGACCAGAGAAATGATCACGGACCAGGCGATGCAGACCATCGGCACAAACCGTTTGCCGTTAAAGAATGCCAGGGCATCCGGCAGCTTGCGGAAATTGTAGTAGCGGTTATAGATCACGCCTCCGGCAAAACCGGAAATGATTCCCACAAAAACACCCATATTCAGAGCCGGAGCGCCAAGCACGGAAGTAAAGTATCCGTTTACCAGAATTTCCTGGCCAAACAATGTGTGGGTCACGGCCTCCGGATCACTGAGCATAGCTGAGGTCACCCCGAAGATGGAGCCGGTGATCTGGTTGATCAGGATAAAGGTGATGATTGCCGCGAAGGCACCGCCTGCACGTTCCTTTGCCCAGGAACCGCCAATTGCTACCGCAAACAGGATATGAAGATTATTGATCACGGCCCAGCCGATGTTCTCCATCGTACTTCCCACCGTCATCAGCACAGACATATCTGCTCCCGCCATCTGAACCAGCTTTCCAAGGCTGATCATAAATCCTGCTGCCGGCATGACCGCAATGACGGTCATTAAGACTTTGCCAAGCTTCTGCAGAAAATCAAAGTTAAAATTCAGGCGCGGCTTCTGTGACGGCTTCTCACCTGTGCTGTCTGCGGATGTTTTCACCATCTCCGCTTCTTTTGCCCCAGTGCCCGCAGCCGTCTCCAGGCTGTCTGCAGTTTTCTGCTCATGGTCCGGGGCCGTCACCACAGTCTCTGCCGTTTCCATCAGCACCGTTTTACCGGCCTGAACCGGGCCCTCTGTGCCGCTTAGCTGCTGCCCGTTTAAACCGCCGCACACCAGAACCGGTGTGATCGGATTGATCTCGCGCTCTTTTAAATAGGCCAGATCCACCTCTGCCAAAAGGTCCCCTGCCTTTACCTTATCGCCTGGTTTTACAAAGACCTGAAAGCATTCCCCCTTTAAATGTACCGTCTCCAGACCCACATGGATCAAAAGCTCCAGGCCTTTTGCCGTACGCAGGCCAAACGCATGCTTTGTGTCCGCCACGGAAATAACCTCGCCGTCCACCGGACTGAGCAGTTTTCCCTCGGACGGGATCACCGCCATACCATCCCCGATAATCTTCTGGGAAAAAACCGGATCCGGAACTTCGCCAAGTCCCACAGCCTCTCCTGTCATAGGAGAAAGAATCTTGCCGCACTTCATAAAAATATCCCCCTCATTTTTTCTGACCGGTTCTGCGCCCCCTGTGCTGTCTGTACTTGTCAGATTATTTTGCGCAATTAATGCAACCGCTTGCATTAACTATATATGTTTTGCACAGGAATTGCAATCTATTTTTTGTTTTTAGCGTGCTTTCTCCACTTTCAACAACTTTTCAGTGCCGTTTTTGTGCGTATTTTCCATGTGTCCTCGAACAAAATCTAATGCACCATTTGCATGATTTTGCACACCGACATTGACTTTTTTTCCGCAATCCCGTAAAATATCAAGAAGAAACCAAGGAATCATCCGGTTCTATATTTTATAAAAGAAAGGAAGCTGGAATCATGTCCGTAACCATCAAGGATGTAGCCTCACTGGCCGGTGTATCTGCCTCTACGGTTTCCCGCACCTGTAAAAACAGTCCTTCCATCAGCGAAGAAACGAAACGCAAAGTAAGAAATGCCATGAAGGAGCTGGGCTATGAACCCAATTTCCAGGCCAGCAATCTGGCCTCCCGAAACACGCGCACCATCGGCATTATCCTTCCGGTATCTGCCCGTGAGGTCTACGAAAACTCCTTTTATCTGGAAGCGATCCGCGGCATCAGCCAGGTCTGCAACCAGCAGCATTACATCAGCACCATCGTAACCGGCCAGGATGAGAACGAGGTGCTGGAAGTCGTCCGTTCCATGGCACGCATCGGACAGGCAGACGGCTTTATCCTGCTCTATTCCCGCCAGAACGATCCCGTGATTGAATACCTGCACCGGGAAAAGCTTCCCTATGTTCTGATCGGCAAAGCCTGCCAGTACGCCAACCAGACCATTTACATTGATAATGACAATCTGCTGGCGGGAGATGAAGCTACCGAATACCTTTACCAGCTTGGGCACCGAAAAATTGCCTACCTGGGCGTAGATAACAGCCTCGTCTTCTCGGCTGACCGCCGAAACGGCTACCAGCTGGCGCTGACCCGCCATGGCATTGTGCCAAAACCGGAATACTGTGTAGAACTCCCCTCCATCACCGCCGGGGAAGATACACCGGTACATGCACTGCTCCGGTCTGCCAGCCGGCCGACCGCCATTGTTGTCAGCGATGATATCCTTGCCCTGACCCTGGAACGCATCTGCACGAAAACCGGACTGTCGATCCCGGCTGACCTTTCCATTCTTTCTTTTAATAATTCGCTGTTTGCGCGTCTTACCTCGCCGCAGCTGACCTCTATTGACATCAACTCCTGCCAGCTTGGCATCGAAGCCGCCGCACAGATGATCAGCCATATTGAAAACCCGGAGCTTCCTGCCACCAAGATCCTGGTACCGCACCAGTTGATCGAGCGGGACAGCTGCGCACGACCTGTATCACATTCGTAAGCATAAGGGGATTTACCAATGAGTATGAATCGAAGAAGTGACATTGACATTGCCAAGGGCTTCGCCCTGTTTCTGGTGGTGCTGGGCCACGTCGTGACTATGCACCACACCATATTCCGGTGGATCTACGCATTCCACATGCCAGCTTTTTTCTTTCTCTCCGGCATGACCTTCCGTCCGGAAAAATATCCATCCTGTCTGGATTACATCAAAAAGAGGGGACAGACGCTCATCCTCCCCTATTTTGCGATTACCCTGACCGCGTTAGCCATCTGCACCATCCGGCCCTATTATCATCAGGCTATCAGCGAATATGGGTGGAAGCACATTCTGAAATGGATTTTCTATTATGGGCAGCCCCAGCAGATCTACACCGGCCAACTGTGGTTTTTGCCGGCACTGTTTTTTGCCGGTCTTTATGCACTGGTCTGGCTGCGTATCTTTGACCAGAAACACATCGTCACCCGCTGTTATGCCCTGACTGTTCTGATACTGGCCGGAACCTATATCCGCCTTGCAGATCCTCTGATCCCGGTCATGGAGCGGCTTCCCTGGAAACTGGATTCTGCCCTGTGCGCTGCCGTATTTCTGATTGCCGGATACTACACAAACAGAACAAAGCTTCTGGAAAAAATGATGCCATACGCCGGATTCCTGATCCCGTTTTTCGTGGCCTTAAGCTTCTTTTTCGGCCCGAAGCTCAGCGAATATGTAAACTTATGCGACTGTCGCTACACCGCACCGCCCTACTATTTTGGTGCCGCCTTTTCCGGTATTTTCGCGCTGCTTCTTACTGCAAAGCTGGCTTCACTTCCGGCTATATCAAACAGTGCATTTTCCCGTTTCTGGCAGTTTTGCGGCCGCCGCTCCATGCTACTTTTTTCCATTCAGAGCTTCGCCCTCTACTTCTTTGTGGAGCTTATTCTGCGCACCACCGGCGTGGAATTAAAGCCTATGGAATGGATGCCAACCAGGCTTTCCACCTTTGCGCTGACTGCAGCCACCTTCGGCCTGATCTGTCTCATTGGCTGGCCCTGGGACTGCTACAAACACAAAAGAGCAGGCACCTGATTTTTCAGGTACCTGCCCTTATTTTTCTGTCACATGCCCTACACCGTAATGCTTTTCAGTGATTTTTTCAGCTGTGTGATTTCTTTTTCCAGTGCAGCCTTTTTCTTTTGATCTGCCTCAAATTCTGCCATTTCTCCGGTCTGCATTTCTTCTCCCGCAAAGCTTAAAAATCCCTGGGTAAATACAGATGGGTATTTGAATTTCTTGTCCGCTTTCTCAAAATGAACCAGCAGGGTTCCGTTATCATTGGACTGAACCGCACCGACACCATACGTCTTATGGCGCACCTGTTTTCCCACAACATCCGGAAGATTAACCGGCTTGTCCTGCAATTCTTTCAGCCGCTTCTCCTTTAATGCGATCTCCTGGGTCAGCTTCTCCTGGGCAGCTTTGGCTTCTGCCGTCTTTGTACGCTCTCTGGATGGAATCCTGCGGATATCCATACCTGCATAATAACGGTACAGGCTTGCGCAGTCCATGATATCGTAAACCAGGATATGAAGCTGGTCCTCGTAACCATCCAGCTCTTCTTCAAACAGCCCGCTGTAAAGACCGGTCAGCTCCTCATTCTCACGAATCGCGTCAAGAAGCTCATCACACATCTGGTAATAGCCTGCCAGAGAGAAATTCTTGCTGCTGAAATCTCCCTCATACTCCACGCAGGCCGCCCAGCCTGTAGCAGACGCAGCATCGAATACATAGTTTTCCTCCGGCTTCCACAGATTCAGGTAATAGATCACATGATCCCGGGTCTGCAGATATTTTTTCGTTCCACGCTCATAGTAGCGGACCCGTTCATTGATCTTGTCTGCAAAGAAATCTGCACGGTCCTGGCGTTTCTGAAGATCACCGCCATCATCACTGAATAAAAATCGGAAGCACTCACGCACATACTCAACCTCTGCTTCCCGGGCAAGAAGCATCCGAAGTCCTGCTACCGGCTGCATGGCAGCATCATCCAGAAGATTGCCGGCCTCCTGCATGGCTTTCTCAAACATACCGGCAAAGTCTGCCGCATCCAGATTCCAAAACCGCTTAAAGCAGCCCACAGCACGCCATTTGTAGACCTGATCACTGTCATCTGCCTGCTCAAGTCCGGCCAGACGTCCCATGTACTGTTCTAATACTGTTTCAAAATTCTTCCTGTTCATATTCCTCACCTGTTCATTAAATTTGCAGTTTGATTTCCAGTTTCTGCATATGGTTTTCACTAGATTCTCATTATATAGCAGAGATTTTTCTCATTCAAGACTTGACATCTCTTTCACAATATGCTTGCCCGTCCAACTTGTTGTGCTGTTCACGCGTTGCGCAAACAGCAACGGATTTTGCCGATGCTTCGCATTCCAAA
>ERZ779842.1030-NODE-1030-length-25558-cov-3.867231_pt1 | contig 25558 bp, 25 predicted proteins | sample MGYA00511095_ERZ779842 | MGnify/ENA primary metagenome ERZ779842 (study PRJEB29588, sample SAMEA2154036) | human gut metagenome | biome: human gut; feature: human-associated habitat; material: faeces | place: Denmark | collected 2008/2010 ... | reverse complement strand
TTCTTGTAGCCTGCCGCTGATACCGTCTGGATTGTGCTTTTCCTTTCTTTTTGTTCCCTTTAATTAGCCATAAACTGGCTGATGGCCCGGTACGGAGTGAAGTTTGGGATTTATAAAAACGGGGAATTCCATGAACAGCTGTTTCCCTTTGATCCACTTCCCAGGGTGATTCCGGCACAGGAATTTGCGTTTCTGGAAAAAGGTCTGATCCAGAGGGTAACAGCGCTGAACTTATTTTTGGAGGATGTTTATCACGAACGGCATATTATAGCGGATGGCCTAATCCCGGAGGATTTTGTATTCTCATCCAAAGGATACCTGCCGCAGTGCAATGGACTGATACCGCCGAAGAACATCTACAGCCACATTTCGGGAATTGACCTGGTTCAGGCGAAGGACGCGAACTGGTATATTCTGGAAGACAACCTGTGCATTCCTTCCGGCGCGTCCTATCCTATGATCGCGCGGGAACTGACCCGCCGGGCATCCCCAAACACCTTTCGCGCGAATCAGGTCGCGGATAACCGCAACTACGCGGAACTTTTAAAGGGTGTCATGGATTATGTGAATACAGGCGGCGAAAGGCGGATCTCCGGGCATTTGTGCTGACTGGAGAAACCACAAAGGTATGGGCCAGCGGCCTGACCCGTTTTTCCAGAAATTCGGATTCATTCGTTGTAAATTCATCTCAGGGAGGAGGATTTAAAGACACATGGGTATTATCTCGGTAGAAAAATCAGACCATTTATTCTGGCTTGGACGTTACGTGGAACGGGTATTTACCACGCTGAACACCTTTTTTACATATTATGACCGGATGCTGGACACAGAGAAGGAGGCGTACAAGCATTTCTGTGAGCGCCTTTCTATTCCGGATATTTATGAAAACCAGGAAGATTTTGTACAGAAATATCTTTTTTCCAAGGAAGATGGAAATTCCGTATATTCCAGTATGGAGCGCGCCTATGACAATGCGGTGGTACTGCGGGATGAACTGAGCAGCAGAACCTTATCCTATATTCAGCTGGCGCTGGACTGCATGGAGAAGCATGCCGGAAGCGGAGCCTTTGCCTACGATCTTCAGCTGGTTCTGGATGACCTGTTCGCGTTCTGGGGCTGCCTGGATGACAATGTGGAGGATGAGGAATGCCGCAATATCATCAAGTGCGGCAAATATCTGGAACGCCTGGATCTGTATATGCGGCTGGATTATCCATACCGTATGATCGAAAAAGAATATAATAAATTCTTAAACCGCTTGCATAAAATCCGGATTCATTATAATCTATCAGAGATAGACACATTCAATGAGATCATGAATCTTGGAGATGGCTGGCGCGGCCGGGATGATGACCGGAGAGGGAGCGAGCCATGCCTGGACAGAGGTGTGGGATGGTCAGTTTTGGCATGGACTGGATCCCACTCATAACTGCCTTATGGATGAGCGGTATATCAAGCTGAGCCATGGCCGGGATTTTATGGATGCTACCGTGGACCGGGGGTGCTTCCTTGGCACAGCCAGCCAGCAGCAGACAATTTTAATAAAGGTGGAAGAAAAGTGAAGCACGATGCTACGATAAAAACAGTGACAGAAGTAGGACTTGCTGTCGATGAAAACTTACGGATCTTAAAACACGTGATTGAGCCGGAACACAAAACCGGACAGGAAAAGCGGATCTGTGTTGTAACCGGCACCCATGGAGACGAGCTGGAAGGCCAGTACGTCTGCTATGAGCTGAACCGCATTTTAAGAGAACAAAAAGAACATTTGAAGGGAATCGTTGAGATTTACCCTGCATTAAATCCCCTGGGCGTGGACTCCATATCCCGGGGTATTCCTATGTTTGACCTGGATATGAACCGGATTTTTCCGGGAAGCGAGGAGGGATCCGTAGCAGAGCATGTGGCTGCAAAAATCGTGGAGGACATTGCCGGAGCGGATCTTTGCGTTGACATTCATGCCAGCAACATTTTCCTGAGGGAGATTCCCCAGGCCCGCGTCAATGTCAACACAAAAGAGACCCTGCTGCCTTTCGCAACACGGCTGAATCTGGATTTTGTCTGGGTCCATGCGGCGGCAACGGTGCTGGAATCTACGCTGGCCCACAGCTTAAACTCCATCGGAGTTCCGACGGTTGTGGTGGAGATGGGCGTTGGCATGCGCATTACGGAGAGCTTCTGCCATCAGCTTACCGACGGAATTTTCTGTGTGATGAAGGATATGGGAATCTGGGATGGCGATGTGATCGAACCGAAAGAGCCGATCGTTTCCGATGACGGGGAGGTTGGATTTTTAAACGCAGAGCACCCGGGAATCTTTGTACCCTGTGTGGAGCACTGGAAAAATGTGGAAGAGGGGCAGATCATTGGGCGGATCTTAAATCCGCTGACCGGAGAAATTGTCCAGGAAGTGAAGACGCCGATTCACGGAATGCTGTTTACCCTGCGGGAATACCCGGTGGTATCCTGCGGTTCCCTGATCGCCCGTGTGCTGGGAGGTGACTACCATTGAGAAAAGAAAAAATATTCACACTGGAAAACTGCTACCGGGATGACATGGATGTATACGGCTTCCACTTCGGAAAGGGAGAAAAGGCAGCCTGCATTGTAGGTGCCATGCGGGGCAACGAGGTGCAGCAGCTTTATATCTGTTCCCAGCTGGTAAAGGCACTCAAAGAACTGGAAGAAAAGGGCGCGATTGTGCATGACAACGAGATCCTGGTGATCCCGTCCGTCAATCACAGCTCTATGAATATTGGAAAACGCTTTTGGGCAACGGATAATACCGATATCAACCGGATGTTCCCCGGATACCATGCCGGAGAGACCACACAGCGGATCGCGGACGGCGTATTTCAGGCCATCCAGGGATATAATTACGGTATTCAGTTTACCAGCTTTTACCTGCCGGGGGATTTTGTGCCGCATGTCCGCATGATGGATACCGGTTATCAGAATGCAAGCCTGGCAAATCTCTTCGGTCTTCCCTATGTGGTGATCCGGCAGCCGCAGCCGATCGATACGGCTACGCTGAATTATAACTGGCAGATCTGGAATACAAACGCGTTTTCTGTTTATACCAGTGCTACCGTGCAGATTGATGAGCGGGCAGCGCGTATGGCAGTGGCATCCGTGCTCCGTTTCCTGACCCGCATGGGAATTTTGCGCTATACGAGCCACAGCGGCTACATTGCCAGTGTCCTGCGGGAAGATGATCTGACCAATGTGAAAAACGATCTTCCGGGACTATACCGCAGGCATGTGGAACCGGGACAGGAAGTGCACCGGGGAGAGGTGCTGGCTTCCATCATTGACCCACTGGAGGGTGAGGTGATCAGCCAGATTTTATCACCGACGGACGGTATTGTCTTTTTTGCCTATCATGAGCCTACGGTGATGGAGGGCACGATTATTTTCAAGATTATCCGCCGCCTGCATGAGTAGGATGCGCCTCCATATCAGGTCAGTGCTCCTGACACCGGCTCAGAACATGCTCCCGGTTCAGGAAACTGTTTAACTCTGCTCCAATAAACAGGATACAAATGCAGATGTAGAGCCACAGCATCAGGAGGACAATGGCTGTCAGGCTCCCATACATATAGGAAAAATTGCTGAAATGTGTAAAATAAATAGAAAAGGCATAGGAAAATACCAGCCATCCGACCGCGGTAAAGGCAGCTCCAGGAAGCTGCTGCCGCGGTTTTTGTTTTCTGGAGGGAACGATGGCGTAAAGTCCTATGAAGGTAAGCAAAAATACAGTCAGCGCAAACAGAAAACGCAGGCTGATGACAAAGCGGGCCGCAGGTGCCAGAATCGGGAGAAAACGAAATAGCAGGTGTTCGATGTTTTTGCCGAAGATCAGAAGCACCAGGGACATGACACATACCAGCATGAAAATCAGGGTATAGAAGGAACATAACAGCCGCTGCAAAATATAATTGCGGTGTTTGAAATCTCCATAAATCCGGTTTAAGCCCCGTTCAATGCCCAGCATCCCCTTGGCAGCAGACCAGAGAGCGGTCAGCGCAGTCGCGGACAGAATGGTTCCCGGTGATTTGATATAGAGATCATCAACAATGCTGACCACTAAAGAATGCAGCATCTTGGGCATGATCCGTACCATGACAGCAAGCAGGTCGGATTTACCTACATTTGGAAGAAACTGGATCAGGGTCAGAAGGAGCATGATAAATGGGAAAAAGGCGGTTACAATAAAGAAGGATGCCTGTGCCGCGTACACGGTGATCTCATCCTTTACGCACCGGTCCCAGATCTGTTTGCAGTGAAAGAAAAAAGAAATCATAAGGATTGGTTCCCTTTCTGTTATTTCCGGAATGTTTATTCTATATCATAGTAGCATGCGGTGGGAAATATGGCAAGGAGAGGCGTCCGGCTTCTTGTGGGCGCAGGAAAAATGTGGTATAATATTTTAATATGTTTGCGCGTAATTACAAAACGAAAAAACCTATGACACCGGGAGGTTTACCATGAAGAGGTTGTTGCGTTACTTAAACGATTACAAAAAAGAGTCGGTGCTGGCTCCGCTCTTTAAAATGCTGGAAGCCAGCTTTGAATTGTTTGTGCCGCTGGTTGTGGCTCAGATCGTAGATGTGGGCATCAAAAACCAGGAAGCAGGATATATTCTGAAAATGGGAGGGCTGCTTGTATTGCTGGGAGTGATCGGCCTGACCTGTTCCATCACGGCGCAGTATTTTGCGGCAAAGTCAGCGGTTGGTTTTGCTACCGGGCTGCGAAATGACTTGTTTGCCCATATTGGAAGCCTGTCTTACAGTGAACAGGATACCATCGGAACGTCTACGTTGATCACCCGCATGACCAGTGATATCAATCAGGTTCAGTCCGGCGTAAACTTAACGCTGCGCCTGCTCCTGCGTTCTCCATTTATCGTGTTTGGTGCCATGATCATGGCTTTTACCGTGAACGCAAGGGCAGCGATGGTTTTTGTGGTTGCTATTCCGGTGCTTTCCATCATCGTCTTTGGCATCATGGCCATCAGTATGCCTCTGTATAAAAAAGTACAGAAGCAGTTGGACCATGTGACTCAGGCAACCAGGGAAAATTTAACCGGTGCGCGTGTTATCCGTGCCTTCAACCGTCAGGAGGATGAGATCCGGAATTTCGATGAATCCAACAGCCTTCTGGTGAAGTTCCAGGTTTTTGTTGGCAAGATCTCTGCCCTGATGAACCCAATGACTTACGTGGTAGTGAACCTTTCTATCATCGCAGTGGTGTGGATTTCCGGAAAACAGGTAGATGCCGGCATCATCACCCAGGGGGAGACGGTAGCGCTTGTAAATTACATGTCCCAGATTCTGGTAGAGCTGATCAAGATGGCAAACCTGATCGTTTCTATTTCCAAAGCACTGGCCTGTGCCAACCGTATCAGTGCTGTGCTGGAGGAGAAGAGCAGCATTGTCAGCCCTGCTAAGGGTATGGAACAGGCTCCGGTAACTGATGCAGAGGGAGCAGACGTACCGGCGAAGGTACGGTTTGATCATGTAAACTTCCTTTACAAAGGGGCCAAGGCCGATTCCTTAACAGACATCAGCCTGACCGTAAAGAAGGGACAGACCATCGGTATCATTGGCGGTACCGGTTCTGGAAAATCATCCCTGGTGAACCTGATCCCGCGTTTCTATGACGTGCGGGAGGGCGCGGTTTTTGTAGATGGCGTGAATGTAAAGGATTACCGCCTGGAGACGCTGCGTGAGAAGATTGGCGTGGTTCCGCAGAAGGCAATCCTGTTTAAAGGAACCCTGCGTGAAAATATGAAATGGGGCAAGAAGGACGCTACCGATGAGGAAATCTACCGTGCCTTGGACATTGCCCAGGCCCGCGAATTCGTGGACAGCAAGGAGAAAGGCCTGAATCTCTATATCGACCAGGCCGGAAAAAACTTATCCGGCGGTCAGAAACAGCGCCTGACCATTGCCCGTGCCTTGGTGCGGGAACCGGAGATCCTGATCATGGATGACAGTGCCTCCGCGCTGGACTTCGCGACAGACGCAAAGCTGCGTATGGCCATTCAGAAGGGAACGAAGGACATGACCGTGTTTATCGTATCCCAGCGCGCGACCACAATCCGCCATGCGGATCAGATCGTAGTACTGGATGATGGTGCGGCTGTGGGCATTGGCACCCACGAAGAGTTATTTGAAAACTGCGAGGTATACCGTGAAATCTGCCTGTCCCAGCTTTCGAAAGAGGAGGTGCAGTAAGGTGGCAAAACTTGAAATCGGAAAACATAAATCAACCTTAAAACGGATTCTGGACTATATAGGCAGCTATAAGTGGATGGTTGTTCTGTCACTGGTTCTGGCGGCAGTAACCGTGGCCACTACCTTGTATGCACCGATCCTTGTGGGAGAGGGCGTGGACCTGATCCTGGGACCGGGAAATGTAGACTTTGCGGGACTGTTTTTAATCCTCAGAAAAATTGCGGTCATCATTGCCATCACGGCATCTGCCCAGTGGCTGATGAACCACATCAACAACCAGATCACCTACCGGGTAGTAAAAGATATCCGTACCAAAGCCTTTAATCATCTGGAGGTCCTTCCGCTGAGCTACATTGATTCCCATCAGTATGGCGATGTCATCAGCCGTATCATTGCGGATATTGATCAGTTTTCTGAGGGACTGTTAATGGGCTTCACCCAGCTCTTTACCGGTGTGCTGACCATTCTTGGTACACTGGGATTTATGCTGATGGTAAATCCGTTTATCACCCTGGTGGTGGTATGCGTGACCCCGCTTTCCCTGTTTGTGGCAAGCTTTATCGCAAAAAAGACCTATTCCATGTTCAGGCTGCAGTCCCAGACAAGAGGAGAACTGACTTCCCTGGTGGATGAGATGGTGGGAAATGAAAAAGTAGTACAGGCATTTGGCTACCAGGATGAGGCGCAGAAGCGTTTTGAGGAGATCAACGGACGTCTTCAGGGTTACAGCCTGCGCGCGATTTTCTTCTCCTCGATCACCAATCCGGCCACCCGTTTTGTGAACAGCATGGTATATGCCAGCGTTGGCGTTGCCGGCGCGTTTGCTGCCATCCGCGGTCTGCTTACTGTGGGACAGCTTTCTGCGTTCTTAAGCTACGCGAACCAGTATACCAAGCCGTTCAATGAGATTTCCGGTGTTGTGACCGAGCTGCAGAATGCCCTGGCCTGTGCGGCCCGTGTATTCGAGCTGATCGATGAGCCGCCGTTTACCCCGGAGGATGCCGACGCAGTCAATCTCCAGATCGTGGATGGCAGCGTAAAGCTGGAGCATGTGAACTTCTCCTACACTCCGGACACATCCCTGATCGAGGACTTAAATCTGGATGTAAAGCCGGGACAGCGTATTGCTATTGTCGGACCAACCGGCTGCGGCAAGACCACCATGATTAACTTGCTGATGCGTTTCTACGATGTGGTCAGCGGCTCCATCAAGGTATCCGGGGAGGATATCCGTCATGTGACGAGAAAGAGCCTGCGCACCAATTATGGTATGGTTCTGCAGGAAACCTGGTTAAAGGCCGGTACCATCCGGGAGAATATTGCCTATGGCAAACCGGACGCGACCGAGGAAGAGATTATTCAGGCAGCAAAAGAGGCACATGCGCACAGCTTTATTAAGCGCATGCCGCAGGGCTATGATACTGTCATTTCAGAAGATGGAGGCAATCTGTCCCAGGGACAGAAGCAGCTTCTGTGCATTGCCCGCGTCATGCTGTGCCTGCCGCCGATGCTGATTCTGGATGAGGCAACCTCCTCCATCGATACCCGCACTGAGATTCGCATTCAGAAGGCATTTGCTACCATGATGAAAGGGCGCACCAGCTTTATCGTGGCGCACCGTCTTTCTACGATCCGCGAGGCCGATGTGATTCTGGTTATGAAGGACGGCCATATCATTGAGCAGGGCACTCATGAGTCTCTGCTGGCCCAAAACGGATTTTACGCGAACCTGTACAACAGCCAGTTCGCAGGATGATAAGGAGTATACGAATATGAATTACGCAACCATTAAACCGGTGGACATTGCCAACGGACCGGGCGTGAGGGTGTCGCTGTTTGTGAGCGGCTGCAGGCACCACTGCAGGGGGTGTTTCAATGCCCAGGCCTGGGATTTTGAGTACGGAGAGCCCTTTACAGAGGCGGTCTGGCAGCAGATTTTCTCCTATCTGGATCATGACTATATGGAGGGAATTACCTTGCTTGGAGGGGAGCCTATGGAGCCGGAAAACCAGGCTGGACTTCTGCCGTTTTTAACGGAACTGAAAAAGCGTTTCCCGAAAAAGACCATCTGGTGCTTTTCTGGATATGATTTCGAGAAGGACATTCTGGGACGCATGATGCAGGAATCAGAAGTGACCAGAGAACTGGTGCCGCTTTTTGATGTTCTGGTGGACGGGAAATTTGTGGAAGACTTAAAGAACTTAAGCCTGAAATTCCGCGGCTCCGAAAACCAGCGGATTCTGGATGTGCCGCGCTCCCTTGCGGCCGGAAAAGCAGTCTGGATGGAGCAGTACCGGTAGACAATTTGAAAAATGAGCGGGATTCCAGAGACGGAATCCCGTATTTTGTGAGAAAACCAGACAGAGTGGTTTTGGGGAGTGTTCGATATGGAACGTAAGAGGAACGTATTGTGGAATTTGTTTGTTTCCACCTTGTACTTAAGCGCATTTACTTTCGGCGGCGGATATGTCATTGTTTCGCTTCTGAAGAAAAAATTTGTCGATGAATATCACTGGATTGAGGAAGAAGAAATGTTGGATCTGGTGGCAATCGCCCAGTCTTCACCGGGAGCCATTGCGGTCAACGGCGCGATTGTTGTGGGATATAAGCTAGCCGGCCTGGCCGGAACGGTTGTCGCGATTCTGGGGACGGTTATTCCGCCATTTCTGATCATTTCTATGATTTCAATTTTTTACAATCTGGTAAAAGATAACTTTATTGTAAGCCAGATGCTGCTGGGCATGCAGTCCGGTGTAGGAGCAGTCATTGCGTCCGTTACCTATGAGATGGGTGCCGGGATTGTTCGTGGAAAAAATAAGGCCTCGGTTCTGATTATGGCCTGCGCCTTTGTGGCTTCCTGTGTGTTTGGGGTAAATGTGATTTTTGTTGTGATTAGCTGCGGACTCATTGGTGTTGTTCGGACGCTGCTTGCCGGAAAGGGGGAGACCAGATGATCTATCTTCAGCTTTTCCTTAGTTTTCTACAGATTGGCATGTTCAGCTTTGGCGGCGGTTATGCGGCAATGCCGCTCATTCAGGGCCAGGTTGTAACCGGCCATAAGTGGCTGACTATGGCAGAATTTACCGATCTGATCACCATTTCCCAGATGACACCCGGCCCCATTGCAGTGAATTCTGCTACCTTTGTCGGGATAAAGATTGCCGGTGTTCCGGGTGCGTTTGTGGCAACGCTGGGATGTATTCTGCCATCCTGTATCATTGTTACCCTGATTGCAAAGCTGTATTTAAAATACCGGAATATGGCTGTGCTGCAGGGCGTGCTTGCCTCCCTGCGGCCTGCCGTAGTGGCGCTGATCGGTTCCGCCGGCATCGCGATTTTAATCAACGCTTTCTGGGGCAGCGGCGTACAGAGTGCCCTTTCTGCTACCAACTGGATCATGGTGGGAATCTTTGTGATCTGTCTGGTGCTTTTGCAGAAAGCGAAGATGAACCCGATTCTGGTCATGGTGCTGGCTGGCGTCATGAAAGTGCTGTCAGCCTTGGCAATTGGCGTGTAAAGTGTCATCTGTAGTTACAGCTTGTGTTCATTCTGTGACCAAAAGCAAAAGGTTCTATTGACGGGATGTAAGAATTTTGTCAGAATCTTCCAATTGCCGTTAGAATTGTAGAAATAGTGTCAGAATCGCTAAGAGAACGGTAAAGTCTTAAGCCTCCTCTTTGTGCTAGAATCATGTCATAAGAAAACAATGACAGAAATTCAGACAGCACGAAAGAGGGGGCTTAAATATTATGAGAGGAAGACGAATTGTAAAATGGATATTCGCATTTGCATGCACGGTCATTGCAGGATGTGGTTTTGCCTTAGCCGGAGAGGGCTATGGATTATATAAGAACGCAGTCCAGGAGGAAAGCCTGGAAGAGACGGTGGCAGAGATCCGCAGACAGGAAAATTTCACTTCCCTGGAGGAAATGCCGGAAACTTATGTGCAGGCCGTGGTATCTGTGGAGGATCACCGGTTTTATGATCACTTTGGACTGGACCTGATCGCAATCGGCAGAGCAGTTGTGAATGATATCAAGGCCGGACGCTATGTGGAGGGTGGCAGCACCATCACCCAGCAGCTTGCAAAGAACCTGTATTTCTCTCAGGAGAAAACCATGAGTCGCAAAGCCGCGGAAGTTTTCCTGGCACTGGAGATCGAGCAGAAATACACGAAAGATGAGATTCTGGAGCTCTATGTAAACAGCATTTACTTTGGCGATGGCTACTACAGCGTGGGCGAAGCCAGCGAAGGATATTTCGGAAAACCGGCATCTGAGATGAACGATTATGAGTGCACGCTTCTGGCCGGTGTACCAAATGCGCCATCTAAATACGCACCGAGTAAGAACCTGGCGTTAGCTGAAAAACGCCAGCAGAAGGTAATCAGCCGCATGGAAGCCTGCGGATACATTACTGAAGAAGAGACAACGCTTATGGCAGCGCAGTTAGTGGCTTTCTACTAAAAATGGCCAGAAGAAAAGGGACAATCCGATGAAATGGATTGCCCCTTCTTTTTTTACTGGATTTCCCGGATCATACAATACTGCTTGAGCGGGAAATTCTGCTTCATGATGCCATAAACTTTAAAACCGAGATTTTTATAAAATTCCACATTTTTCTCGTTATGGGTCTCTAAGGAAATCATCATCCGGTGGGTGTCGGCATAGTCGATGGCTTCCTGCATGAGACGGGCGGCAATGCCGTGGTGCTGCATGTTTGGGTCTACCGCAAGATAGATGATGTGGAGCCGCTGGTTCTGGTGAAGCTGATCCGTCCAGCTGGAATTTAAATAGTCCACGCCTTTTAGAAAATTGTGGAAGGTTTTTAAGGTGTGGTCCTCTTTGATCAGATAGGTGTCAGTCTGGAGGGTGGCCCGGGCTTCCGCAAAGTAAAACTGGAAAATATTGTAAGGCTCCGCCTCATCAGAAACCACAAGAATACCGTTCAGATCGGCACTGTCGGAAAAAATCTCGCAGGTCTCATAAAATTCATCCATATCGCAGTGAAAAAGCTCTGGCATGAGACGTTCCCGGACTTCTGGGTCCGGAATCAGGGTCTCATAGAGCGGATCGTGCTTGAAGCAGGCGTATAAAAGCTGCTCCAGCTTCGGCAGGTCTTCTCGCTGTACGCGGTATAGTTTATCGCTTTCCATAGTATGTTCAGGCGAAAGCTCGCCTGTCCTTTCTGTATTTCGTTATGTGATCACGCGCGCAAACAATCGGAATGTATGTGCGTGAATCTGCAGTGTTTGTGCTATCTGAAAGACTTACATTAAAAACTGGTCATGTACCAGCTTTTGAATCTGGTCGGTTGTCTGAATCAGCAGACGGCACTGATCCTGGAAAATTTTCGTAAGGTGGCTGATCTCACAGGTGAGCGAAAGCTCCTCCGGGGCCGTCTCCTTTTTGTTTAACAGGTCTTTGACCAGGGCATAGAGATTTTCATGCGGCATCAGGCGCTTGTAGCCCCACTTCAAACGATCCTGAGGCTGGTTTAGTACGTAATCGGTGAAATGGTTATAAACTTCTTCATCGAACATGAAAGCGTAGGCATTGTTGTCTACCTGATAGAGCTTTCTCAGGGCAGAAGAGAGATTCTGCTCTTTTAAGTTGGCAATGGCACCGCCAATCAGGCGGATGTTCTGCAGCAGGATCTCATGTGGGTAGTGGACGTTGCCGTACCAGTCGATGCGTACCAGCTCGTCCTGAGCGCATTTGAAACGGCGCAGGGCCTCATCCTCGGCTTCACGGGCTTCCAGATACAGGCATTCGGCCTCTTCTTCTTTGTCGTCAGACAGAAGCGCACGGTAGCGGCTGTTTAAGCTCCTGCGGGATTCGTAGCGGCTTTCTGCCACATCCTTTGCGTCAGCAAGCATTTTTTCCAGGCCGGAAATCTTTTCGACCAGGGAAGCCAGTGTCATGGGGCTGATGAGATCCATGGCAACAAAGGGGCGGAGAACATCACTGGATATGTTATAACCATCCAGAGCCCGCTTCATGACCGGGGCGGAGCATAACGGAATGACGCAGGTTTCATCCAATGCCGCAATCAGCAGGGCGAACAGTTCATGGTGGAGCCGGTAAACCTGCTCATCGTAAAAATCATCGTTGTCAAACTGGGAGTGATAATGGGTCTCCATGAAGCTTCCGCCTGTAAAGTCGTTGACCATGGACGGGATACCGGCAATGGCCATGGAAAAATCATCGGACCAGGTTTCAATGGGGGAGGTGACGCGGGTTTCCTCCGGATAAGCCTGGGTCAGATCCGGAAGCTCGGATAAATACTCCTCCAGGAACCGGGTGTACTCATAGCAGCTCCGGATGCGGGCACGGGTGCCGTGGGCCAGGGCCGGAAGCTCAAAGTTTAAGTCAGCGATGATCTTTCCCACCCATTCCGGATGCGCGGTGAATACCTGCTCGTAGGCACCGGTGGACCAGTCGAAGTTGGAATCCACAACGCCCCATTCCTCTGCGGCCATAGCGCAGATCACGATGGTATTGTTGGGTTTGAATCCGCTTGCCAGAAGGGCCTTCGCGATCCCGAACATGAGTGCGATGGCAGTATTGTCATCCTGAAAACCGCTGAAGTAGGAATCATAGTGGGCAGATAACAGGACCATGCGGTCCGGATGCTTTCCAGGAATGGTTCCTACAATGTTGTAGGTGGTGCAGTCCCGGGTGACACGGCTGTCTGCGTCCAGGGTTACGGTGATTTCCTGGGTGTGCTCCAGCAGCTCTTTTAACGGGTCAGAGTCCTTTCTGGAGATGGAAAAAGCCGGGGCGTCTTCCGGTCCGGCAATATCCTGGGCGTTTAACGCTTCATCATCGATCTCGCCATAACCGCCGCTCTGCACGGCAATCAGGGCAGCAGCCCCCTTTAAATGTGCCTGATAGACCGGGTAGTTGATCCACCACTCATCCCTCTGGTTAATATCAACCAGAACCAGCTTCCCGGTGACATCTTTGCCTTCATAGTCCGCTGCGGTTCCTTTTCCGAGATACATCAGGGAAAATTCTTTTGGCCCTTCGGTCACAAAGGTGGTCTGGTAAGCACCAAGCTGGATCTCATGGCGGCTGCCATCTTCCGCAGTGTAGGAAAGCACTGCTTTTTTAAATTCCCAGCCATCGACTTTGATGGCGTCTTTTCTTACGTCGAAAAGACCAATGGCCTCCATTTCCTGCTTCAGCATTTCTCCGGTCTCGAATTCGGCCCGGGAACCGGCCGGGCGGTACCCCAAAACCGGATTGGTGCGAAACTGCTCCATGCGCTTGGCCAGATGGTAGGAGTAATCTATATCAAGGTTTTTCAAAATTGATGTCTGCAAGTTCATGTATATGCAACCTCCGTCTTTTACATTCAAACAAGATTATAGCACTGATTGGCTGCAGAGAAAAGAAAAAAGGGGAAAAAAGAAAAATTATGAAAAAACTACTTGATTTTGTGTGAATTGAGTGGTAATATTCAACCAACAAAACAAAATAAGTCTTCAGGGCGGAGTGCAATTCTCCACCGGTGGTAAAGCCCACGAGCCGCAAGGTATGATTCGGTGTAATTCCGAAGCCGACAGTATAGTCTGGATGAAAGAAGAAAAGATGGTGTGCGTTTTTGAAAGAAATGTGCCGTATCACGATAGAATCACCGCTCTGGAATGAAAATTCCAGAGCTTTTTTGTTTCATAAAGAAAACATGGTTACGGAAACAAAAATCTGGTACGGAAACATCAAAACCATGGAAAACACAGAAAGCAGATCCTGAAGCAGCAAAACTTCAGATCTGCTTTTTTCTTATCTTTCCCTGAGAACTGCAAAGGGAGGAATGTGATCTTGACAGATCAGGAATATATGCGCCGGGCCATAGAGCTGGCGAAAAGGGGAGAGGGCTGGACCAGTCCCAATCCGCTGGTGGGTGCTGTGATTGTGAAGAATGGCCGAATCATTGGGGAAGGATATCATGCAAGATACGGCGAGTATCATGCAGAGCGGAATGCCCTCAGAGCCTGTCTGGAACCGGCAGAAGGGGCCGACCTTTATGTGACGCTGGAGCCGTGCTGCCATTATGGAAAGCAGCCGCCATGCGTGGAGGCTATTGTACAGGCTGGCATAAAGAGAGTCTTCGTTGGTTCCGATGATCCGAATCCGCTGGTGGCTGGAAAGGGAATTCAGTATCTGCGGGAGCGGGGTATTGCCGTGGAAACCCATGTGCTGAAAGAAGAATGCGACCAGTTAAATCCGGTGTTCTTTCATTTCATCCGCAGAAAAGCGCCTTATGTGGTCATGAAATATGCCATGACCCTGGATGGAAAGATCGCGGCCTACACCGGTGCTTCAAAGTGGGTCACCGGAGAGGAGGCCAGGGCTTATGTGCAGCAGGAGCGGCACCGATACCGCGGCATTATGGTGGGGGTCGGAACGGTACTGGCCGACGACCCTATGTTAAACTGCCGGATGCCGGGCGGAAGGAATCCGGTGCGGATTATCTGCGACACGCATTTGCGGACACCGCTCACATCCCGGATTGTAAGAACGGCAAAGGAGATTTCGACCATCCTGGCCGTCTGCGAGACAGACCGTGCCCGGTATCAGCCCTATGAAGAAGCGGGATGCCGCATCCTCACGCTTCCCCAGACAGACGGGCATGTGGATCTGAAGCTGCTTATGAAGAAGCTTGGAGAAGAACAGATTGACAGCATCCTGTTAGAAGGAGGCGGAACCTTAAACTGGGCTGCATTTAAAAGCGGAATCGTGCGGGAGGTGCATACCTATGTGGCACCGAAGCTCTTTGGCGGCGCGGAGGCGAAAACACCGGTGGAAGGTCAGGGCGTTGCAGACCCGGCCGAAGCGGTCCATCTGAAGATAAAAGAAATCCGCCATCTTGGAGAAGATCTGCTGATTGAAAGTGAGGTGCAGGATGTTTACGGGAATTGTTGAGGAAATCGGAACGCTGAAAAAAATCGTCTGGGGCGCCCATTCAGCGGTGCTTTCCATTCAGGCCAGATACGTTCTTTCGGACGCAGCGGTGGGGGACAGCATTGCGGTAAATGGAATCTGTCTGACGGTCACAAGTCTTTCACCCTCTGGATTTACGGCCGATGTGATGCATGAGACTCTGAACCGCTCCTCATTAAAAGGAGCAAAGCCTGGCATGCATGTAAATCTGGAGCGAGCCATGGCAGCGGGCGGCCGTTTTGGCGGACATATCGTCAGCGGTCATGCGGATGGAACCGGAATAATCCGGGAAATCCGGCAGGATGACAACGCAGTGTGGTTTACTATTAGTACCAGCTCAAAGCTTTTGCGCTATATCGTGGAGAAGGGTTCCATTACCATAGACGGCATCAGCCTGACTGTGGCGTCGGTGACAACGGATGGCTTTTCTGTTTCCACCATTCCGCATACGAATGCGGTGACCACGCTGGGAGAACGAAAAGCAGGTGACCTGGTCAATCTGGAGACGGACATCATTGGAAAATATGTGGAGCGACTGCTGCAGCCGATGAAAGCGCAGCCGGAGTGGAAGGCTGGAACAGAAATGAGATCCGCAGAAACAGATTCCGGAGCAGATTTAGGCAGAGGCGGTATTACAAAAGAATTTTTGACCAGATATGGCTTTTGATGGATTTTTGCCCGTGACTGTGATACTGAACAGTTACGAATTTGTGTAGTAGTTACGGAAGATAAACCGAAAGAAAACATATAGTGAGAGGAGAACAGCATTATGATTCAGTACAATACAGTAGAGGAAGCGCTGGAAGCGCTTCGAAAAGGACATATCATTATGGTGACAGACGACGCAGACCGGGAGAATGAAGGGGATTTTATCTGTGCGGCAGAGTTTGCCACCACGGAGAATATTAACTTTATGGCGACTCACGGAAAGGGTCTGATCTGCATGCCTATGTCCGCGGCATATGCAGAGAAGCTTCAGTTCCCGCAGATGGTTTCCAACAATACAGACAATCATGAGACCGCATTTACCGTTTCCATTGACTGTGTGGATACCACGACCGGCATTTCCGCGGCGGAACGGTCCGTGACAGCCCTGCGCTGTGTGGCAGATGACGCGAAGCCGGAAGATTTCCGCAGACCGGGACATATGTTCCCGCTGGTGGCAAAGAAAAACGGAGTTCTGGAGCGCAACGGGCACACGGAAGCTACTGTAGACCTCTGCCGTCTGGCAGGCTTAAAAGAATGCGGACTCTGCTGCGAAATCATGCGGGAAGACGGCACGATGATGCGGACTTCGGAATTGCAGGAGCTGGCCCGGAAATGGGATTTAAAATTCATCACCATCCAGGCTTTGCAGGCATACCGGAAGTGTCACGAGAATCTGGTAGACCGGGTAACCGTAACCCGGATGCCAACCAAATATGGGGAATTTACCGCATATGGCTATGTGAATCGTTTAAATGGAGAGCATCATGTGGCACTGGTAAAAGGACAAATCGGAGATGGAGAGGATGTCCTTGCCCGTATTCATTCAGAATGTTTGACCGGTGACACCTTTGGTTCTCTGCGCTGTGACTGCGGGCAGCAGTTTGCCGCCGCCATGACCCAGATTGAAAAAGAGGGCCGGGGAATTCTCCTTTATATGCGTCAGGAGGGCCGTGGAATTGGCCTGATCAATAAACTGAAGGCATATGAATTGCAGGAACAGGGCATGGACACGCTGGAAGCCAATCTGGCTCTTGGTTTTGCCGGAGATGAGCGGGAATATTATATTGGAGCGCAGATTTTAAAAGATCTTGGTGTGAAAAGCATGCGGCTTCTCACCAACAATCCGGATAAGGTATACCAGCTTTCCGAGTTTGGCATGACCATCAAAGAGCGGGTGCCGATTCAGATGAGCGCCACGAAGTATGATCTGTTCTATTTGAGAACAAAACAGCAGCGCATGGGACATCTGCTGAGATACTAAACGCTTATTGAAAAAATATTATATTATAGAAGAAAGAAGGACGAATATCATGAGAGTACTGGAAGGAAATGTGGTAGCAAAGGGGATCCGCGTGGGAATTGTGGCAGCAAGATTTAACGAGTTCATTACCTCAAAGCTGGTAGGAGGTGCCCTGGACGGGCTGAAGCGTCATGACGTGAAAGAGGAGGATATCGATGTGGCCTGGGTTCCTGGTGCTTTTGAGATTCCGCTGATCGCTTCGAAAATGGCAAAGAGTAAAAAGTATGACGCAGTGATTTGCGTAGGCGCTGTCATTCGCGGCAGCACAAGCCACTACGATTATGTGTGCAGCGAGGTTTCCAAGGGCATCGCGAATGTCTCCTTAAACAGTGATATTCCAGTGATGTTTGGTGTGCTGACTACGGATAACATTGAGCAGGCCATTGAACGTGCCGGAAGCAAGGCCGGAAATAAGGGGTACGAGTGCGCAACCGGAGCCATTGAAATGGTGAACCTGATCCGCGCGCTGGAGGCATAAATGTATGGAAACACCGGCACTTTTGCAGTGTGAAGCAATAAAATATTGACGAATTTCATTTTTCGGTTACAATAGATAATAAAGAACTGGAAAGTGAGGAAATTTGCAATGTTAAAACAGGTTTCTGTTTATGCGGAAAATAAAAAAGGTGCGTTGAAAATTGTTACCGGAATTCTGACTGAGGCACAGATCAACATACTTGGTTCTGTCACCAACGACAGCGCCGAGTATGGAATCATCCGCATGGTGGTTACCGATCCGGAAAAGGCACAGGAAATCTTACAGAAGGCCGGATACTTATGCCGCCTGACCAATGTACTGGGGATTGAGGTGGAAGATGAAGTCGGAAGCTTAAACCGGGTTTTGGCTGCTTTTTTGGAGAGCAACATCGATGTGAATTATCAGTATCTGTCCTTTAACCGTCAGTCTGGCAAGCCGGTCATGGTACTTCATACCGATGACTGCGAGTTTGTGGAGAAATGTCTGGCAGCGAAGGGTTTCCAGATGACTGAAGTATAAATAAAATACCAGAAAAACGAGGGATGTAAGGCTGAAAGCCCGACATCCCCGTTTTTGTTGTTTGCAGGAGAATAGGACATGAGATTTGAAAAACTGGAACAGAATATCATCGATATGATCAAGGAGGAACAGGCGAAGCTGGGCTACCGGAAGGAAAGCATCCGCCTGTATTATCCGCTCAGCTCCCTGCTCCATCTGACCGGAGAAAATCTGGGAGAACAGGAGATGCTGGCTCTGTTGTCCGAATTTGGCGAGGAGACGAAGGAGCACCTTGGCGGCGTGACTGTTACGGCGAAAAAGGACCGCTTCTGCTTCCTGATCCCGGAGGAGGGCGTTGTGTATGTGAAGGAGCATACCAGTCCGAATGAATTTATTCATGATCTGGTAAATCTGGTGGGAACACATGGATGCACTATGGACGAAATAAAAGCTTTGTTTGAGAAACAGCCCTGGCCGGTGACCGTGGAGCCGGTGAATAATGAGGAATTTGACATTCTGATCCGTTTTGGAGAAGGCGCTGATGATCCTTATTATTACTGCTTTAAGGATGAAGGCTGTCATATTATTTATCATCGTTTCCTTCCAGAGGATTATGCGGATTTTGACTTTTAGGAATTGCGGAACCACTTGTTGATTTTGGAAAACCGTGTTACACTGATACAGTGATTAAATATACAATTATTTCAATAATTATACATGCGATAATGGGAGGACGAGTATGCCAGTATTTGATTTCAATGACGCGCCGGATAAAAAGAATCCGGCAGAATGTACATATACCACATTTCAGTCCAGTGAGCCGGAGGCATCTCCGGAGAAGCCGATTCTGATTCTGGATAACAGCAGGCGGAAATGGCGGCATCATTCTTGCGGAATGTTTACAAATCCGGTCAAGCGCACCACCTTTGAATTTCATGAAGAAGACGGCACGATCAGTGCCGATATTTTAAAAATCGATGCCCGTTTTGTCAGTCTGTTGAAATGGCTGGGAGAGAATCACATCAGTGTACGGCTGTCTGGAGAAAACCGGCCAGAGGGCTATGCGGTCTACAAAATCCGGGAGACGGCATTTGGCGGAGGCACCAAGCTGTCCGCGGAGGACGGCTTTTTGCAGTTTATGATCGAGCGTCTGTTTGCGAGTGATGCGCCGGGCGAGGAGGAAACGGATGAAAGTCTGGAAGAGGCCGGAGATGACATGAAGCTCACCAGCCTGCAGAGCATCACTGATTTCATGAACTGCGCGGGAAGAACTCTGCCGGATAATATTCGTCTCTGGGCAAGAAGAAACCTGGCAGTGGCACGATCTCATGAGGTGTCTCCGGAGGAGCGCCGCCATGCCCAGCGTGCCCTTTCCATCATGATGAATGTGCAGTGGAAGAGCAATTATTTTGAGTCCATCGACCCGAAGGAGGCCCGCCGCATTCTGGATGAAGAGCTTTACGGCATGGAGCGGGTAAAACAGCGTATCATTGAGACCATCATTCAGATCAACCGGACCCACACGCTTCCGGCTTATGGACTTTTGCTGGTAGGACCGGCTGGAACCGGTAAATCCCAGATTGCCTATGCGGTAGCCCGGATCCTGAAGCTGCCGTGGACTACCCTGGATATGAGTTCTATCAATGATCCGGAACAGCTTACAGGAAGCTCCCGTATCTATGCCAATGCAAAGCCCGGCATCATCATGGATGCGTTTTCCATGGCCGGTGAGTCCAATCTGGTGTTTATCATCAATGAGCTGGACAAGGCGGCATCCGGCAAGGGCAACGGCAATCCGGCAGATGTGCTGTTAACCCTGTTGGATAATCTCGGTTTCACGGACAATTACATGGAGTGTATGATCCCGACTGTGGGCGTGTATCCCATTGCGACCGCCAACGACAAAGCCCAGATCAGTGCTCCGCTGATGTCACGTTTTGCAGTGATTGATATTCCGGATTATACGGCAGAAGAAAAGAAAATTATTTTCTCCCGGTTTGCTCTGCCAAAGGTTTTAAAGCGTATGGGCTTAAAGGCCGGAGAGTGCGTGGTAGCGCCAGACGGACTGGATGCAGTTGTGGAGTTTTTCGCCGGAACCAGCGGAATCCGCGATCTGGAGCAGGCGGCCGAGCACATCGCGGCAAATGCGCTGTATCAGATAGAAGTCGATCATGTGTCCGAGGTATTTGACCGGGAAATGGTCATGAATCTGCTGGGATGATAGTTCGTTACCCGACATTCTTCACACGTATGCCGGGTAACTGAAAAATATAAAACAAAAAAATTCAAATTGTTGTTGACAATTAACACAATTTATATTATACTACAGAACGTAGCGAGGCGTGGCTCAGTTTGGTAGAGCGCTGCGTTCGGGACGCAGAGGTCGCAAGTTCGAATCTTGTCGCCTCGATTCTGGCCTCATGGTCAAGCGGTTAAGACGACGCCCTCTCACGGCGTAAACTCGGGTTCGATTCCCGATGAGGTCATATGCTTTGGATGTAAGTCCAAAGCATTTTTGTTAGGTCGCTTCTGTAGCGCAGTTGGTAGCGCAACGCATTCGTAATGCGTGGGTCGCCGGTTCGAGTCCGGCCAGGAGCTTATAAGAAAAAAGAAAATCTCCCCAAAAAGCAAGGAAAATCAAGGGTTTCCGGCATTTTAGGGAGATTTTTTTATACTTTTAAGATTAAATATGAATAAGCAATTTATTGCCAGTGAAACTTTCAAAAAATGGGTACAAAAAATACACCTCTTGCGAAGGTGTACCAGGAATGATATAATTCTATTGCTCGTAGGTATTCTATCATTCTGGGTACACCCAGCAAGAGATTAACTATGTAAAAAGCTGCTCGGTGCGCCAACATCGGGCGGCTTTTGTTATGGGCTTTAGCCTGTTGAGGGCATTGGAGTTTTTTGTGATCCGACAAAAAACGTCTTTATCATAAAGAGGGTACGGCGAAAAGGAAGAACGCGACATGATTTCCGATGAAGCATTATACAGACAATATGTAAGCGGCGATGAAACAGGGCTTGACGAATTGATGAAGCGATACGGCAATCCTCTGACCCTATACGTAAACGGCTACCTGCATGATGTTCACGAAGCCGAGGATTTGATGATAGAGGTCTTTTCCTACCTGTTTACGAAAAGGCCCCGCATACGGGATAGCGGCTTTAAGGCTTACCTATATAAGGCGGCGCGGCACATGGCCCTGCGCCATAAAAGCAGACGGCGGCTTTCCTTCAGCCTTGATGATCTGGCCGAAGAGCCAGACGGGAAACTGCTGGTGGAAGAGGTTGTCCGGACAAAGGAGCGGAACCAAATCCTGCATTTCTGCATGGGCGAATTGAACCCGGATTATCGGGAAGCCCTATATCTGACCTATTTTGAGGGCATGAGCTACCTGCAGGCCGCCGAGGTCATGGGGAAGAATGTAAAACAGATCACAAATATGGTGTACCGTGGGAAAGAGAGCCTACGCGGATTGTTGGAACGGGAGGGAATTACAAATGCGGAGTAACGAAGAACGGATCGCCGAAGTCAAGCGGCGGATCGCCGAAAAAGAGAGACAGAAAAAGCTGCGGCGCAGCCGGATCGCCGCCTTCTCCGCTGTGGCGGCGTGCCTTGTGCTGATCCTGGTCCTCTCCCTTTTCATGCCCGGTATTGCCGGACAGCTCCGGCCTGGCGGTTATTCCGATTATGAGATGGCGGCAAGTATGTTTGGCGAAAACGGCGCCCTTGGGTATATCATCATAGGGCTGCTGGCCTTTCTTCTCGGTGTGGGCGTGACCATTTTATGTTTCCGTATCCGCCTGCTAAACCGGGAAGAACAGAGCATGGAGGATAAAAAGGAGGACAGAGAGGATGGAGCTGACCAGTAATCTTTTGCAATTCCTTGTCACTCTGCTTGGATTCTGCCTTGGGGCGATCCTCTATCACCAAAACCGCAGACAGGCTTATTTCCTGCTGGCCTGCTTTTATGGCTGCTTTGCGCTGGGCTCGCTTTACTGGACGCTGTATCTGCTGCTGTTTTCAGAAACGCCGCGGGTCTTTTATGTGTCGGAGTTTGGGTGGATCGCGAGCATGATTTTTCTCCGTATTTTGCAATATGCCCTGTCTGGCGAGGAAGAACGCGCTTTCAAGTGCCGCGCCGCATGGATTTCCCCCCTCGTTGGCGTTCCGCTGATGGCGCTGTACTGCGCCTATGGAGACATTCTCTCCAATCTGATTTGGTGCGGCCTGGTGATGGTTCTCGCCTACGGCTCCATACGGGGGCTTGCCTACGCGAGGGAGCAGACTGGACGCGCCCGGGATATGCAGTATTTTCACATCGGGGTCTTGTACTTTGCCGCCGCGGAAAATGCCCTTTGGACTTCTGGCTGCCTCTGGCGGAACGACGGCATTTTGGGGCCATTCTTCTGGTGTGACCTTCTGCTGACGTGCTGCATTTTGGGGCTGCTGCCCGCCGTAAGAAAGGCGGTGGGCCCATGACATACATAGAAAATGTGTTTCTCTGCATGGTGTCTCCGCTGCTGATCGCCGCCCTTTGTATGGGAAAGCGTCAAATCCGTTTCTTTTTCTTTTGCTTTGCGGGAATGGGCGCGTGCCTGCTTTCCGCCTATATCAACACCTTCTTCGCCGCGCTGTATGGGGCGGACGCCTTGGCCGCTGCCGTGGAGATTGCCCCGGTGGTGGAGGAAGTGATGAAGCTCCTGCCGCTTTTGTTTTATCTCCTTGTGTTTGAGCCGAAGCCGGAGAAGATCAAAACCGCCGCTGTCATTACCGCCCTTTCCTTTGCGACCTTTGAAAACGTTTGTTATCTGATACAAAACGGGGCGGGCCATTTTTCTTTTATCTTCTTTCGCGGGTTTGGAACGGGGGCCATACACGTGATTTGCGGCGCGATTGTGGGCGGAGGGCTTGCGTATGCCTGGCAGCGGACATGGCTGAAAATCGCCGGAACCTGCGGGCTGCTGGGCGCGGCCATCACATTCCATGCCATATACAATCTGCTCATCGCCCACGGCGGCACGGCGCAGTACATCGCCTACGCACTGCCGGTGCTGCTTGTAACGGCGGGAAAGCTGTCTGCAATTCGCATGTCACGGAAGGAATAACCGAATATCCGCTTCTTAGGAGCCGCTTTTGGGCGGCTCTTAATTTTTTTGTAAATTTTTGCATTTTGGGTGAGAGTTTTCCCGAATTTTTGTACCTATATAGGTGAAAGGACTTTTCACCCTAAGGCAACACCGGAAAGGAGGCTTCCCCGATATGTATGATACCGCAAGACGGGTCGAGCTTGTCAAAAGGCAGATACGCAAAAACACCCGACGAAGGCAGAAACGCGGCATCGGCAGGCTGAGCGCTGTGTGTATGCTGCTGTTTGCGGCGCTGATGCAGGCGGCGGGCACGGTCGTCGGGCCGGGACAACCTGAGGCATGGGGCGTGTTCGGCGCAATGCTGCTGCGGGAGGACGCGGGCGGCTATGTGCTGGTGGCCGTCGTCTCCTTTGCCGCGGCGGCGACGATCACCGCGCTGTGCTTCCGGCTCAGAAACAGAGAAAACCGGAGAAAAGACGGGGCGAACAAGCACGCCCGACACGAACAGGAGGAGAAAAGCCAATGAAAAAACGAATACTCAGTATCCTGCTACTGTGCTGCATGTTGCTGACGCTGCTGCCGACAGCGGCCTTTGCGGCAGATACAGGAAAGGCGATCCAGCTTGGCACAGACGCACTAAGTAAAAATGTAAACACAGCGAGCGCACCGACCGTGTATTTCGGGCAAGACCATGAAAATAATCCTGCTGCATGGCGTGTGATCGGCTATAACGGAAACGGCGTTGCAAGCGCACAGGGGGATATGACCCTGCTTGCGGCGGGCAATATGAGCTCAGTGTTGCAATTTGCCGATTTCGGAACAAACAACAGATATGCATCGAGTTATTTGAAAACCGCAATAGACGCGCTTGCAGAAAAGCTGACGACAGAAGAAAATACTGCCGTAAAGAAACGGACGCTTACAAGCGGAAGCTACAACGGAGAAAATACCGACTGTGTAGCAGGAGAGCAGGTGGATAACGCTGTATTCTGGCCACTTTCCACAGCGGAAGCGTTTGCGGTAAATCAGGATCTGCGAATTGTGGATCCCGAACATCCGAGTTGGGCGTCAAGCTATTGGTGGCTGCGCTCCCCTGGTTACTCTGATCACGATGCCGCCACCGTGAATGGTGATGGTTCTGTCGTCTACTCTGGGAACGCTATCAGCAGTTGGTGGTGTGTTCGTCCCGCTTTTAACTTAAATTCAAGCTCCGTACTCTTTACATCCGCCGCTGTGGGAGGAAAGCCTGACGGAGGCTTGACCCCGATTTCCAAATACACTGGAAACGAATGGAAACTGACGTTGAAGGACAGCAACCGCAATTTTGCCGTAACGGAAAAAACTGCCGATGCCGCCCCCGACGATACCGTTACGCTGCATTACACCGGGGCGACCGCAGGGATAAATGAATATATCTCTGTCATCCTTGCGGATAACAGCGGCGCACAGTATTATGGCAGAGTAGCGCAGCCTACTGCCGAAAACGGAACGGTTGAGATCAAAATCCCGTCCGGCCTTGCACCGGGCAGCTATACCTTAAAGGTCTTCAGCGAGCAGTGCAACGACGATAAAAAGACCGACTATGCAAGCGATTTTGTAGACATCGATCTCACCGTTGGGTATCAAGAGCAGTTTACCCTCACTCCCGGCGGCGTCTATTACTTTGACCTCTCCGGCGTGAGCATTCCCGGCACGGCAAACGGCTCTCTGCCGGACAAAACAATGCATTATGTCCCCTTTACCTATGCCGGGACAGTGGACGCCTACAAGCTCACATCAGAGATGGCCACCACCGAGGAGTATGCACAGCAGAACGAATATGCCCATAGCCTGTTCGTGGCGGACTATGCCGTAACGCATGCGGTAAGCTGGGATAACCTGAATGCCGAAGGGCTGATTTTTGGCAAAGGCTACGCCACCGGCAGCGTGGACTATACGCTGCGTGCGCCGTCCGGGGGAAGTGGTGGTACAGGCTCGGGTGCTTTAGAACGCGGCACGCCCCAAAGCAACGAATGGGACAGGATACTGGACAAGGACGACGGATATATCAAAAACTGTAGAAATATAGATTCCTGGGGACAAGATACTTTACCCAATACGCTATCGAACCGTGTGATTCGCGGCCAGTACGATTTGCCCCGCAAATATGCCGGCGCCAATACTACGCTCTCCTTCAAGTTCCTCGGTTTCCGCCCCGTCCTTGAAGTCCTGAACCCCGGCACGCTGGGCTCTGACGGGCTGAAAGCCGTTACCCTTGACCTTGGCGGCGGAAAATTGGGAGGAAGCTCGG
>ERZ779842.1010-NODE-1010-length-26043-cov-38.098045_pt1 | contig 26043 bp, 25 predicted proteins | sample MGYA00511095_ERZ779842 | MGnify/ENA primary metagenome ERZ779842 (study PRJEB29588, sample SAMEA2154036) | human gut metagenome | biome: human gut; feature: human-associated habitat; material: faeces | place: Denmark | collected 2008/2010 ... | reverse complement strand
TTGTAGCCGATGAGGGGGCGCATTCCCTGCACGAAGCCGTTGGCGGGCAGGTACAAAAAGGTCTGCAATTTATAGTAGATGCCCAGCACCACCACATAACTCTGAGAGAAAGCTGCCAGCAGCCCGTTGAGGAAGGTGACCAGCAGCGAGGGCAGCGCCAGATTGAGGATAGCCGGAATGCCGATGGCGTACAGTCTGCCGTCCAGCGCTGCGTCCGGGCGCAGGCAGCGGCGGCGCAGCCGCACCGGCAGCTCGGTGCGCAGATAGACCACAAGGTAAACTACCACGCTGAGCGCCTGACCGATGCCGGTGGCCAGTGCCGCGCCCGCAATGCCCATGGCAGGCACCGGCCCAAGCCCGAAGATGAGCACAGGATCCAGTAAAATATTGCACACGCAGCCGGTGATCAAGGCGACCATGGACACCTTCATGCGGCCCACTGCCTGAAAGATTTTTTCAAAGGCCAGCGAGACCATGTTCACGACCAAAAACAGGAACACGATGGTGGAGTAGGTGATGCCGGCGGCGATCAGCGCCTCATCCTGCGTAAAGCGGCGCAGAAAGCCGGGCATGATGGCAATGCTGACCGCCATCATCACCACGCCGTGCACAAGGCTGAGCACAAAGCCGTGGGTGGCGGCCGTCTCGGCCTTTTCGCGGTCACCCGCGCCCAGATACAGCGCGATCATGGCGTTGATGCCGATGCCAAAGCCGATGGCAATGGCGTTGGAAAAGTTCTGGATGGGGAACACCAGACTTAACGCGGTCATGGCGTCCTCGCTGATGCGCGCCACAAACAGGCTGTCCACAATGTTGTACAGGCTGTTTACCAGCATGGAGAGCACATTGGGCAGCGCCATCGAGAGCAGCAGCGGCAGCACCGGCTTCTCCTTCATAAAAGTTTCGTTCATAAAAAATTTCACCTGCTATCTGTAAAAAGCAAAAATGTGGCGGGCACAGCATCGGCTTGCAGCCGGTTTCCGGCGCAAAAAAAGCCACACAATGACCCTTTAAAGGTCATTGTGTGGCGAAAAGTAGCAATGTTGCTGTAAAAATCCACACGGTTTTTATGATCGCGGCAGCTGTCCGCGATATGCAGCCTGCGCATTTGCGGGCTGCAACCTTAGCAGAATACCACATCCCCGGCGGTATGTCAAGGGGTTTTGGTACAAAAGTACGACTTTTGTAATCACTTGACCATTTTTACAGCAGGCGCTACAATAAGGCAAACCGGCTCTGAGGGAGGACATTGTATATGAAATGGATGATCGCATCAGACCTGCACGGCTCCTATTATTATGCGCAGCAGCTGCAGCAGGCCTTTGAACGGGAGCAGGCCGACCGCCTGCTGTTTCTGGGAGACCTGCTCTACCACGGCCCCCGCAACGACCTGCCCCGGGATTACGCCCCCAAAAAGGTGATTCCGCTGCTGAACAGCCTTGCGCCCAAGCTGCTGTGTGTGCGCGGCAACTGCGACGCCGAGGTAGACCAGATGGTGCTCAACTTCCCGGTGCTGGCGGATTACGCCGTGCTGCCGGTGGGGCAGCGGCTGGTCTACGTCACCCACGGCCATGTGTTCAACCTGAATCATCTGCCGCCCCTTGCCCCGGGGGATATTTTGCTCCACGGTCACACCCATGTGCCCGCATGGACAGACTTCGGGCAGGGGAACCTTTACTTAAACCCCGGCTCTGTAAGCCTGCCCAAGGAAAACACCGCCCACAGCTACATGACCTTGGAGGGAAGCACCGCCTGTTGGAAGACTATGGAGGGCGCGTGCTACCACCAGCTGCAGTTGTGATAATGTTGTGATATTCCAGTTTTTCCCGGCAAAAGCTGGAAAAAGCCCTTGACGAAATGCCCGAAATGCTGTAAACTAAGTACAACCTTTAAAAATAGAGGGAGCTGTAAGCTTTGTACTGAACGCAGGCGGTGCAAAGTGTAGCAGTAAACCCCATAAGGCATCATAAAAAGACACCGGAGGCTTTGCATCGGCTTCCGGTGTTTTTTTATGCGCCGCCGGGCTATCTTTTGCTGCGCGGTCATGCTACAATAGAAAGAAAACGCGAATTGCAGGAGGAATTATGGATTTTTACGGAACCATCGGCCCTGCCTGTGCCGATGTAAAGCTTTTGCAGCAGATGGTGGAAGCCGGCATGACCGGCATCCGCATGAACCTTTCTCACGGCCCGCTGGCAGCGCACAAGGACTGGCTGGCGCTGCTGCGCAAGGCCGGGGTAAAAAAGCTGCTCATCGACCTGCAGGGGCCGGAATTACGCATCGGCCGTCTGCCGCAGCCGCTATCCCTGACCGCCGGGCAGACCGTGCGTCTGGGCGCACAGGGCATCCCCTGCCCTGCTGCGCTGGTGCACAGCGTGCAGCCCGGGCAGGAGCTGCTGCTGGATGACGGCAAGCTGCTGGCGCGGGTGGACGCCGTGGAGCCGGAAGCGCTCGTGTGCACCGTAGTGCGGGGCGGCGTGCTGCAAAGCCGCAAAAGTCTGGCCGCACCGGGAGCAGATATCCAGATGCCCACCCTGACCGCCGAGGACAAGGAAAACCTTGCCATCGCCGCCGGTTGCGGCGTTACCGGGGTCATGCTGCCCTTTGTGCGCGGCGCGGCGGATATCTGCAATCTGCGGCAGGCGCTGGCAGAAGCCGGTGCGCCGCAGCTGAAAATTCTTGCCAAAATTGAAAACCTTGCGGGCGAGCAGGCGCTGCCGGAGTTTTTGCCGTTGGTGGATGAGGTAGTCATTGCCCGGGGCGACCTTGGCAACGCGATGCCCCTGTGGGAGCTGCCCCGCTGCCAGAAGCAGCTTTCTGCCGCCTGCCGGGCAGCCGGAGTACCCTTTATGGTGGTAACCCAGATGCTGGACAGTATGCACACCCGGGCTGTGCCCACCCGCGCCGAGGTGAACGACATCTACAACGCCGTACTGGACGGCGCATCCAGCCTGATGCTCACCGGCGAGACCGCCGCCGGGCAGTACCCGGTACAGGCTATGGAGTATCTGGTGCGCACCGCCCGCACGGCGATGTGACAGGGGCTGATTCAGAATGCCCTCCGCTGCGCTCTGGGCATTTTTAGCGGAAAGACTATTTATATTTGCCAATCGGGAAAATCTGCGGATTTTCCCGATTGGCCTTTTCACGGGAGGGTCGTAGCGGGAAAAAGCATCTATAACAATCATTATAGACTTTCCAAAATGCAAAAATAAATCTTGAAGCTGCCACTTCCGGTCACGGCCCCTTTCCGTGAAAAAGGGATTCCGAAAAGTCCGCAGACTTTTCGGAATCCAAAATAAAAATAATTTTTCCTCTGACGATGCCCAAAGCGCAAGCGGCGGGCATTCCCAATCGTCCCACCCGGAAGATATTTTTCCGCAAAAAACGGCAAAGGGATAGCATCTTTTTTCTGCTTCCTGTATAATACAGGTAAAATCAACTGAAGTCAGAAAGGTTTATCGTTTATGGGCATCGTAGTCATCGGAGCTGTTTTTGTGGATATCAAGGGCTATCCCCTTTCCACCTATATCCCCGGCGGGCGCAACGCCGGACGCATTGAGCAGGTACACGGCGGCGTAAGCCGCAACGTGGTGGAGGATATTGCCAACGTGGAGCTGCGCCCCACCTTTGTGGGTCTGGTGGACGACACCGGCATGGGACAGGACGTCATCGACAAGCTGGCAAAGCACAAGGTAAACACCCGCTTTATCCAGAAAAAGCCGGACGGTATGGGCACATGGCTGGCCATCTTTGACAACGATGGTGATGTGCACGCCGCCATCTCCAAGCGGCCGGACACCACCCCGCTGACCGGTCTGCTGCAGGAGCAGGGTGATGCCATTTTTGCAGACTGCGATTCCATTGCGCTGGAACTGGATCTGGAAAAAGAAACGGTGAAGCAGACCCTGCGCTACGCTAAAAAGTACGGCAAAAAGGTGTTTGCCGTGGTCTCCAACATGAGCATCGCCATGGAGCGGCGGGATTTTTTGCAGCAGATCGATTGTTTTGTATGCAACCAGCAGGAGGCCGGGCTGCTGTTCTCGGACGACTACGACCACCTCTCCCCGGACGAGATGTGCCGGGTGCTTACGGGCAACGTGCGCAGCGCCAACATTCCCAGCATGGTGGTGACCATGGGCGGGCAGGGCGCGGTATACGCCTGTACAGACGGCAGCTGCGGCATCGTACCCGCCAAAAAGGTGGATGTCATGGACACCACCGGCGCGGGGGACGCCTTCTTTGCAGGCACGGTCATCGGCCTGACCTACGGCAAAACGCTGGCAGAGTCCTGCGAGATCGGCAGCCGTCTGGCCGCCTCGGTCATCTGCATCACCGAGAACGTCTGTCCCCGCTTCCGCCCGCAGGAGTTCGGGCTGGATGTACCGGTGGTGGATTAACGGTTTGGAATGGTCTCCGCTATCGGGTTGCGGCACCCAGCATCCGCATCGTGCCTTGGGCGGCGCTTGCGTCTTGCTGGCCGCTGCCCCAACAACTCCTCCCTGTTTCCGCCACTGGCGGCGGTCGTCGTCGTTGCACTTTGGCCATTTTCAGCGGAAAAATTATTTATATTTTGCCAACCAGGAAAATCTGCGGATTTTCCCGGTTGGCCTTTTCACAAGAGGAGCCGCAAAGGAAAGCTACATCTATAACTAAAATTGCGGATTTTTCGGCTCGCCTTTTCACGGGATGGGCGTAGAGGGAAACGGCATCCGTCTATTGGATTTTTGCGCAAAACCGCATTTCCCCCTTGACAGAAGCGGCAGTTTCTGGTATCAATAAAAATGATAAAGGGGAGTAAAGGGCAGTCTGCCGGTCAAGGCGTTTTCACCGGCAGGCCGCTGCATGGCAGCGTCATCACGGCAGCAATGCCCGATGTCATGTGTTCGCTTGAGACTTTTGTCACAGATCGTACGCTGTGGCAAGGGTCTTTTTTTCTTGCCGCAGCATCAGAACAAAAGGAGGCAGAAAAACAATATGAATTTCTGGAACACATTCGCCGCGCTCTTTTCAAACTTCGGAGCGCTGACATGGCAGATGGTGGTCATGTGGGGCATCGGTGCCCTGCTCATCTACCTTGCCATCGTCAAAAAGATGGAGCCCAGTCTGCTGCTGCCCATGGGGTTCGGTGCCATTCTGGTCAATCTTCCCGCATCCGGTGCCATCACGCAGGGAGACACCGTCGGCCCTATCTCTGCCCTGTTTGAAGCAGGGATGTCCAACGAGCTGTTCCCGCTGCTGCTGTTCATCGGCATCGGTGCCATGATCGATTTTGGCCCGCTGCTGGAAAAGCCGTGGCTCATGCTGTTTGGCGCAGCGGCACAGTTCGGCATCTTTTTCACCCTGTTTCTGGCCGGCTTCTTCTTTGATATGAAGGATGCCGCATCCATTGCGGTCATCGGCGCAGCGGACGGTCCCACCGCCATTTTTGTGGCAAACACCCTGAAATCCCAGTATCTGGGCGCTATTATGGTGGCAGCTTACAGCTACATGGCGCTGGTGCCCATCGTTCAGCCGCCGGTCATCCGTCTGCTGACCACCCAGAAGGAGCGCCGCATCCGTATGCCCTACGAAAAAGGCAACGTCACCCAGCTGACCAAGATCCTGTTCCCTGTTGTGGTCACGGTGGTCGCCGGTCTGGTAGCCCCGGCCAGCGTGGCGCTGGTGGGCTTTTTGATGTTTGGCAACCTGCTGCGGGAATGCGGAGTGCTGAACTCCCTGAGCGAGACCGCCCAGAACGTACTGGCAAACCTCATCACCCTGCTGCTGGGTCTGACCGTAGCCGGGCAGATGACCGCCGACAAGTTCGTCCGGCCGGACACTTTGCTCATCATGGCGCTGGGTCTTGTAGCCTTTATCTTTGATACCGCTGGCGGCGTGCTGTTCGCCAAGCTGCTGAACCTGTTCCTGCCCGAGGGCAAAAAGCTGAACCCCATGATCGGCGCGGCAGGCATTTCGGCCTTCCCCATGAGCGGGCGTGTGGTCAACAAGATGGGTCTGGCCGAGGACAGCCAGAATTTCCTGCTGATGTACTCCATCAGCGTCAACGTTTCCGGACAGATCGCATCCGTCCTTGCCGGCGGACTGATCCTTTCCCTGATGGCTTAACGGAGGTGCCTTTATGCTTCATCTTTCTTCCTGGATGACCACCCTGCCCATGATGCTCATCGGCATGACCGGTATCCTGCTGGTCATCGGTTTTCTTGTGCTGGTCGTGATGGCGCTGAACTGTCTCACCCGCCGCAAATAAAGAGTCATAAATGCAAAAAGGACTGCCGTGCAGCGCACGGCAGTCCTTTTTATATCAATTTACTTGCTGATGGAAAGCGTGCCGAAAGCAGTCTCTTCAAAGTGGCTGCTGTACAGCTCCTGCATCAGTTTGATGAGCGAGAGGGTATCCTCTGCGCCGGCGGTCTCGTAGCAGGAGTGCATCGCCAGCTGGGGCAGACCGATGTCCACACAGTTCATGGACACCTGTGCCATCGCCAGATTGCCCAGCGTGCTGCCGCCTACCTTATCGGAACGGTTTGCAAAGTATTGCAGCGGCACACCGGCGCGGGCAGCCAGCTCCCGGGCGGCTGCAACGCTCATGCCGTCGCTGGTGTACTTCTGGCCGGCGTGGGTCTTGATGACCACACCCTTGTTCATGTAGGTGCAGTTGTTCACATCGGTGTGCTCCGGGTGGTTGGGGTGCACGGCGTGGGCGTTGTCGGCGCTGACCATAAAGCTGGAAGCCACCGCGCGGTGGAAGTCCTCGTCGCTGCCGCCAAGGCTCTGGGCAATGCGGTGCAGCACATCGTACAGGAAGGTGGAAGCTGCGCCCTGCTTGGTGCCGGAGCCGACTTCCTCGTTATCAAAGAAGGCTGCCACGCCGATGGAGCGGGCGTTCTTGGCGGTCAGCAGACCTTTCAGGATGCCGTAGACGCACTGCTGGTCGTCCAGACGGCCGCAGGAGATGAACTCCTCGTTGCAGCCCCAGACGGTGGCTTTTTCCCGCACATAGAGGAACAGATCGCTGCCAAGGATCTGCTCCTCGGACACCTGCAGCTCCTCTGCGATCAGCTTTTTCAGCGCGCCCTCCTCGCAGGCACCGCCCAGCACGGGCAACATATCCACCTGCTTGTTGAAGGAAGCCTTATCGTTGACCTCGCGGTTCATGTGGATGGCAACGCTGGGGATCATCAGCAGGTCGCGGTCCAGCGCCACCAGACGGGAAACAATGGCGCCGTTCTCCTGCACCAGCACACGACCCGCCACAGACAGCGGACGATCCATCCATGTGGCGCAGATCATGCCGCCGTAGCCCTCGGTGTTCAGCTTGGTGTAGTTCTGCCCCATGTGGATCTCGGCGTTCTCCTTGATGCGGAAGCAGGGAGAATCCGTATGGGCAGCGGCAACGTTGAAGCTGTAATTTTCCAGCTGGTCGCCCATGCGGAAGGCGATGATGCTGGAACCGTTGCGGCAGACAAAGTAGTCCTTGCCGGGCTCCAGCGCCCACTTGCGGCTTTCCAGCAGCTCTGCAAAGCCTGCCTTCAGCAGGATATCCCGCACAGCGGCGGTGGTGTGGTATGCGGTGGGGTTGCCGTCGATGAAGGACAGCATTTCACGGACTTCGGATGCGATCATAAAAATAAACCTCCTAAGGTGTATCTGAAAAGAGCCGGTCAGTGCTGACCGGCCCCTTTTATCGCAAGTCAAGAAATTAGTGCAACATTCAAACAGCATATTTGCGATATGCAATTCAACGCTGTTGCCGTTGCATTAAAAAGTTGAATTGCTATAAGCATATTCAGGTTACTTTTTGGCAGCGGTCTGCTCGCGCTTTGCAAGGGCAGGCAGAATGAATCCCAGCACGGTCAGCACCACGGGGGTGATGACGTTCAGTGCAAAGGTGAAGGGGTCCTTATCATACATACCCAGCACGCAGCACACGGCGGTAACGGCAAAACACCAGCCGCCGAAGAACTTGGCCACGGCCTGATTCTTGACAAAGCGGTACTCGGCAGGGATGGTATCGTAGGCGTTGCGCAGGGCGATGTAGGCGGCAAACACCCACAGATAACGCATGGGCATACACACAGAGTTCAGCTTGGTCAGCTGGCGCAGAACGGCGGCAGCACCGGGCACGAAGGACTGTGCCAGAATGATGGAGCCGGACAGCACAGCCACCATCTTGATGCCGTTGCTGTGCACGCCGTGGGCGTTGACCTTGTGCAGAGCCTGCGGGATGAACTGCTTGGTGTGCTCGTTATCCAGCAGCATACGCAGCGGTGCGTCGATGCTCAAGATCAGCACGGCGAGCTGGCTGATGACGTTGCACAGGGCGTAGATGATCATGAACAGATCGCCCACATGGTAGTACTGACCCAGCTTCTGGAAAGCCCAGTAAGAACTGTTGGCGACATAGGCGTTGAAGCTCTCTGCGCTGGCGTTGATGACGGCGGGGTCGAACATACGGCTCATGGCCAGCGTGCCCAGAATGGCGCAGGCGACCACCATGACGGCCAGCGTGATCATGCCGCGGGGGAAGCCCTTGCTGGGGTTCTCGACCTTATTGACGTAGGGAGAGATCTTTTCGCAGCCGCCCACGGCGAACACCAGAATGGACAGGGACGTGAAGTAGGTGACGTTAAAGTTGGGGATCATGCTGCTGAAGCTCAGGTTGGCGTGGACGTACTCTGCCGTGGGGTTGATGGCCGGGGCAGCGAACATCATCACGATGTACAGCAGGGACATGACGAAGGTGCAGGTGCCTGCGGCAGTCAGCAGCTTTTTCAGGGGGTTCAGACCCAGGCTTGCAATGTAGCAGCCCAGCAGCAGGATGCAGAAGGTAGCCAGCTGGATGTAGCGGGTGGGGAAGGAATCGTAGGTCTCCGCGTTGCGGAAAACCGCCCAGCTCAGCGCCTTCAAAAAGCCGCTGCCCTTGCTGGCGATGTAGGTGATGTGGCACGCCCAGTAGGTCCAGCCGGCGTAGTAAGCCAGCTTGGCGTTGGTGGTCTGGTGCAGCCATGAACTGACACCGCCGCCCTCGTTTTTAAAGGCGGAGCCCAGCTCGCCCACCATCAGCGCATAGGGGATAAAGTAAAGGGCAAACATGAAGATCCAGCTGAAGATGACCTGCGGACCGTTAAAGTACACAAAGCCGTTGGTAATGTTGCCGAAGCCCCAGACCGTAGAAAAGGCCATGAAGGCAAGGGTAAGCCACGAGATCTTTGTGGCTTTTTCTTTGTTAGACATACGGATAATTCCTCTCTTTCTTCTCCACACAGGGCGGAAGTTCCTGTAAGAAGGCCGAGGTTCCGCATACATTTTGCAATTTTTACCAAAAATACAGCAACTCTCGACCAGTCACTTTGACAGTATAGCATAATTGCAGATTGTAGACAATCTGCAATTTCCATAAAATGATTGGTCAAAATTTAGACGTTCAGCCAAATTCCCCTTATTTTGCCGTGCCGTCTGCTGCCTGTCCAGCGCTGTTTGCGCTGCGCATCCGCTCCATAGGCTCCATGTAGTGGGCGTAGACAGCGCGGCAGGCAGCCTCGGTGTCGCCGCTTGCCAGCGCCTCGTACAGCTTGGTGTGGATGCCGTTCTGCCGCTGCGCCAGCGTCTCGTGGTTAGCACCGCTGTTCGCCCCAACGAGCAAGTTGCCGTAGTTCAGGTCGTCCCAGAATTTCAGCAGTCTGGGCAGCCCTGCCCGCTGCACGATGACCGCATGGAAGCGGTTGTCATTCTCCACGATCTGCGAAAGATCCCCCGGCCGGACGCTGCGCATCTCCTCCAGTATCCCGCGCAGGGTGCGCAGATCCTCCTCCGGGAATTTGCATTCAAAATAGCGCAGCGCCGTCATTTCCAGGTTTGCCCGCAGCAGGTAGATCTCGTAGGCGTCCTCCGGTTTCACCCGGCGCACAGAGCAGCCCACGTTGCGCGAATACTCGACCATGCCCTCCTGTTCCAGCTGCCGCAGCGCCTCCCGGATGGGTGCCCGGCTGGAGCCGAACTCCTCGGCCAGTTTCTGCTCAGCCAGCTTTACGCCCGGCTGTAATTCCCCGGTAAGGATCTTGCTCCTGATGGCAGAGGTGATACTTTCCCGTAAAGTCTGAAAGGCAAATTCGCCCATGACTTTTATCCCCCTTTTTACTTCTATACGTTCTTTTTTTGCCGCACGCAGTCCGCAGCCGCTGCCAGTGCAGCCGCAGGCCTGTATTGCGTGCGCCTTATAAGGATACCACGAAACGGTGGAAAAATAAAGTTTTCTGGCAAAAACAGGTACTTTCTCCCCTCTCCGTCATCGAAAGCCTGTACACAAAAAATGCCCCCGGAGGGCTTGTTGCAGCTCTCCGGGGGCATCCTATGTACGTTATGCCTTGGCGCACACGGCCGGCATTTACTCGATCTCGATCAGGTTCGGGTTCTCAGGCAGAGCCTTCGTCTGCTGAGGAGCGGGCAGCTGGATGTGCAGAACGCCATCCTCGAACTTTGCGTGGATATCCTCCTTCTTCACTTCGCCCACATAGAAGCTGCGGGCGCAGCTGCCGGAGAAGGTCTCGCGCCGCACATAACGGCCCTTGTTGTCCTTTTCATCGTTAGAGTGGCTACGCACTGCCTGAATGGTCAGGTAGCCGTCGTTCAGATCCATCTGAACGTCCTCCTTCTTGCAGCCCGGCAGATCAACGTCCACTTCGTAGCCGTTGTCCGTCTGCTTGACATCGGTCTTCATCATGTTTGCGCCGCGCTTACCAAAGGTGTCGCGGGCTTCGCGGTTCATCACACGCTCCAGTGCACCCTCGTTCCAGAACGGATCAAAGAGATCATCGAACAGGTTCTCATGAAAAACAGTCGGCATAAACATAAAACATACCTCCAATCCCGGCGTTCGGGTCGGGTATAAAATTACATTTTGAAGCTCTTTGCAAAGGGCTTTCCGGGGAGCCTTGCGGCTCTCCTTTTGCCCTTCCTCCTGAGCACGCCACTGTTATAACACGATTTTTTAGCACTGTCAAGTGTAGAGCGCTAAAATTCATAAAAGAATAATACTTTTGTCACAGCTTCTGCGATTTTATCAAAAATACTGCGCAGCAGCGCTTAATTCCGTTCAAACCCCAGATAGCGCGTGCCCTGAAAGCTCAGCTTTCCGGTGTCGCCTTCTACAAGCATTCCGTAGTCCGAACCATCTACTTCAAGTTCCATGCGGTCACCGCTTTCCACCTGAAAGGTCACATAATAGGTCGTGAACGTATGCGCCATCGTATTGTCCGTATGATGGCGGGAAACGTTCATCCGCTTGGCCACCACAGTAGCCGGGACGGTAAGGCGCGGGGACGCATTATTTTTGCTCCATCTGCGCAAATTGCCCACCACGGTAAACAGGATCATGCCCAGCACCACCAGAAACACCAGCGGGAACAGGATGCTGAACAGCGCGTCAAACCCACTATAAAACATTTTAGCCCTCCAAAATTTCTTCCAGCAGCTGCTTTACGTCCTCCAGAAAAGCGTCCTCGCCGAGGGTGTTCATTTTAAAGAATACCGCCTGACTGCCGCCCGCTGCAATGGCCGACAGCCGGATGGGCTCGTCCCCGTTCTGGAACAGGGTCAGCGTCAAGCTAAGACGGTTGCCGCCCACCATGCTGTACCGCTCAAACACCCGCACGCTGCACCGGGCGCTGCCGTCCTTAAAGTCGCTGCCGGCTTCCAGCTCTGCCGACCAGCTGCTGTCCGGGATGGCGCGTTCCAGCTTGCGGAGCAGGGTATCGAAGTTCTGGTTGCGGATGGTCTTTTCAAAAATAGCCATAGCTTCCTCCTTTTGCAAAATGCAGTCCCTCTAGTCCCTTTACCCTGAATACGAATGAGGGCGGGCAGCAATTGCAGCGCCCGCCCTTATTTTGCTGCGGTCAAGCTTTCTTTTTTCGCAGCTTGGGTGCGGTGGCGTTGTAGCTCATGTCCAGCACCAGACGGAGCTTATCCTCCGGGGCGCTGCCGTCCAATGCGGCGGTGATCCAGTTTTCCTTGTTCATGTGGTAGGCCGGGTAAAAGCCCGGTTCTGCCCGCAGAGAACCGATGAGGATGGGGTCACATTTCAGGTTCACGATATCCACCGGCTGCTGTCCGGGCAGACCCAGCTTGCTTCTGGGCACGGTGGTGACCAGCGCAAACCACTTGCGGTTTGCCGCATGACGGAACACCGCCGACTCCGGGGTGTCCATCCACGGATAGTCTGGCTCAACGCTGTAAGTATCAAAAATGAGCTGTTCCAAGCCCTTGCGGTCCATGGGTTCTCCCCCTTTACGGCTGCTGTGCCAGCAGCTGCGCCAGCACATCCTCCGGGCGGGGGGTGTGGTTTTTGTATTTTGCCCGCAGCGGGGCGGCGGCGTTGTCCATGATGTAAGGCACGCCCACCACGTCCAGCATGGTCTCGTCGTTGTAGTTATCGCCAAAGGCCATGACCTGTGCGGGGTCGATGCCAAGGGTGCTGCACACGCACTGCACCCCGATGCCCTTGTTGGCAAAGGTGGTATCGATCCAGAACGGGCCCGCCACGGCGCAGTTAGCCTGTTTCCAGCGGGGCACAAAGCGCTCCACATAGTTCTCCACGCCCTCGTGCAGGTACACCGACACCTTAGTGATGTCCTCCGGCACCTCGGCGGGGCTGTGGATGATCTGGTAGTGGTTGCCCACAAACTGCACCCGCTGCAGCATCCCAAGGCCGCGCTCCATCAGGTAGGCAGTGTTCTGGCCGGAGAGCATCACCTCGCCCCGCCCCTCGCTGCGCGTCCACATATCGTTGGCAATTTCCTCTGCCAGCGCCCGGGGCATAGGGTTTTTAGCGATGCACTGTTCTTCCTGAAAAATAGTGCCGCCGTTTTCACAGATAAACACGCAGCAGTCCGCCACCGGTGCAAAGAGCTTGCGCAGGCTGGTATACTGCCGCCCGGAGGCCGGGCAGAACCAGATCCCCCGCTGATGCAGCGCCCGGATCTGGTCGAATATCTCGCCCTCCAGTTCCTTTTTACCGTATTGCAGCAGCGTACCGTCAATGTCGCTGCAAACCAGTCTGATGTCCATGGCTGTCGTCCCCTTTCCGTTTTTTCTTATTTTACCACGGTTTTCCGCTGCGGAAAAGCCCCGGTCACGGCTTTTGCATCCTTTCCCTGTGCCGCTCAGCGCTTGGGCTGATAGTGCATACTGGATACATTATAAATCGTGACAAAGGCCTTGGGGTCCTCGCGGTTGATGAAGTTCATCAGCTTCTGATATTCGTTTTTGTCCACGATGGTAATGATCTCGTTGTGCTTTTCAAAGTTGTATGCACCGATGGCCTCGTACATAGTGGCACCGCTGTGCAGGTCGTTGATGATGAACTGCCGCAGCGCCTCTTCCTTCTCGGTAATGATGCACACCCGGCGCTTGATGCTGTTATCGAAGATGAAATGATCCAGCACGATGCCGTTGAAGTAAGTACCAAGAATGCTCAGCACAACGGTCTTTTTATCGTAGACAAGGGCGGCAGAAAGCGCCACGCACATTCCCGAAAGGGACATGGCCTTGCCCAGCTCCATGTGCAGGTACTTATTCATGATCTTTGCCACGATATCCAGTCCGCCGGAGGATGCGTTGCGGTTGAACAGGATGCTCAGACCCACGCTGACCACCAGAATATAACACAGCACATCCAGCTCCTGACTGCCTGTCATGGAGCCAAAATCCGGGAACAGCCGCTCAAAAAGCCCCAGAAATACCGGCAGCATCACGCTGGTATACACGGTTTTTGCGCCAAACTCCCTGCCGCAGGTGAAAAACCCGATGATGAGCAGCACGGTATTCAGCACCATAGTAATAGCCGAAAGCGGCAGCGGCACAAAATTAGAAAGCACGATGCCAAGGCCGGAAATACTGCTGACGGATGTATGGCTGGGTGCCAGAAAAAAATAGACCGCCGCCGCAATGATAGCGATAGCTCCGGTCAGGATAGCCGTCTCCTTGGCGATTGCGGGGTAGTTCAGCTTCTTGTTTGTCATTGTTGCTCCTCCAAGCTTTTGTTTTCCGCCTTCAGTATACCATGCTTTGCGTTTATAGGAAAGCACCCCCGGCAAAAGACTAAAAAACGGGTCAGAAACACCTGTGGGTGTTTCTGACCCGTTTCCTAATATCTTATCGGTTCACGAAGTTCAGCACCAGAACCAACAGCAGCATATGCACAGGGTAAAAGGCGTAGCAGGCATACTGGAACGGCTTGCTGTGGTAGCCCTGCCGCCCGCGGTACAGCCAGATAGGCACCAGTGCCAGCAGCGCCAGCCCCTGCTGGCAAAGCTCAAAGTCCATACCGAAGAGCTGGATGGGGTACATAAGCCCGCCCAACAGTTCCACGTTGACCCAGTACAGCGCCACCAGCTGCCCCAGCAGGCACCACCACTTGCGCCCATGGAAGAAGTAAAAGATGAACACGGTCAGCACACCGGCGCCGTAGTAGTCCACCATGCCCAGCGTGCCCAGCACTGCGCCTGCCGCCACCACAAGGGCGGATACCAGCAGGTACATCCATGTTTTCTGCTTTTTGCGCACGGTTTCCATCAAATGGACGCCCAGAATGCCCAAAAGCAACGTCCAGATGACGTTCTGGTGCACCGGGTAGAACCATGTGCCGCCGTACATCAAATCGAAGGGCACTTCCGAAAGCAGGGCAAACAGCAGCAGACGCAAGGTGTATTTTTTCAGGTCGTGGGTGTGGAAGTAGCCCTCCACCGCCATAAAGGCAAAGATGGGAAACGCCACCCGCCCCGCGCAGGTCAGCCATTCCTGTGCCGGCAGCAGGGTCGCCCACAGGTGGTCCATCAGCATCAGCGCCATGGCAAGGATATGAAGTGCCGCAGCGCTCAGGTCAAAGCGGGTCGCGGCAGTGGAATAGATCGTTTTGGTTGACATGATCATACCTCGTTTTTGTCGAAATTTGGTCGTTCTGTCTGGAATACGAACGAGCCCCGCAAAGAATTGCAGCCCCGGCAGCTTTTCCCGCCGGGGCTGGCCTGCTGCTTTATTTTTTCTGCTGCGAATACCCCAGACACAAAAAGCTGGAGCCAAGGCAGAGCCATACCACTGCCGTAGCGTGATCCCCTCCGGTAACAAAGTTCAGCGCCGCAGCAAGAAAAAACAGCAGCCCGATGAGATAAAACAGCTTATACCTTTTCATAGCTCATACCTCCGGTTTTGGTTTTCCACCGGCTATTTTGGATACGGCAAGCGCAGGGACGGCTGCCATTTTTTGTGTGCACAGGGGCGCAGAGCACCCGCCCGGCACGCAGAAAGTGTGTGCCCGCAGCAGTCTGCGGGCAAAATTCATGAAGGGTGGCTTGCCTGCCTGCCCATGGAGACGTAAGCGCAAAAGCAGGAATGCGGGAAGGAGCAAGGGACGGTTTCGGCGAAAAAGCGTCTGGCGGTGGCGGAAAAGCCGAACGCAAGATTTTTTCATAATAGCTGGCTCGTAAGGTGAGCCGTACCGAAGCTTCCTTGCGGAAATGTGCAGCCTTATAGTTCATCTGCACCTGAACCGGCAGCCGTGCACCCGGCACTTGCCGCACCCAAAATAGCCGGTGGATCGTTGTTTAGCTTTTTGCGTTTTCCAGATAGGTCTCAAAGGCCTCGGCAAAGCTGGCGTTCACATCAAAGGGGACGGTGTAGTCCACCTTGGAGGTCACAAGGCAGAGGTCCAGCCGGTTGGAGGTCTCGTCTGCCTGCCGGTTCAGTTTGCTCAGCGCGGCATGGATGACCTTGCGGTCGTAGTTGATGGTGGTCACCCGCTTCACATCACAGCAGTAGGAGATCTGGTTGCCCTCGGCGTTGAAACGGTAGCCGGTGCCCCCGCCGGAAAGCAGCTGCTCGGAGCTGCGCAGGTCGTTCATCCGCTTGAAGGTGCGGGCAATGCTCTGGCGCGCAGCGTTCAGGCTGACCTCGCTGTCCATATCCATGTCCAGCGCATCCTTTGCCTTGCGGATGGCGGCAAACAGGCGGCTCTTCTCCTCCAGCAGGTAGAGCATGAACCGGGCAATATCGGTGATCTGCTCCGCATATTCGGTCTGTGCCACGTCCATAACGGTCTCATCCTCGGCCTCGGGCATCACCTTGTGGCGCAGGTAGGTGTTGGCTACCTTGGTCACATTGGAATCGCAGTCCAGAATGCCCTGTGCCTCGTCCAGCAGGGACTGAAGCTTGTTCTGGTAGCGGAATGCTTCCTTCAGGTTCATAGTCGTTCCCTCCGTCTTTTTTCTGCTTTCAGCTTACCACAGACTGCCCGCCTGCGCAAGCTTTCCGGTAAAACAGGCAAAGCGCCCGCCCCGGCTTTGACCGGAGCGGGCGCTTTGCATTAGCTGTGACACTTATTGGGATAAGAGATTGGCATTACTCAGCCGGCCACGCGCTCGGTGCGGCCTGCCTCCAGCATATAGCGCAGGAAGCCGGTCACGTCGGCGGGGTCGGTCACGGTGAGGTCAAAGCCCTTTTTGGGGGCAGTGTCCATCATCTGCAGCATGGAGCGTGCGGTAGCGTCCTGCTTCAGGTCGCAGGTCTTGCCGTTGTCCAGATGCAGCAGCACGCTGCCGTGGCTGGCAGAAAGCTGGCGCATGAAACGTTCCTTATCAAAATACTCGATACGAAGCATAGGAATACCTCCTTGATAAAATGGTTTATATTACACTTGCCGTCCGGCTGTAACTCCGTCAGACGGCGGGAGGATAGCGGTTTTGCCCGGCATGGGAATGCTTGCACAGCTTGCGTTCCCGCTGCCTTGGTGCTATACTGAGCTTGGAAGCTCTGATAGGATAATACCACAAAATAAACTTGAATCATAGAACAAAACCGCATAGTATATGCAACAAAATCGGCATTGATAAAAAACATTCAAAGTATTGCGGAAAGGAATTGGTGAATATGGCATATCAGACAAGCTGTGCCTCTTATACCAGCGGCCGGGTGGGGCTTTCCAGTGCTACTGCCGTGGTGGCCGATGCCGCCGGGCGGGAGCAGACCCAGCACGGCAGCCCGCTGTTCCCCATTGCCTGCTACGCCGAAGATCTTTCCTGCTACTCGGTGGCGTGGCACTGGCACGAGGAATTTGAGTTTATTCTGGCGGCGTTGGGGCCCATTCATGTGGACGTGAACAAGACCCGCCTGACCCTGCAGACCGGGCAGGGCGTGTTTATCAACTCCGGGGCGCTGCACGCGGTAGAGCCTGCTGAGGACAGGGCGCTGCTGCACTCCGGTGTATTTCAGCCCAGGCTTGTCGGCGGCATGGACACCGTGTTCTGGCAAAAACTCATCCGCCCGCTTTTGCAGCCGGGCACGCCGCCCTTCTTTTTGCTGGACGAGGCCGTGCCATGGCAGCGGCAGGTGCTGCTCTGCCTGCGGGAGGCGTGGAAGGGCGTGGCAGACGAGCCCTTTGACTACGAGAACCGGGTGCGGTACCACCTTACCGCCGCCCTGCGGCTGCTCATTACCCAATGCGTCAGCGGCAAGGTGAAGGTATCGGAGCAGGAACAGATCGCCTCGGAGCGGATGAAGCAGATGCTGCGCTATGTAGAGGAGCACTACGCCGAGGAACTGACTGTGGAAAAGCTGGCCGGATGCGTGGCCCTGAGCGAAAGTGCCTGTCTGCGCAGTTTCCGGCAGTTTCTGGGCATCACGCCCATCCAGTACGTCAAGCAGTTCCGGGTGGAAAAAGCCGCCGAGCTGCTGCGCTCCACCCGGCTCAAGACCGGCGAGGTGGGGCTGGAATGCGGTTTTTCGGACGCAAGCTACTTTATCAAGACCTTCCGGGAGATCAAGCACTGCACCCCCCCGGGAGTACCGCATCCGCTTCTGCTGAGCGAAGGGCAAGCTTCCCCGGGCGCAGCATTTGCCCGTTTCTTTTTGCGGGGGGTTATGCTATAATACACCTTGGATCTGTACATCCGCAGGAGAAGAACTATGAGCAAAGCAACCATCGTTATCCCCAATATCAACGGCAAGGGCTGGCTGAAGGACTCCATCGAGTCCATCTACGCCCAGACCGAGCAGGATTTTGACCTGATCGTGGTGGACAACGGCTCCACCGACGAAAGTCTTGCGCAGGCGCGCAGCTACTGCACCCGTCCCAACTTTACCCTGATTGAAAACGGGCGCAATACCGGCTTTTCCTACGCAGTGAATCAGGGCATTGCCCGGGCGCAGAGCAAATATGTGGTGCTGTTCAACAACGACGCCTTTGCCGAGCCGCAGTGGCTGGCCGAGCTTTTGCGCGCCGCCGATGCCGACCCGAAGATCTTTGCGGTGCAAAGTTTGATGATCCGTCACTTTGAGCGGGAGCTGGCCGATGATGCCGGGGACTATGTAACATGGATGGGCTTTGCCTGCAAGACCGGCGATGGCCGCCGCATCAGCCGCTACACAAAGCAAAAGCGTATCTTCTCGGCCTGCGGCGGCGCAGCGCTGTACCGCAAAAGTATTCTGGACGAGATCGGCGGCTTTGACGAAAACTTTTTTGCCTACTTTGAGGACGTAGACCTGAGCTGGCGCGCCAACAATGCCGGCTACAAAAACGTGCTCTGCCCCGCCGCCAAGTGCTACCACATCTGCGGTGCCAGCACCGGCGCTGTCAAATACAACGCCTTTAAAAGCCAGCAGAGCGGCCGCAACAGCATTCTGCTGCCGCTCAAAAACGAGCCGCTGCTGATGCTGGTGCTCAACTTTATCCCGCTGGCGCTGGGCTATCTGCTCAAGTGCTACAAGTTCCACAAGCAGGGCTTTGGCAAGGCTTGGGACAAGGGAATGCACGAGGCCTTTGCCCTGCTCAAAGCGGGCAAGCTGGGCAAGCGCCCCTTCCGCCTGAAAGACCTGCCCAATTATATCCTGATGGAACTGTGGATGATCTGGAACATGGTTCCCTACCTGTGGTACCGGCTGGTAGTGGTAAGGTTTGACTTGAAATAACGCCAACTATTATAAAGCACCTTCTCATACGCGGTCAGCAACCTCGCCCTCTCCGTCACGGCTTACGCCGTGCCACACTCCCCACTCTGTCGCTGACGCGACATCTCTCCCCGGTCGGGGAGAGTCTTTCCTCAAAGGGAGAGGTCTTGGCAAAGAGATGAACTTTGCGTGGACTGCCAAGGGCTCCCACTTTGGGGGAGCTGTCAAAGCTGCTAGGCTTTGACTGAGAGGGCGAACCCGTTACTCTTTACGACGATTTCTATTATACCAAAAACACCCGACTGTGAAAGCAAACTCACAGTCGGGTGTTTTCATTTACATTTTACGCTGCGGTGCTGGCGGCATCCTCAGCGGCAGGGGCTTCTGCCACGGCGCTATCTGCACCCGCTTCTGCCTGCACTTCCGGCTGGACAGCCGAGGCAGCAGCCGAATCTGCCGCAGCGGAATCTCCGGCAGTGGCCAGAATGGCGTCCTGCACATCGCTTTCCGCCATAGGCTCCGGCTGCGCAGCAGCGGAGCTTGCGGCGCTTTCGGGCTTGGTCTCGCTCTCGGTCAGGCCGGTCAGATACCAGCTGCCGCTCTGGCGCTCGAACAGGTAATCCATATACTTGGTGGGGGTGTCCGAGGAGGGGTTGATGATGCTGTCGTCCGCGCTTGCGGTGGGGATATAGCCCACGGTGACGTGCAGCTTGCCGCTGCGCTTGAACAGCTTGACCACGGTGGCGCGGTAGTAGCCCACCGTACCGGTGATGGGGATCTTGTAGCACTGGGTGGTCTCGTCAAACTCGATCGTCATATCCTCCATGTCAAAGCTGCGGTGGGTCAGCTTAAAGCCGGGGCCCAGCAGCTTTGCCAGATAGGCGTCCACCTCCACCGAGGGCAGCAGTAGCTGCTCGGTCTCGGGGTCGGTGTTATAGTTGTCAAAACCGCCCTGTGTCTCCTGAATGCTGTACACACAGCCCCATACGGCTGCTTCCCGCAGGGTCAGGTCGTCGATGTTCTCAATGCCGTCAAAGGGCATGGGGTCGAACAATACCAGACCCTCCAGCTTGTCCTCGTATTCCTGTTTTTGTGCAGTATCGTCAAAGAGGTTTGCCACAAGGCCCACACCGGCCCGCAGCACCGTGATAAACCCGATAAGCACCAGCACCGTGATCAGCAGACCCAAGGTCTGCCGCCAGCGGCGGCGCTTGATCCGGGCGTGTTCTTCCGGGGTGATCGTATTTTTCATTGGTCTGAGTCTCCCAAAGTTTTTTTGTCTACCCAACAGTATACCACATCCGGCCGCAGAGTGCAAAACCTGTACCGGTGGTTTTTTTGTGAAAGCAGGCTTTTTATTCCCAGTCCTTCCATATCTCGGGCTGGTAGCCCACGGTAGCCTTGCGTCCGTTGCGCACGATAGGGGTCTTGAACAGCTGCTGGTTTTCAAACAGCTTGTCCTCCTTCTGCCAGTCCACCAGCGCGTCCAGCAGCGCAAGGGTCTGCTTGTCCTTTGCTGCCGGATTTACCAGCGCTTCCCAGCCGCCCAAGGCACGCGCCACGTTATCAAACTCGCCCCGGCTCATGCCCTTTTCCTTCAGGTCGATCATCTGGAACTTGATGCCGCGCTCCTTGAAATAGCGCTGCGCCTTTTTGGTATCAAAGCACTTGCTCGTGCCAAAGATCTGGATATTCATCTTATCTCCTCCTGCCGGTTCCCGGCGGTCTTATTGTACCACACCGCAAACCGCTTGCATAGGCATAATTTGCGGCAAAACGGGCAATGCTTTCCGCAAAGGAGGTGTTTGCATGAATGCATTCGTAGACCCTGAGCTGTGCATCGGCTGTACCCAGTGCGCCGGGCTGTGCCCCGCCGTGTTCCGCATGGAGGGGGTTCTGGCTGTGGCAGAGCCCGGCCCCATCCCGCCGGAGGAGGTGCCGCAGGCCGTCACCGCAGCCCAGAGCTGCCCGGTAAGCGCCATCCGCATCGAGGAATAAGCCCGGCATCGCTAAGGCTGCTGCACAGCTTGTGCGGCAGCTTTTTTTGCGGTGGAACGATTTAAAATGCCCTCCGCTTTGCTCTGGGCATAAGCAGTGGAAACATTATTTATGATTTCGGTCTGGTGGAACGCCTGTCGGCGTTCCACCAGACCATTTTCACGCGTGAATGCACAATGAAATGCAGAGCATTCTCTTTTTTGCGCAAAAAGCTCCCGCGCGGTGCGGTTTTGTGCTATACTATAAGATGTGAAATTACGCAACGGAGGAACTGCATTATGCGTTTACTGGTCATTGACGGCAACAGCATTGCCAACCGCGCTTTTTACGGCATCAAGCTGCTGACCACCAAGGACGGACGTTACACCAACGCCATCTATGGCTTTTTGAACATTCTGCTCTCCCTGCTCAAGGAGTGCCAGCCGGACGAGGTGGCCGTGGCTTTTGACCTGAAAGCCCCCACCTTCCGGCATAAAATGTACGATGGCTACAAGGCCACCCGCCACGCCATGCCCGAGGAACTGGCACAGCAGATGCCGGTGCTCAAGCAGCTGCTGGCAGACCTTGGCTACCGCACCGTTACCGCCGAGGGCTGGGAAGCGGACGATATTCTGGGCACACTGGCTGCTGCCTGCGCCGCCCGGAAGGACGACTGCTTCCTTGCCACCGGAGACCGCGACAGCCTGCAGCTGGTGAGCGAGAGCACCACCGTACTGCTGGCTGCTACCGTGATGGGGCGCAGCAAGACCGTGGTGATGGACGAAGATGCCATTCAGGAAAAATACGGCCTTGCACCCAAGCAGCTTATTGAGGTGAAGAGCCTGATGGGCGACACCTCAGATAACATCCCCGGCGTGAAGGGCATCGGCGAAAAGACCGCCCTCTCGCTGGTGCAGACTTTCGGCTCGCTGGAGGGCGTGTACCAGAACATTGATGACAAGCGCATCAAGCCCAAGCAGCGGGAGCACTTGTTAGAGGACAAGTCCATGGCCGAGCTGAGCCACACACTGGGCACCATCCGCACCGACGCCCCCATCGACACCGCCGAGGGGTCCTACACCGTGGGCGAGGGCAACAAACCCGCCGCCGTGCGGCTTTTGCAGGAGTTGGAGATCCACTCCCTGATCCCGCGGTTCGGGCTGGACGGCGTAGCGCCGGAAGCCGCCGCCGAGGAGCAGGCCGTAGAGCTGTCGGAAGCCGAACTTGCTCCCCTGCCCCTGACCCCCGCCGGACATTATCTGGTGGCTGCCCGCCCCGCCGTTACCGGCAAGCAGGGCACCCGCAACGTGGTATTGCAGCCGGAAAGCTGGTATGCCGTGCAGGACACCACCGTCTATCCGCTGGAGGACGCCGACCTGCTGCGGCTGCTGGACAACGCCGATGTGACGCTGGATGTGTTCAACTCCGCGCCCCTCTACGCCAAAGCCATGGCTGCCGGCGGCTGGGGCAGCAGCATCGTCTGGGACGGCAAGCTGGCCGCCTATCTGCTGGATGCGTCTGCCTCCAAGTACCAGATCAGCGAGCTGATCCCCGCCTACAAGGCCGCTGCCGCCTTTACCTGCACCGATTACCCGGACGCCGGGCGGCTGGCCGACCTGTTTGCCCGGATGAAGGCCGAGATCACCGCCTGCGGCGAGGATGCACTATATAACGAGATCGAGTTCCCGCTGGCACAGGTACTGGCCGATATGACCCGCACCGGCGTGCTGGTGGATAAGGACGGCATTGAGCAGTTCGGCGTAAAGCTGCGGGAGGAACTGGAGCAGGTACTGACCCGCATCCACATGGAGACTGGCAGCGCCACCTTCAACCCCAACAGCCCCAAGCAGCTGGGCGAGATGCTGTTCGACACCATGGGTCTGCCCCACGGCAAAAAGACCCAGCGCGGCTGGTCCACCGACGCCGAAACGCTGGAAAGCCTGCGCGAGTACCCGCTGGTGGAGGACGTTTTGCAGTACCGCGCCTACCAGAAGCTGAACTCCACCTATGTGGAGGGTCTGCTCAAGGTCATTGGCGAGGACGGGCGCATCCACTCCACCTTCAACCAGACCGAAGCCCGCACCGGACGGCTCTCCTCCGATAATCCCAATCTGCAGAATATCCCCATCCGCACCGAGCTGGGCAGCCAACTGCGCGCCTACTTTGTTGCAAAGCCAGGCTGTGTGCTGGTAGATGCGGATTACAGCCAGATCGAACTGCGCATTCTGGCGCATATCACCGGGGACGCGCATATGCAGCAGGCCTTTTTGAACGGCGAGGACATCCACCGCAGCACCGCCGCCAAGATCTACGGCATCCCGCAGAGCGAGGTGACGCCCCGGCTGCGCTCCTCTGCCAAGGCCATCAACTTCGGTATCATGTACGGCAAGGGCGCGTACAGCCTTTCCAAAGATATCGGCGTGACTGTGAAGGAGGCAGACGCCTTCCTCAAGAACTATCTGGCGGCTTTCCCCAGCGTGAGCGGCTATATGGACAAGACCATCGCGGATGCCAAGGCAAACGGCTATGTGTCCACCCTGTTCGGCCGCCGCCGCACCCTGCCGGAGTTGGCCAGCACCAACTTCAATGTGCGCGCCAGCGGCGAGCGCATGGCACGCAACACCCCCATTCAGGGCACCGCTGCGGACGTGATCAAGCTGGCCATGGTGCGGGTGTGGAAGCGCCTGCGGGACGAAAAGATGGCAAGCCGCCTGATCCTGACCGTCCACGATGAACTGATCGTGGAGGCCCCGGAGACAGAGGCTGAGCAGGCCGCCCGCATCCTGCGGGAGGAAATGGAAGGCTGCGTACAGTACGCGGTGCCCCTGAGCACCGATGTGCACGCAGGCAAAAACTGGCTGGAGGCACACTAAAATGATCATTCTCGGAATTGAGTCTACCTGTGACGAAACTGCCGCCGCTCTGGTGGAGGACGGGCGGCATCTGCTGAGCAACGTCATCTCCACCAGCGTCAAGGAGCAGGCGCTGTACGGCGGTGTTGTGCCGGAGATCGCCAGCCGCCGCCACTGCGAATTTATCAGTGCTACGGTCAAAAAAGCCCTGCTGGACGCCGGCAAGACCATAGACGATGTGGACGCCGTGGCCGTCACCTTTGCGCCGGGGCTTATCGGCGCAGTGCTGGTAGGTGTGAACTTTGCCAAGGGTCTGGCCTACTCGGCGGGCAAGCCGCTGGTGCCGGTGCACCATCTGCGGGGACACATCGCTGCGCTCTACCTGACCCACCCGGAACTCAAGCCGCCCTTTTTGTGTCTGGTGGCCTCCGGCGGGCACAGTCACATCGTGGAGGTGCAGGACTACACCCACTACCACATTCTGGGGCACACCGTAGACGATGCTGCGGGCGAAGCCTTTGACAAGGTGGCTCGCACACTGGGTCTGCCCTACCCCGGCGGCCCCAGCGTAGCCGCTGCCGCCAAGACCGGCGACCCCAAGGCCTACCGTCTGCCGGTGCCCCATGTGGAGGGCAAATATAACGTGAGCTTTTCCGGTTTAAAGACCGCCGTGCTCAACGAGGTGAACAAGGCGCAGATGAAGGGCGAGGAAGTGAACGTACCCGACCTTGCCGCCAGCTTTCAGGAGCGTATTGCGGGCATTCTGGCCGAAAAACTGCTGCTTGCCGCTGCCGATACCGGGGCAAAGCAGGTGTGCCTTGCCGGTGGCGTAGCCGCCAACGGCCGTCTGCGTCAGCTGGTGAATGACGGTGCCCAGAAGCTGGGTGCAAAGGTCTACCTGCCGGAACTGAAGTTCTGCGGCGACAACGGCGCGATGATCGCGGCACAGGGCTACTACCAGTACATTGCCGGGCACACCGCCGGGCTGGAACTGAACGGCCTGCCCACCCTGCCCATCGACTATGAATAAACACAACACGGAGGTGTTCCCATGACCGAGCGCAACCCTATCCTGCAAAGCCTATTCGACCGCAAGTCGGTGCGGGTGTATGAAGAAAAGCCCATCCCTGCCGAGATGAAGCAGGCCATTTTAGAAGCTGCCGCACAGGCACCCTCTGCAGGCTGTCAGCAGCTGTACACCATTTTAGACATCACCGACCCGGCGCTGAAGGAAGCGCTGGCCGAAAGCTGCGACCACCAGCCCTTTATTGCCAAAGCGCCGCTGGTGCTGGTGTTCTGCGCCGACTGCAAAAAGTGGTACGATGCCTACTTAGAAGTCGGCTGTACGCCCCGCACCCCGGGTGTGGGTGATCTGATGCTGGCAGTCACGGACGCCGCCATTGCCGCCCAGAACGCCGTAGTCGCCGCCGAAAGCTTTGGCATCGGCTCGTGCTACATCGGGGATATCATGGAGAACTGCGAAACCCAGCGCAGCCTGCTGCACCTGCCGGATTATGTGTTCCCGGCGGTGCTGCTGGTGTTCGGCTGGCCCACCCAGCAGCAGAAAGACCGCGTAAAGCCCCAGCGCTGCGCCATGGAGCACATCGTGCACGAAAACGGCTACCGCACCATGGACGGCGCGGAGCTGCGGGACGCCTTTGGCTACAAGGCTGGCAACGCGCCCTTTGAGCAGTGGTGCACCGCCTTTTGCAACCGCAAGTATAACTCCGATTTTTCCAAGGAGATGACCCGCTCGGTGGAGGAATACCTCAGCCAGTTCCGCTAAATCCGGCGGACATTCTGCATTCCATTTTCACCGGGTTGAATCTGCATGGTTCTATTACAGCGCAACCGTTTCCGCAGGAAACGAGCGCTGTAACTGCCGTTTCCCATCACGCCCCCTAGCGTGAAAAAGTGGTTCAGAAACGTCCGCAGACGTTTCTGAACCACAAATTATAATAATCATTCCGCTGAATATGCCCAGAGCAACGCGGAGGGCATTCCAAATCGTTTCACCCCAAAAAGCGGCAGCTGCACGGTGTTTTGTGCAGCTGCCGCTTTTCTCGTTTATCTCTGGTTTTCCGCAAACAGTGCGCCCAGCTCCGGCAGGATATCGTGCGGCAGCATCCCGTACTCGCCGCGCTTTGCGGCGGCGCGGTCGGCGGCGGCACCGTGCAGGTATACCGCACAGGCAGCGGCTTCGTAAGCGGGCAGACCGCAGGCCAGCAGCGCCGCAAGCATCCCAGCCAGCACATCCCCGCTGCCGCCCCGGGAAAGC
>ERZ779842.999-NODE-999-length-26238-cov-5.859565_pt1 | contig 26238 bp, 23 predicted proteins | sample MGYA00511095_ERZ779842 | MGnify/ENA primary metagenome ERZ779842 (study PRJEB29588, sample SAMEA2154036) | human gut metagenome | biome: human gut; feature: human-associated habitat; material: faeces | place: Denmark | collected 2008/2010 ... | reverse complement strand
CCGCAAACGGCTGTCAGCCACATCGTCCGAACACAGCACTTATATTTTGCGCAGCGGGATACCACCCCGGCCTGCTTCGGACCTTTCGTGACTATTTTTAAATTGTTATTTGCCACGGAGTGTGCTATATTTTAGGTACATTATGGTCTGGTGCCGGAAGCCGGTGCCGGGATACGTCTGAGAATTTGGAGAGGGAACGAAAATGAAAGATACAACATTAGTCATTATGGCAGCCGGAATCGGGAGCCGGTTTGGCGGCGGTATCAAGCAGCTGGCGCCAGTAGGCCCCGGCGGTGAGATCATCATGGATTATTCCATTCATGATGCCTTGGCAGCCGGATTCAACAAGATCATCTTCATTATCCGTAAAGATCTGGAGCAGGATTTCCGGGAAATCATTGGAAACCGCATTGAGAAGATTGCCAATGTGGAGTATGCGTTCCAGGAGCTGGACGCGCTGCCTGAGGGGTATCACGTAACCGAAGGAAGAAAAAAACCCTGGGGAACCGGTCAGGCTGTTCTCACCGTGAAGAATATGGTGCATGAGCCGTTTCTGGTCATCAACGCGGATGACTATTATGGCCGGGAAGGTTTTTTCAAGATTCACGATTATATGGTGAATGAGATGAATACCGATGGAGATCCGTATGATATGTGCATGGGCGGATTCATTCTGGAGAACACCTTAAGTGAGAATGGTACTGTAACCCGCGGCGTCTGCGACGTGAACCCGGATGGTACCTTAAAGGATGTAACGGAGACCTATGACATTGAGCGCAGGGGCAATGGCATTTTCGCAAATGATGAGCAGGGAAACCCGGTTATTGTGGACGCAAAACAGTATGTTTCCATGAATATGTGGGGACTTCCGCCAAAATTCCTGGATGCATTAGATGAGGGGTTCCCGAAATTCCTTGACGGTATCAAAGAGGGTGATATAAAGGCAGAGTATCTGCTTCCGAAGATCATTGACCAGCAGATCAAGGCGGGAAAGGCCAGAGTAAAAGTTTTGGAAACCCGCGATAAGTGGTTTGGCGTGACCTATAAAGAGGACAAGGACGCGGTGGTTGCTTCCATCCGCAGACTGATTGAGGCAGGCGTTTATAAGGAGAGATTATATGACTAAACTGATTTCCTGGAATGTGAACGGCCTGCGTGCCTGTGTGGGAAAGAATTTTCTGGACTTCTTCCATGAGGCAGATGCCGATGTATTCTGTCTGCAGGAGACGAAGCTGCAGGCCGGTCAGATTGACCTGGATCTTCCGGGGTATCATCAGTATTGGAATTACGCGGAAAAAAAGGGGTATTCCGGAACGGCGCTTTTTACAAAAGAAGAGCCGCTTTCTGTAGCTTACGGAATCGGCGTGGAGGAGCATGATCACGAAGGAAGAGTCATAACCGCGGAGTTCCCTGAATATTATGTAATTACGTGCTATACGCCAAATTCCCAGAATGAGCTTGCCAGACTGGATTACCGTATGGAGTGGGAGGATGCGTGGCGCGCTTATTTAAAAGGCCTGGACGAAAAGAAGCCAGTTATTTTCTGCGGTGACTTTAATGTGGCGCATCAGGAGATTGACCTGAAGAATCCGAAGACGAACCGCAGCAATGCCGGTTTTACGGATCAGGAACGAAATAAGTTTACAGAGCTTCTGAAAAGCGGATTTACGGATACCTGGCGCTATTTTTATCCGGAGCAGGAGGGCATCTATTCCTGGTGGTCCTATCGATTCAAGGCCAGGGAGAAGAATGCCGGGTGGCGTATTGACTATTTTTGTGTATCAGACTGCTTAAAGGACCGGCTGGAGTCAGCAAAGATTCACACGGAGGTGTTTGGATCAGATCACTGTCCGGTAGAGCTGTGCCTGAAATAGCGAATAAAAACAGAAAGGATCCAGAGAAATATTTCGGTTACTACCGTGCCGTGCATGAACGGTAATAAGTTTCGCTGGATGGAACACGCAGCGGACCGTATGCGGGCCGTAACGGGAAAGGTGGGCAGAATTGGAACAGTATCAGATTGATATGAATGACAGCAAAGTGTATCCAATGGGCCTCACACAGACAGATGGGGGGATCCATGTATCAGTCGTGGCTGCAGCGAAGGCTTGCAGCCTGCTTTTATTTGAGAAACAGGAAGGTAAAAACGGAAAAGAAGCAAGATTTCGGGAAATCCGGAATCTCCCATTCCCGGAGAAAGCAAAGACCGGACATGTCTGGTCTATGACGGTAAACGGAACATTTGATACGCTTTACTATGCGTTTGAGGCAGACGGGAAGCGCTTCTCTGATCCGTATGGCCGTTCCTTTGCCGGGCGGGAGCGCTGGGGAAGGTTAAGTCAGGCGAAGCGGCTTTTACTGTCGCCGGTCATGGAGCCGGAGTTTGACTGGCAGGGCGACCAGCCGTTACACATCCCCTATGAGGACTGCATTGTGTACCGGGCCCATGTGCGGGGGCTGACAAAGCATGCCTCCTCTGGCACGGAGCACCGTGGAACCTTCCGGGGGATTGTGGACAAGATCCCTTATCTGAAAGAACTGGGGATTACCACGCTGGAGCTTTTACCGGTGGTGGAATTCCAGGAGGTCATGATGCCGGAGAATGTAGAGAGCAATCCCTATGGAAGCAGTGAGCCGACCGGACGCCTGAATTACTGGGGCTACACGAAAGCCGGGATGTTTGCGCCAAAAGCATCCTATGCGGATCCGGGCATGAGTCCGGTGACGGAATTTAAATATATGGTGAGGGAACTGCACCGGGCCGGACTGGAGGTGGTGCCGGAGCTTTATTTTTCCGGAAAGGAAGTTCCGGAGTTTGTTCTGGAGACGGTGCGCTTCTGGGTTCGGGAATATCATGTGGATGGAATCCATTTAACCGGGTACGCGCCTGTGGATCTGCTGGCAAAAGATCCATATCTGGCAGATACCAAGCTCTGGGCAATTTCCTGGGATGCGCCGAAACCGTCTGCCGGGGAGAAAAAACATCTGGGTGAATATAATGACGGCTTTCTCATCGACATGCGCCGCGCCTTAAAGGGCGATGAGGAGCAGATGAGCAGTCTGATCTACCGCAACCGCCGCAATCCCGCGGAGACAGGCGTGTTAAACTTTATGGCAGGTACCAATGGTTTCACCATGATGGACATGGTTTCCTATGACCAGAAGCACAATGAAGCCAACGGGGAAAATAACCGGGACGGAAGTGACTACAATTATTCCTGGAACTGTGGCGTGGAAGGTCCGGTCCGCAAGAAGAAGGTTCTGGAGCTGCGGGCAAGACAGCTGCGCAATGCCATGCTTATGCTCTTTTTGAGCCAGGGAACGCCGGTACTTCTGGCGGGAGATGAATTTGGCAATTCCCAGAATGGTAACAATAATGCTTACTGTCAGGACAATGAGACCTCCTGGCTGAACTGGAATCTTAACAAATGGGATCAGGATCTTCTGGCCTTTGTGAAGCATCTGATCGCGTTCCGCAGGGCGCATCCGGTTTTCCATATGGAGCAGGAGCCGCGGGTGATGGACTATCTGGCCTGTGGACATCCGGATATTTCCTATCATGGCGTGAACGCATGGCAGCCGGAGTTTGAGAATTTCCGCCGCCAGATAGGGATTCTTTACTGTGGAACTTACGCGAAGAAGCCGGACGGGCAGAATGATGACTTTTTCTTTGTGATCTTCAATATGCACTGGGAACCACACGGTTTTGCACTTCCAAACCTGCCGAAGGATCTGGAGTGGACACTGTCCTTTGATACCAGTGACAGCGCGGCGGGAGGCTTTTACGAAGAGGGTCAGGAACGCCGGGTTTTGAACCAGAAGAACTGCATGGTTCCGCCCCGCTCTGTTCTGGTGTTTAAGGGAAAGAAAAAGGCGAAAAACCTTGACAAAGCATAGCAAAACAGATATAAATGAAAGGGCAAAATGAATTACGACAAAACGGCTCTTCCGGCCGTTATCGCATTTAGGAGGAATTAATAATGAACAAGACAGAATTAGTAGCAGCAGTAGCTGAGCAGGCAGGCCTTTCCAAAAAAGATGCAGAGGCAGCAGTAAAGGCATTTACCGATGTAGTTGCAGAGGCTCTGAAGGCAGGCGATAAAATCCAGTTAGTAGGTTTCGGTACTTTTGAGGTATCTGAGAGAGCAGCAAGAGAGGGCCGCAACCCGAGAACCGGCGAGACCATGACCATCGAGGCTTCCAAGACTCCGAAGTTCAAAGCTGGTAAGGCATTAAAGGATCTTGTAAACGCTTAATTTATGAGATTAGATAAATATCTGAAAGTATCCCGTTTAATTAAGCGAAGAACTGTCGCGAATGAAGCCTGCGATGCCGGAAGGGTCCTGGTCAATGACCGCCCCGCCAAAGCTTCGGTGAACGTGAAGGCAGGGGACATCATTGAGATTCAGTTTGGTACTTCTTCCGTGAAAGTGGAGGTTCTTGATGTGCAGGAAACCGTTCGCAAGGACGATGCAAAGGAGCTCTACCGCTACCTCTGATTCTATTATCATTACTTTCATAAACATGAAAACCTTCCCATATACTAAACCATGAGTTTAGGCGGGGAGGTTTTTTTGTGGAAGAAAGATCCGGAATCCGCGCCCATGCCTGCAGGCTGGAGAACCGTAACGCGGCAAGCCTGACAGGGGTGCGGGAAGTGGTATCCTTTGACGAAAACCAGGTGGTGATGGATACGGACATGGGTCTTCTGACTATCAAGGGAAAAGATCTCCATGTCAGCCGCCTTACTGTGGAAAAGGGAGAGATGGAGGTAGAAGGACAGATAGACAGCCTGACTTACTCTTCCAATGAGGCATACCGGAAAGCCGGACAGTCCATTCTGGCCCGGCTCTTTGGCTGATGGCTGCGGTATGCCGGGAGGCGCGGCTTCTGCTTCAGAGCATTTCAGTGGGCGCGGTTCTTATGATGGTGTACGATCTCATCCGGCTGTTCCGGTCTCTGGTGCCTCACAGGAGTCTGGCGGTAGGACTGGAGGATTTCTGCTACTGGATCTGGGCCGGCTTTTTCACCTTTTTGTTTCTGTACCGTGAGAATGACGGAGCACTGCGTTTTTATATTATCGGATCCATTTTTGTATCCATGCTTTTTTATGACAGGATCATCAGCAGAAATTTGCAAAAGCTCTTGAAATTGGTTCTTCGATGCATTAGAATGAAATTACACAGGTAACATAACATCGAATTAGAAAGTCAGGGTAACAAAAAGCTGGTGAGAAACATGAAAACGCGGGGAACATGGCGCAAAAAACGCAGAGAGGGTCTGGGCAACCGACTGGCCATTATCGGAATTACCATAGTGGTTTTAAGTCTGGCGGTGGTCGTGAATGTGAAGAATACCTCCATGGAGAAGAAGCTCATGGAGTACCAGGCCAAAGAAGAATCGCTGACCCGTCAGGTGGAAAACGAACAGAAACGGGCCGCAGAGCTGGAAGAACGCAGGGTCTATGTGCAGACCAAGCAGTACATAGAGGAAGTGGCCAAGCAGAAGCTGGGACTGGTCAAACCAGACGAGATTTTGCTGAAACCAAGACCAAAAGACAACTAGAACAGACGAGACTAAAAATAACAGACATAGGATCCTTTCCTGTCGCATATATTGTGGTTCAGGAGGGGATTTTTTGTGTGGAAGCGAAAACGGCGCCGGGATATGGCTGATGTGAATATTTATACGGCAGAGAGACTAAGTGAGATGGCCCGGTCGCTGGGGGTCCTGGCCCGGGCATGCAATGACCGGATGGAGGAGGAGCGGGGACTGACCAGGGAGGATGCCCTGGCGGCCATGCAGACGGCAGCGGCCGTAGTGTGCGGGCAGTGCAGCCGGTGCAATCTGTACAGCGACGCGGATAAGGATGGAAGTTATTATCTGTATTATCTGCTCCGCTCCTTTGAGCAGAAGGGCAGGGTGGAATATGAGGACATGCCCCGGCTGTTTCTGGAAACGTGCCGGAATAAAGAAGCGTATCTGACACAGCTCAACCGGAATCTGGGGCGGGCAACCATGAATCTGGAGTGGAAAAACCGTTTTCTGGAGAGCCGGGATACGGTTATGGTGCAGTTTCGGGAACTGGCTGTGATGCTGGAAGAGTTTGCCAGTCAGATGGGCCAGGCTGCGGATATTACGGAGGAAAAAGAAGAAGCAGTGCGGCGGATCTTCCGCCTTCATCAGATTGCGGTAGACAATATGCTGCTTCTGGAGCATGAGAACCGTTACCGGGAGGCGTATGTGACACTACATGCCCTGGGAGGTCGCTGTATGACGGCAAAAGAGGCCGCTGTGCTGTTTGGACAGGCAGCGGGCGGAAAGGGCTGGTACGCGCCGCCGGACACCCGGGCGCTTATCACAAGGCAGCCTGGAGTTGTGCGGTTTCTGGAACCGGGAGAATACCGGATGATGTATGGGGTTGCCCGCATGTCAAAGAATGGAAGCGGGATTTCCGGGGATAATTATACCTATTCCGGGAGTCTTCCAGGTCAGGTGATCATGAGCCTTTCAGATGGCATGGGAAGCGGAGAGACAGCGGCCCAGGAGAGCCGGAAGGTGATCGAGCTTTTGCAGCAGCTTCTGGAGACAGGGTTTTCCGCCCGTTCTGCCCTGAAAATGGTGAATACAATTCTTTTATTAACCGGGGTGGAACAGCATCCGGCCACGCTGGATCTGTGCTGTGTGGACCTTTGCAGCGGTGTGCTGGAGGCCATGAAGATGGGAGCGGTGGCAACCTTTGTGCTCAGTGACGGGCAGGCAGAGATACTGGACGCTGGAAATCTGCCTGCTGGCGTGATTTCCCAGGCAGAGCCGGTGCTCCTTTCCCGCAAACTCTGGGATGATGACCGGGTCATTATGATGACGGATGGCGTTCTGGAGGCCTGCCCGGGACTTGAGAAGGAGCGCAGCCTGAAAGAGTATCTGGAGTCCATGCCGATGAAGACCCCGCAGGACATGGCAGAGCGGATTTTGCGGTTTGCCTGTCAGAACGGAGGCATGAATGATGATATGACCGTACTGGTGGCAGGAATCTGGAAACGGTAGCAGCGGAGCCGGATATGGGACGGAAAAGGTGGTGCCGGCTGCGCGCCTGGAGACAATAACGAGAAAATCGCAGCTTGCACATGAACGGAATTACGGGTATAGTTGAAGTGTTAATGGAAAAAGAATCGTATACAGGAAAGATAAGATGTTGAATAAAGTGAGAGATTATATCAGGGAGCAGGGCATGATTACCCAGGGGGACGCAGTGATCGTGGCGCTTTCTGGCGGGGCAGATTCCGTGTGCCTGCTGACGGTGCTGAAACAGCTGGATTTTGCGCTCCGAGCGGTTCATGTCCACCATGGCATCCGCGGAGCCGAGGCAGACCGGGACGAGGCATTTGTACAGGCTTTGTGTGAAAGCCTTTCTGTTCCGCTGTATGTGGCCCACTGTCAGGTTCCGGCCTACGCGGCGGAGCATGGCCTTTCCGAGGAGGAAGCGGGGCGGATCCTGCGGTATCAGATACTGGAGGAAGAAGCAGAAAAATGGGAGCGGGAGTTTTCTGATGGCAGCCGGGTGAAACTGGCTCTGGCTCATCACCGGGATGATAACGCGGAGACCATTCTGCACCATCTTCTGCGGGGCAGCGGACTTACCGGACTTGCCGGGATCCGGCCGGTGCAGGGACGGCGTGTCCGTCCTTTACTCTGTGTGGGCCGGGATGAAATCAGGGAATATCTGACGGCAGAGCATATGGACTGGTGTGAGGACAGCACCAACCAGTCGACAGATTATACCAGGAACCGCATCCGCAGCCAGGTGCTTCCGCTTTTAAAGGAGACTGTGAATGAGCAGGCAGAGGAGCATATTCTCCAGGCCGGGCAGATTATCGGACAGGCAGATGAATATCTGCGTCAGCGGGCGGCGGAAATCTGGAGAGTGGCAGTCAGCGGGCAGCAGGAAAGCCGGGATTCTGAATCTGGCGCAAGGAGGAACATTGTGGACGAAATGCCAGAACGTGTGATAATTCCCCTTGCGGTCTTTGCGGCTCAGCCGGAGATTCTGAAGATGTATCTCATTCGGCATATGCTGGACCAGCTGAAACCAGGCTGGAAGGACATCACCAGCCGCCATTTCACAGCCATCGCAAAACTGGCTGGGAAACCGGTGGGAAGCCGTGTAGACCTGCCGGGCGGACTTATGGCACGGACCGGATATGAGACTCTGGAAATTGCGGGAAAGGCGGAACAGAAGCCGGTTCTGGACCGTGAAACCGGCGGCTGGGGCGGGAACACCGTGCCTCAGACAGCTCCAAAGCTTCATATGACGGTTTTTTCTCGTCAAAAAGACCAGGAAATTCCCAAAAACCAGTATACGAAATGGTTTGACTATGATAAAATTAAAGGTACGCTGTCTGTGAGAACCAGACGGACGGGAGATTACCTGATCCTGCCGTCCGGAGGGAGCAAGACCATTGCCCGTTACATGATCGATGAGAAAATCCCGAAAGAAAAAAGGGAGAAGATTCTGCTTCTGGCAGAAGGCAGTCATGTGTTGTGGGTAGTGGGCTTTCGGATCAGCGAATACTATAAAATAGAAGAACATACAGAAAACATATTGCAGGTAACCTGCGACGGAGGAAAAGATTATGGCAGATAAGATCAGAGTATTGTTGCCGGAAGAAGACGTAAACAAGCGAATCAGTGAAGTAGCAGAGCAGATCAGCAAAGATTATGAGGGAAAACAGATCCACCTGATCTGTATCTTAAAGGGTGGAGTATTTTTTACCTGTGAGCTGGCAAAACGCATCACAGTTCCGGTCACCATGGATTTCATGTCTGTTTCCAGCTACGGAGACGACACCAAGTCCAGCGGAGTGGTCCGCATCGTTAAGGATCTGGATGAATCCCTGGCGGACAAGGAGGTCCTGATCGTGGAAGATATCATCGATTCCGGCCGCACCCTTGCATACCTGATCGAGGTATTAAAGCAGCGTGGGCCGAAGAGCATTCACCTGTGTACCCTGCTTGACAAGCCGGAACGTCGTGTGAAGAAGCAGGTCAAGGTAGATTATACCTGTTTCACCATTCCGGATGAGTTTGTAGTAGGCTACGGTCTGGACTATGCCCAGAAATACCGCAACCTTCCGTACATCGGAGTGGTTGAGGTTGACCAGTAAGGAGGCCGATGAGTGAAACAGCAAAATGGTTTTCGGGGTGGCTGGCTGCTTTTTCCGCTGCTCCTGATCGTACTGGCTCTGGTGTTTATGCCGGGCAGAAAACAGAACGAACTGAGTTATCAGCAGTTCAAACAGGTACTGGAAAGCGGAGATGTGGGTTCTCTGATCATTTACCAGAATGAGCAGACGCCAACCGGTGAGGTGCGTCTTGCAAATCACGCGGGAGAGGTTTATGTAACCTATGTGTCCGATGTAAACCAGACCCAGCAGATGCTTCAGGATATGGACATTGACTACAGCATGAACGATGTTCCGCAGACCAGCTACTGGATGAGCATCATTCTTCCGGTGGCTGTTTCCGTAGGCGCGGTCGTTCTGATGCTGATCATCATGAATATGAGAGCCGGTGCCGGCGGCGGAACCAATGCCAAGATGATGAACTTTGGCAAGAGCCGTGCCCGCATGACCAACACCAGCAATGTTACCTTTAAAAATGTGGCAGGTCTTCAGGAGGAAAAGGAAGATCTGGAGGAGATGGTGGACTTTTTAAGAAATCCGCAGAAGTATACCAGTGTGGGAGCGAGAATTCCGAAGGGCGTTATTTTAGTAGGCCCTCCGGGAACTGGTAAGACTCTGCTTGCCAAGGCAGTAGCCGGTGAGGCAGGCGTGCCGTTTTTCTCCATCTCCGGTTCTGATTTCGTAGAGATGTTCGTCGGCGTGGGTGCGTCCCGCGTCCGTGATTTATTTGAGGATGCCAAGAAGGCAGCGCCGTGTATTGTTTTTATCGATGAGATCGATGCGGTAGCCCGCAGACGAGGCACCGGCATGGGCGGCGGCCACGATGAGCGTGAGCAGACCTTAAACCAGCTTCTTGTTGAGATGGATGGCTTTGGTGTGAATGAGGGTATCATCGTCATGGCTGCGACCAACCGTGTAGATATCCTGGATCCGGCTATCCTGCGTCCGGGCCGTTTTGACCGTAAGGTAGCAGTAGGCCGTCCGGATGTGAAAGGCCGTGTGGAAATCCTTCAGGTGCACTCCAAAGAGAAGCCGTTAGGTGAGGATGTAGATCTGGCCCGCGTGGCTAAAACCACCTCCGGCTTCACCGGAGCAGATCTGGAAAACCTGATGAACGAGGCCGCAATTCTCGCGGCAAAGGAGAACCGCAGCTATATTCGCCAGTCTGATATTGACCGTGCGTTTGTCAAGGTCGGCATCGGCGCGGAGAAGAAGAGCCGTGTCATCTCTGAGAAAGAAAAAAAGATCACCGCCTACCACGAGTCCGGTCATGCGATCCTGTTCCATGTACTGCCGGATGTGGGGCCGGTTCATACCGTATCCATCATCCCGACCGGTGTCGGGGCAGCAGGCTACACCATGCCGCTTCCGGGTGAGGATGAGATGTTCAACACCAAGGGCAGGATGCTGCAGGATATTATGGTATCTCTTGGCGGACGTATCGCGGAGGAGATCATCTTCGGTGATGTGACGACCGGCGCTTCCCAGGATATCAAACATGCCAGCAAGATCGCGCGTGCTATGGTGACCCAGTACGGCATGTCTGAGAAGGTTGGCATGATCGACTACGGCAGTGATGATGATGAGGTCTTTATCGGCCGTGATTTCGGCCATGTGCGCGCTTACAGCGATGAAGTGACCGCATCCATTGATGCTGAGGTAAAGCGCATCATTGATGAGTGCTATGAGAAAGCAAAGAATATCATCCTGGAGCACCGGGATGTGCTGGAAAGCTGTACTGCCCTGCTGATCGAGAAAGAAAAAATCGGTCAGGAAGAGTTTGAGGCGCTGTTCCAGAAATAAATTGGGTTGAAAACTATACAAACTGCACAAAAAAAGTTTTGAAATTTGTTCATGTTTGTTAACACTTATCGGCTGGGCCGTGCTATTATAATAGGCGTAAACCCCCCAATACATTATATAGTTTTTGCTACACCCCATAAGAAACGAAATACCTTCTCCTGAAAGAGCCAGCTACCCCGCTGGCTCTTTCGCTGTTTTGAGATACTATACCAAAACAGCGGATTTTCAGTTCAAAAATTCCTACTTGAATTACTTAAACATGTTGTAATCGACATGAGAATCATTTAAAATAAATTCATATGATTCCATCAGATTCGTCAGAGCGTATAAGAAAAAGTTACTGTTGGCTTAACACGCGAACAGGGACGGCGGATCTGGGCAGGAAGGAGCAGGGGTTATTATGTTTGATGAGCATCAGGAAAATGAAATAAACCGGCAGGCATTGTTTTCGGATGAGACGCAGGATTACCGATACCCGGAGGAACCGGACGCCGGTGAGACAGTAACTCTCCGGTTTCGCACAGCAAAAAATGATGTCGATCGGGTTTTTTATATTGAGGAAGATAAGAATATACAGGCGGAGATGCGGAAGGTATCTTCTGACAGCCTGTTTGACTATTACGAGTATCGCATGAAGGCGGACAGTCAGCCTCAGCGCTATTATTTCCAGGTGGTGAAGGGCAGCGCAATCTGCTATTTTAACCGTCTGGGCGCAACCATGGATATTCAGAGCTGCTACGCATTTCGCATTACGCCGGGGTTTCATACGCCGGAGTGGGCAAAGGGCGCGGTCATGTACCAGATCTTTGTGGACCGCTTCTGCAACGGTGACCAGAGTAACGATGTGACGGAATGCGAGTATGTCTATATTGGGCGTCCGGTACATCAGGTAACCGACTGGAGCACCAATCCGTCTACCATGGATGTGGGCTGCTTCTACGGCGGTGATCTTCAGGGCGTGTGGGACAAGCTGGATTACCTGCAGTATCTGGGAGTTGAGGTGATCTACTTCAATCCGCTGTTTGTCTCGCCGTCCAATCACAAGTACGACAGTCAGGATTATGACCACATCGATCCGCATTATGGCGTGATCGTCAAAGATGGCGGTGAGCCGGTGGCAGTAAACGCGGTGAACAATGACCATGCGACCAGATATCAGATACGCAGTGCTGACCCGGAGAACCTGGCAGCCAGCGATGCGTTTTTTGCCCGTTTTATGGAAGAAGTTCACAAGCGCGGTATGCGTGTTATCATCGATGGGGTGTTCAACCACTGCGGCTCCTTTAATAAATGGCTGGATCGAGAGAAAATCTACAGCCATCAGGGAAGCTATGAGCCAGGTGCTTATGAAAGTGAGGAAAGCCCGTACCGCAGCTTCTTTAAGTTTTACAATGAGGACGCATGGCCGGATAACGGAACCTATGACGGCTGGTGGGGGCATGACACGCTGCCGAAGCTAAACTATGAGGATTCGCCAAAGCTGTTTGAGTACATTATGAAGATTGCCGGGAAATGGGTGTCTGCCCCGTATGGAGTGGATGGCTGGCGTCTGGATGTGGCTGCAGACCTAGGCCACAGCAGCGAGTACAATCATAAATTCTGGCAGGAATTCCGCAGGCATGTCAAGGAGGCAAACCCGGAGGCGATGATCCTGGCAGAGCATTACGGAGATCCAAGCAGCTGGCTGGCGGGGGATCAGTGGGATACGGTCATGAACTATGATGCCTTCATGGAGCCGCTGACCTGGTTTCTGACTGGTATGGAGAAGCACAGCGATGAGTACAACGGTGCTCTTTACGGTGACGGTGTGAGCTTTTTCCGCTCCATGTATTACCACATGAGCCGTATGCAGACCCAGTCAGTCCTGGTGGCCATGAATCAGCTTTCCAACCATGACCACAGCCGTTTCCTGACCCGTACCAACCAGATCGTGGGAAGAATCGGAACAGCCGGGGCCAAGATGGCAGAGTTTGGCATCAATTACGGAATCTTCCGCGAAGCCATCATGGTACAGATGACCTGGCCGGGGGCACCGACCTTATATTATGGTGACGAAGCAGGAGTCTGCGGCTGGACTGACCCGGATAATCGCCGGACTTATCCGTGGGGTTTTGAGGATTTTGAGCTAATCGAGTACCACCGTTACCTCATCGATCTGCATAAGAAGCTTCCGGCCCTGCGCCGTGGCTCCTTAAAACAGCTTCTGGCAGACCGCCAGCTCATCGCCTACGGCCGTATGAGCGGGGCAAACAAGTGCGCAGTCATCATCAACAACCGTGGTGATGGCAGAAGCGTCAGAGTGCCGGTGTGGGAGCTTGGCATCACCGATGAGGATGTCATCACCCGGGTAATGCTGTCTGATGAAAAGGGCTATAATGCCGGACGCATTGATTATCATGCCGACCATGGCTGGCTGACGCTGGATGTACCGGCCCACAGCGGCGTGCTGCTGTCGAGCGGGGTACTGGTGTAGATGATATAGACGGAAATAAAAAATCAGGGCTGTCGCAACCGGTCTTTTGACGCATTGCGGCAGCCTGAACATTGCAAGAATATTGCAGGAATATAAAAAAACTTCTTGCATTTTGATTATTGGTATGATAATATAATTTTTGCTTGTCGAAGCTAGTATGGATGGGTTCCCGAGTGGCCAAAGGGGGCAGACTGTAAATCTGTTAGCTGTGCTTTCGGTGGTTCGAATCCACCTCCATCCACTTCCTGAAAAGGATATGCCGCAGTGGCGGAACTGGCAGACGCACAGGACTTAAAATCCTGCGGGACTAATCTCCCGTGCCGGTTCGATTCCGGCCTGCGGCATTCATAGTTTCAGGTATTCACAGTTACGATGAGACAGGCCTTGGTAGCTCAGTTGGTAGAGCAGAGGACTGAAAATCCTCGTGTCACTGGTTCGATTCCGGTCCAAGGCACTTGGATATGACAATTGTTCTTATTCACCGGCTTTTCATGAATTTCAAAAAACTTTAAAAAGTGCTTGCAATTTAGGAAAACCTGTGATAAGATATGAAATGTCCGAGAGACAACAATTTAATATGCGCGAGTGGCTCAGTTGGTGGAGTACGACCTTGCCAAGGTCGGGGTCGCGGGTTCGAGTCCCGTCTCGCGCTCTCAATGATAAGAGGAGAGGTATCCGAAATGGATGCCTCTTTTTTTTGTTTTTAATAAGGACATGGTAACACTTCCTTTCCGCTGTTTCCCTTATAAGGTGAATATGAAAAAGAAACAAGGCTTTACTTTTTCGCGAAACTTTCCTAATATAGTTAAAGACAAGAAGAAAAACAGAGGCATAGCCATGAAGTTTATTTATACAAGGATCAAAGATGAGATCCGTATTGATAAGATAGAGGACCCGGAGGCGGTCATTTATGTGCCGGAGCAGTTTGAGGAATGTCCGGTGACAGAGCTTGGTTCCTATGTGCTGGCGCACAGCGCGGTGGAGGAGATTCACCTTCCACCCTATGTGAGAAAGATCGGCGCATATGGTTTTTATGAGTGTGAGCAGCTGAAACGGATTTATTGCTACAGCCGGGTGCTGGATCTGGGCGCCGGGCTGTTTGCCGGGGTTCCGGCTGTGGAGTATCTGGATATTACAGAGTTCCCGGGGGAGCGCTCCTGCTTAAAGGAGATGCTGGCAGAGCTTCGTCAGACTCTGCGGGTGCAGCTTCACCAGATGCCGGCTGCAGCATCAGAAGCAGCAGAGGCGCGTCTGATCTTCCCGGAATATTACGAGGATTCTGTGGAGAATACACCGGCCCGCATTGTTTCTATTGAGACCCACGGCTGCGGGCATCGTTACCGCTACTGTTTTGCGGGGCGGGTGTTCCAGTACCGGGGGTACGATGAGCTTTTTCCGCATGTGCAGGTTCAGGAGCAGGAAGAACTGGTGACGGAGCTGGCGCTGGGGCGTCTGATGTATCCGCGGGAACTGTCAGAGAAGTTTCGGGAGCATTATCTGGATTATGTAAGGGAGCATTGGGAAACAGCCGGAAAGCTGCTGATCCAGGCAGACCGGCTGCAGAGAAACCGAGTGAGCAATCTGGAGCCGGGAAAGCTGCCGTGGCTGGTGGATGAAGTGCTGGATGCGGCGCGTCAGGATGCTGCTGCCGGAGACGGGCAGAACATGTCAGGCGCAGATGAAGCTGTGAAGGAGCCGGGCGAGCCGGAGAATAGGAACCAGATCAGCGCAAATCTTGCGGATCAGCTTGGCGGGCTGATAAACCTTGCCCAGGAGGAGGGTGACACCGAGATGGTGAGCTGGCTCATGGAGCGAAGACACCGTATGCGGACTGCAGGTTCCGTTCAAATCGCCGGAATGGCGCATGCTGTGGCAACAGCGCTGACCGCGGATGCCATCCGGGCTACAGGAGAAGTTCAGCCTGCATCTGATAATCCGGAAATATTCGGCGAGCCGCAGCGTCCGAAACGAAAACGCCGCTTTGAATTATAGAAGGAGAGTGCAGACAGAAATGATCGATCCAACCAGACACAGACAGTTAGAAGAACTGAATATGGTGGAACTTTGCACCCGGATCTTCCGGAATTCCAGAAATGAGTTGTATCTGAATATGCGTTATCTGGACCTCTCCTTAAGTTCTCTTGGCTTTGAGGCAGATCCGGGCTGCCGCGGCGTGGGGACAGACGGGTTTGTGATCTATTATCATCCGGACTATGTCTGTGACCTGTACAAACTGGGGCGGGTGCATGTGAACCGGGCATATCTGCATATGGTGCTGCATTGCCTGTTCTGCCACATGGACACCCGCGGAAAGCGGGAGCCGGAGCTGTGGAATCTGGCCTGTGATATTGCGGTGGAGTCCATTCTGGATGATATGTATGTGAAGTGTATCCGTGTGGCACCGACACCATTTCGGCGGGACTGGTACGGGCGGCTCCGAGGAAAATTGACGGTATTAAATGCCGAGGGCATCTACCGCATCTTAAAAGAGGAACATCTGGAACCGCGGAGACTGGAACGTCTGGCAGCAGAGTTTCTGGTGGATGACCACAGTTACTGGGATCTGCCGGAGGATTCCCCGAAGACGCCCATAGTGCGCCAGACCCAGTGGAGCAATAACCGGGAAAAGGTGCAGACTGAGATGGAGACCATGGGAAACCAGCAGGATGAGGAAAGCAAGAGCATGCTGGAGCAGGTTCAGGTGGAAAACCGGGAACGCTATGATTACCGCAGATTTCTGCAGCGGTTTTCGGTGCTTCGGGAGGAGATGCAGGTAGACCCGGATTCCTTCGACTATATTTTTTATACCTACGGCCTTTCCCTTTACGGCAACATGCCGTTAGTGGAGCCGCTGGAATCCAAAGAGGTGAGCCGGATAGAGGATTTTGTGGTGGTGATCGACACGTCCATGTCCTGCTCCGGGGATCTGGTACGGCGGTTCCTGGAGGAGACCTACGATGTGCTCTGCCAGTCGGACAGCTATTTTAAGAAGACCAACATCCACATCATCCAGTGTGATGAGCAGGTGCAGCAGGACCGTCTGATCACAAACCGTGAGGAGATGGAAGCCTACATGCGTGACTTTACCATCATCGGTCAGGGCGGCACGGATTTCCGTCCGGCTTTTGAGTATGTGAACGGGCTGATCCGGCAGGGGGCATTTCACCGTCTGAAGGGCCTGTTGTATTTTACCGATGGTGAGGGTATCTATCCGGTGAAGCGGCCGGTGTATGACACTGCTTTTGTGTTTTTAAAGGATCAGTATACGGATATTTCAGTTCCGGCCTGGGCCATGAAGCTTATCATGGAACCGGAGCAGCTTACAGAGGGAGACAAATAATATTATGAACATCAAACGTGCAAAACAGGAAATCAAGGATACGGTGGCTGCGTATCTGGCAAAGGATGAGTTTGGGGCTTACGAGATCCCGTCCATCCGCCAGCGTCCTATGCTGCTGATCGGACCGCCCGGAATTGGCAAAACTCAGATCATGGAACAGGTGGCGCAGGAGTGCAGGATCGGCCTGGTGGCCTACACCATCACCCATCACACAAGACAGAGCGCGGTGGGTCTGCCTTTTATTGAGCATAAAATGTACGGCGGCAAAGAATACGCTGTGACGGAATACACCATGAGTGAGATCGTGGCATCGGTCTATGACCGGATCGAGAAGAGCGGTCTGCCAGAAGGCATTCTGTTTATCGATGAGATCAACTGCGTGTCAGAGACGCTGGCCCCGACCATGCTGCAGTTTTTGCAGGGTAAGGCATTTGGTAATCACAAAATCCCGGAGGGATGGATCATCGTGGCAGCAGGAAACCCGCCGGAGTATAACAAGTCCGTGCGGGAGTTTGACATCGTGACCATGGACCGTATCCGCTGGATCGATGTGGAGCCGGATCTTCCGGTCTGGAAAGAGTACGCGAAGACTGCAGGCGTCCATCCATCCATCCATTCTCTCTTATCTAAATGTCCGCCCGCAGAATTTCTGCCAGATTGAGACGACCGTGGATGGCAAGCGGTTTGTGACGCCACGTGGCTGGGAGGATCTTTCCGAGCTTATCTGGATTTATGAGAAGCAGGAGCGGAAGATGGACCGGGAGCTGGTGGGCGAGTATATCCAGTTTCCGAAGATTGCGAAGGATTTTGCCAATTATCTGGAGCTGTACTATAAGTACCGGGATGATTACCAGGTGGAGCAGGTGCTGGAGGGGCATATTTCCGAGGCGGCCGTGGATAAGCTGCAGCGGGCATCCTTTGACGAGCGCATCAGCGTGGTGAGCCTGCTGTTATCCGGCCTGAATGAGAAATTCCGGAATGTCATCCGCATGGAAGAGCTGATGAGCTTGCGGATGGAGCAGATGAAGAAGCTGCGGAGCGGGGATGCTGCGGCAGTAAAGTCTGGCGCAGCGGCCGCAGGTGCGGAGCTGTCAGTGCCGGAAACTGCCGCGACAGGTGCGCATGAGCAGGCAGATGCCAATGCCGGAACCGGCAGTGCCCTTGCAGACGTTCTGTCTGCTCTTGCAGAGAGCTTTCATGCCGAGTGGTCCCGGCTTCTGGACAACAGCCTCTCATCCCGCGCCCGGCTTCGCACCTGCCGTGCGGTAAGCGCAAAGCTGGAAGAAGATCTGATGGAGCTTAGAAAGAGCGGCATCACAGACTGGAACGAAGGTTTTGCGCTTTTGCGGGAACGTTTCGGCGCGGACAGCGACCGTTATGAGGAGCTGTTTGATGAGGCCGGCGAGGCACTGGAGCATGCCTTTGACTTTATGGAGGCAGCCTTTGCGGGAAGCCAGGAGCTGGTGCTGTTTGTGACAGAGCTGAATACAGGGGCTTACAGCGTTCATTTTCTGCAGGACTATGAGTGTGAGCGGTATTACCAGTACAACCGCGACCTCCTGTTCTCCCGGGAAGAGGAAGAAATCGAAGAACTGCTGAAGAAGAGGGGGTAACGAAATATGCTGTTTTTGACAAAGCTGATGCTGCTGACAGCATCGCAGACCGATGCGGACCTGTCCACCGTGCTGGAAGAAACCAAGGCGGTGGCGGAGGAGGTGCATGAGGATCTGCAGAATTTGAAACCCAACGTGATCCTGGACACCTTAAAAAGCTGGCTGCCGGGGCTTATGAGCTTCGGCTACCGCCTGGCTATCGCGATTCTGATCCTGGTGATCGGAAACCGCATTGTGCATGTGGTGCGCAGGTTCTTACAAAAAACCTTCGAGCGCATGAATATGGATCCGAGTGTCAGCCGGTTCCTGATTTCTGTTGCGGATGCCTGCATTTACGCGCTGGCTATTTTCATTGCTGCAGATAAGCTTGGAATTCCGTCGGCCTCTATCATCGCGTTGCTTGGTTCGGCAGGACTGGCTGTTGGCCTGTCTTTACAGGGCAGTCTGGCAAATGTGGCAGGCGGCATCCTGCTCATGCTGCTGCGGCCGTTCGGTGTCCATGATTATATTGTGAGCGACGGCTACGAGGGCACAGTACAGAGCATTGGTCTGGCATATACTACCATCATTACGGTAGACAACAAAAAGATTACCATTCCAAACGGTCAGATTTCCAACAGCACGGTTGTAAATGTAACAGCACAGGAGAAGCGCCGCGTGGATCTAGTGGTTGGCATTGGCTACAGCTCCGACATGAAGAAAGCCAAAGAGCTGATCCGCTGTGTGTATGAGAATCATCCGCTGGTGCTGGCCGAGGACGGTATCACCGTATACGTGAACGAGCTGGCCGACAGCGCTGTCATGATCGGCGGCCGGGGCTGGACGAAGACGGAAAACTACTGGCAGGTGCGCTGGGATGTTCTGGAGGGGATCAAGGAAGCCTTTGATGCAAACGGCATCGAGATCCCGTTCAACCAGATGGATATTAATATCCGCCATACCAGCTAAAAAGCAGAAAAATCTAAAAGAAATTATTCAAAGAACAGCTTTAAGTCATCCTCCACGGTTCCGATTCCGGCAATGCCGAAGTTTTCCACCAGTACCTTCGCCACATTTGGGGATAAGAAGGCCGGAAGGGTCGGTCCCAGGTGGATATTTTTCACGCCAAGGTATAACAGGGCCAGCAGAACGATGACGGCCTTCTGCTCATACCACGCGATGTTGTAGACGATCGGCAGGTCATTGATGTCATCCAGTCCGAAGACTTCCTTTAATTTCAGGGCGATGACAGCCAGGGAGTAGGAGTCGTTGCACTGTCCGGCATCGAGAACTCTCGGGATACCGCCGATGTCACCAAGATCCAGTTTGTTGTATTTGTATTTTGCGCAGCCTGCGGTGAGGATGACGGCATCCTTCGGCAGGGCCTTGGCAAAGTCGGTGTAGTAGTTTCTGGACTTCGCCCGGCCGTCACAGCCGGCCATGACTACAAACTTTTTGATGGCACCGGATTTTACCGCGTCCACAATGGAGTCAGCCAGAGCCAGCACCTGGTTGTGGGCAAAACCACCGAGAATCTCGCCCCGCTCAATCTCAGCCGGAGCGGCGCAGTGCTTTGCCTGTTCAATGATCTCAGAAAAATCTTTCTTTTCGCCAATCTCACCGGCGATGTGCTTACAGCCCGGGTATCCGGCTGCGCCGGTGGTGTAGAGGCGGTCTTTATAGCTGTCCTTCGGCGGGACGATGCAGTTGGTAGTCATGAGGATCGGTCCGTTGAAGCTTTCAAATTCTTCTTTCTGTTTCCACCATGCGTTTCCATAGTTTCCGATAAAGTTTGGATATTTTTTGAAGGCTGGGTAGTAGTGGGCCGGGAGCATCTCAGAGTGGGTGTAGACATCAACGCCGGTGCTCTGGGTTTGTTCTAACAGCATTTCCAGATCACGGAGATCATGTCCGGAAACCAGGATACCCGGGCGGGTACCCACGCCAATGTTGACACGGGTCATCTCCGGATGTCCGTAAGCGCTGGTGTTGGCGGCATCTAACAGTGCCATGCCCTCCACACCATATTTTCCGGTTTCCAGAGTTAAGTTTACATAATCTTCAACAGTCAAGGAGTCATCCAGGGTAGCAGCCAGGGCGCGCTGTAAGAAGGCGTCCAGTTCTGCGTTGTCTTTCAGTAAAGCATTCGCGTGTTTGCTGTAGGCAGACAGTCCCTTCAAACCGTAGGTGATCATTTCCCGCAGACTGCGGATGTCCTCGTTTTTAGTAGAGAGAACCCCTACCAGGGCAGCTTTAACCGGAAACTCGCTTTCCGGACCGTTCCAGAGAGCGGCAGCCGGAAGTACGGAAGTGTCTGGGCACTGACTTAAGAGCTGTTCTTTGGTATCCAGAGTTTCGCGGATGCGTGCCACGATCATTTCCTTATCAAAGTTAGCATTGGTGATGGTGGTGAACAGGTTCACGGTGATGAGATGATTGGTTTCCGCACTGATCTCCTGTCCCAGGCTGCGCAGATGGGTGGTGACAGCGGAAATGCCGCGGGTCACATAGACTAACAGATCCTGCATGGCAGCCACATCCGGTGTTTTTCCGCAGACACCGGAGTTCGTGCATCCGGTACATCCTGCCGTTTCCTGACACTGGTAACAAAACATATTCTGACTCATAAATAAAATCCTCCTTGTTGGATAAACAATATCAATAACGGTATGGCAGCAGTATACGACAGAAAAACCAGAATGAATGTTGTTTAAACAACAAAATTGCACTATAATAGCTCTAAAATGCTGGTAACTTTTGGGACAAGGAGGACATGCAGATGTGTACAGCAGCAGTTTATAAGACAAAAGACTTTTACTTCGGACGGAATCTGGATTATGAATTTCCATACGGGGAGGAGGTGACCATTACTCCTCGGAATTATCCGTTTTCGTTTCGGTTTCAGGGAGAAATGAAGCAGCATTACGCCATGATCGGCATGGCCCATGTGGCAGATGATTATCCTCTTTATTATGATGCCATCAATGAAAAGGGGCTTGGCATGGCCGGGCTGAACTTTGTGGGAAATGCGGTGTACGGAGAACCGGTTTTTGAGAAAGAAGAAGGAATTGAGAAGGATAACGTGGCACAGTTTGAGCTGCCGCTCTGGCTTCTGGGCCAGTGTGCCTCGGTAAAAGAAGCGCGGGTATTGCTTTCCAGGATCAACATCACCAATACCCCATTCGATGAAAAGTATCCGGTGTCCCAGCTTCATTGGATGATCGCGGACCGGGAGGAGACCATTGTGGTGGAGGCGGTGGCAGACGGACTTCACGTATACGACAATCCGGTGGGAGTCCTTGCTAATAATCCCCCTTTTCCACAGCAGATGTTTCATTTAAATGATTACCGCAGTCTGTCTCCGAGACAGCCGGAGAACAGCTTTGTGCCGGGACTGGAACTTACGGCTTACAGCCGCGGCATGGGAGCCATGGGACTGCCGGGAGATCTTTCCTCCGCGTCCCGTTTTGTCCGGGCTACCTTTGTGCGGGGAAATTCCATCTCCGGAGATTCTGAGGCAGAAAGCGTGAGCCAGTTCTTTCATATCCTGCATTCCGTAGAGCAGCAGAGAGGTTGCTGCGATGTGGGCGGCAGAAAGTATGAAATCACCATCTACACCTCCTGCTGTAATGCAGACAGGGGAATTTACTATTACACCACATACGGGAACCATCAGATCACCGCTGTGGATATGCATGCGGAGGATTTAGAAAGCGAAGAGCTTGTGAGATATCCGCTGAGGGATACAGAGCAGATTTGCTGGCAGAACAGGAGCAGATAATAGATTCGCTTATTACCTCGTTTGTATCGTGGCAGAATCGCGATACGATTCTGCCACGAAAACAGGAATTAACGAATAGCCGTCTCGGTTCTTTGACGGATGACCGGTCCAATGGTCAGGGCAATGACCATCTTGACCAGATCTCCCGGGATAAAGGGGATCACACATACGGCAAGTGCTGCAGATACTGTATATCCGGCCTGCATGCAAAACCATGCCGTGCCAAATACATAGCAGACAGCGGTACCAAGGATCATTCCCAGAAGCTGAATCCAGCGTTTCCGAAAGTGATCAATGATGATTCCGGCGATGATCGCCATGGGAATAAATCCAATAATATAGCCACCGGTAGGTCCTGCCAGTTTGCCGATCCCACCGCTAAATCCAGAGAAGACAGGAAGACCTGCCAGTCCGATCAGCAGATAGAGACAATAGCTGATGGTGCCTCGTTTCCAGTTCAGCAGATAGAGAGACAGATAGATGGCGAGGTTTGTGAGAGAAATCGGCACCGGTCCAATGGGAATGGAGAGCGGCGCAAGGATACAGGTAACTGCGGCCATAAAGGCGGTGGTTACCATTACATAGGTGTGGGTTGAGCGGGAAGTGCTGGTATTTTCCTGAATCATGGCGATCCTCCTTTTGTGATCGATGGATAGTGTTGGTAAGGATAGTATAAGAAATCAATCGGATTCGATTTCGTAGGTAAAGCCTGCAGCTTCAATGGCCTGAATGGTATCCCTGATGCCCTGGCCGCCGGCGGTCAGATAACCGGAAGCGAAGATGGAATCGACGACGCGAAGCAGGTTTTTTTCTTCTCCTTTAAAGTAGACCTCCCGTCCTGCGGCACAGCGGATATCTGCTTTCGGCACCAGAAGTCTGGCCAGGCAGAGCACCTTCAGGCAGTAGGCCGTGGAAAGAACCGACATATCGGCATGCTCCAGCGGGGTTCCCGGAATCGGAAGCAGGAAATTGATGGGGAGAGCTTCTGGCTGGATTTCCCGAAGCTCCATCAGCATATCAACGACATCTTCCCTGGATTCTCCCATGCCGATGATGCCGCCGCTGCAGATCTCATAGCCAAGACCCTGGAGCATGCGGATGTTTGCGACACGCTGATCGAAGGTGTGGGTGGAGCAGATGTTCGGATAGTAATTCCGGCTGCTGTTTAAGTTATGGTTGATGCGGTCCAGACCGGCGTCCTTTAAGACCTTCGCCTGATGCTCAGTCAGAAAACCGATGGAGCAGCAGAGATGGGTTCCATCCGCTTTCATTTTGCGGATTTTTTCTGCCAGAACCTCGATTTCTGCGTCTGTGAACTTCATTCCGCTGAGTCCGATGCAGTGGCGGGACAGATGATGCTCGTTTACAAAGTCATTATCTTCATACAATTTTTCATCCGCTACCCATTTATATTTGTCAATATCGGCTTTGGAGCGGCAGGACTGGGCGCAGTAGGCACAGTCCTGGGAGCAGTTGCCGCTGCGGGCATTTGTGAGAATGTGAATGCTCACATGATTTCCTTTGTATTTTCTCCGGAATGTCTCAGCAAAGGAAACAAGCTCCTCTAAGGATTCATCCGGGGTATTTAGAATTGCAAGGGCATCTTCCCGGGAAAGCTGTGGATCTGCAGAAGTGTCAGGAGTTATATTCATAAGAAATCCTCTCTTTCTGATGGTTGGAATTTAAATCTTTTCCTAAAATAGCACGGAGAGGGCCGATTGTCAACTTAATAATAGAAATGGTTAACAATTAAAACGGTGATGCTTCTGTTTTGCCGTGAAATCAGCGGACCAAAGAAAAGAAAAGATGGATGCTCCCTGAGAAAACTCTTTGACTTTTTGAAAAAGAAGCAATATAATTACAGGGAACGAGTGGCAAGTAAGCGTAAATCCAGTTTACCGGCTGCTCGTTTTTATTTTGCAAAAAGTAAATATGCCATAAAAAAGTGTGTAGCATGTCAGCGTAAGTCCAGCTTATATGACAGGGTGCGCACTTTTTTTGTGCCAAAAAGAGAGGAGTTAAAACAAAATGGCAGAAAGCAACAAGATGAAGGAGATGCCGGTGAATAAGCTGATGGTCCAGATGGGAATCCCGATGATCTTATCTATGGCATTGCAGGCTGTCTATAACATTGTAGACAGTGCATTTGTAGGAAATATGAAAGTGGGCAGTGAAGCAGCACTCAATGCTTTGACACTGGTATTTCCGGTTCAGATGCTTATGGTGGCAGTGGGAATCGGAACCGGAGTAGGAACGAATGCACTTCTTGCAAGGACTCTTGGACAGGGAAACAGTAAAAAAGCAGCAAAGGTAGCAGGTAACAGTCTGTTCCTGGGTGTGATTATTTATGTGGTCTGTTTATTGTTTGGTATTTTTGGGGTGAAAGCATATATTTCATCGCAGACAGCAGATACAGAAGTACTTGAAATGGGAGTCAGCTATCTGAGAATATGCTGCATAATTTCTTTTGGTATTATTTTCTTTTCTTTATTTGAAAAGTTATTACAGGCAACAGGCCGTTCTCTTTATTCTACAATCGGACAGGTGGTCGGTGCGGTTGTGAATATTATTCTTGATCCGATCATGATCTATGGTATTGGACCTTGCCCGGAAATGGGCGTGAAAGGTGCAGCCTTCGCAACTGTACTGGGTCAGGTAGCATCCGCAGTGTTACTGTTCATTTTCCATAGGAAGCTGAATAAGGAATTCAGGCATGGAGCGAAATACATGAAACCGGATGCTGGCATTATACAAGAAATCTATACAATCGGACTTCCGGCAATCATTGCACAGGCCTTGATGTCCATCATGGTTTATGTGATGAATCTGATTCTGAAGTTCAATCCGTCAGCACAGACAGCCTATGGATTATTTTATAAAGTTCAGCAGTTTGTACTGTTCCTTGCTTTTGGTCTGCGAGATGCGATTACCCCGATTATAGCGTTTGCTTATGGAATGAGAAGCAAAAAGAGAATTCAGGGCGGCATTAAATATGGACTTATTTACACGATTGCATTAATGATTCTGGGAATTGCTATCACAGAGATTTTTCCTGGGGCCTTTGCAACGCTGTTTAATGCGGGACAGTCAAGAGGATATTTTATCGAAGCAATGAGGATAATCTCAGTCAGCTTTCTGTTTGCCGGAATCAATGTTGCTTATCAGGGTATTTATCAGGCCTTGGATGGTGGTGTGGAATCGCTGGTTATTTCGCTTTTGAGACAGCTCATTATCATCCTCCCGCTGGCTGGGATTTTTTCTCTGTTTGTCAGAAATGGGCAGATGGAAGTTTCACTGATCTGGTGGGCATTTCCGATCACTGAAGTGATAGCATGTTTTGCAGGATATGTATTTTTAAAGAGAATCAGAAAAAATAAAGTTGAGGTTTTGAATTAAGGAGGAACCAGAGATGACAAAAAGAATTATTACAATCAGCAGAGAATTTGGAAGCGGTGGACGTTTTATCGGAGAAGAGGTCGCAAAAAAACTTGGGATTGCTTATTATGATAAAAATATTATTCATGAGATTGCAGAAAAGTCTGGTTTATCTCCGGAATATATTCAGGAAAATGCAGAATTGTCTCCGAAAAAAGGAGTATTCGCATACGCATTTGCTGGACGTGATATCACAGGAAAATCAGTAGAAGATATGGTGTATGAGGCACAAAGACGGGTTATTTTAGAGCTGGCTGATAAGGAGCCTTGTGTAATTATTGGAAGAAATGCAGATTATATTTTAAAAGACAGGGATGATGTGCTGAATGTGTTTATTCATGGAGATATGCCAGAAAAAATACAGCGTATCACTCGTTTATATAATGTAGACGAGAAGGAAGCAGTCAAAATGATGGCAGACACAGAAAAAAGGCGTATGACAAACTATAACTTTTACACGGATCAAAAATGGGGACAAGCCAGTAATTATACGCTGTGTCTGAATAGTTCACAGCTTGGATATGAGAGCTGCGAGAAGATCATTGCGGAATGCAGTAAATAAGCTGTAATATTTATAAAAAAATTAGCACTCACCTCTTGTTATTGTGACGTTGGTTTTGTCTAGTTTCATA
>ERZ779842.977-NODE-977-length-26628-cov-3.859143_pt1 | contig 26628 bp, 29 predicted proteins | sample MGYA00511095_ERZ779842 | MGnify/ENA primary metagenome ERZ779842 (study PRJEB29588, sample SAMEA2154036) | human gut metagenome | biome: human gut; feature: human-associated habitat; material: faeces | place: Denmark | collected 2008/2010 ... | reverse complement strand
TAGATGATTTTATTTTATCCTATTTTCTTATGAAATGGAAGAGAGAAGTAACCAAAAACTGCCACAAAACAAGCCCCGACCATTTCTCTGTTCATGATCTTTTCTTGCTTTATGGCAGTTTTCCCGATTCTTATTGACGGTTATATTTATACTTTCCTAATATATTCGAAAATTCTCCCTATTTCACCAACAGCGACTCTCCCGTCATCTCCTTCGGCTTCTCAAGTCCCATCAGTTCGATCAGCGTCGGCACAATATCGCAGAGGCGTCCGCCCTCGCGCAGCTTGTACGCCGGGTCAGCGCCGACCAGGACAAACGGCACCTGATTGGTCGTATGAGCGGTCCACGGCTCGCCGGTGCTGTAATCTACCAGCTGCTCTGCGTTTCCATGGTCTGCACAGATGAACATCACGCCATTGACTTCCTTGATGGCATCTACTGCTCTGCCAACGCAGGCATCTACTGCCTCAATTGCCTTGATGGCTGCGCTCTCCACACCAGTATGTCCAACCATATCCGGGTTTGCGAAGTTGATGATGATGACATCATACTTGCCGGACTTGATGCAGTCTACCAGCTTGTCACAGACAACCGGGGCGCTCATTTCCGGTTTCAAATCGTAAGTAGCTACTTCCTTCGGAGACGGAACCAGAATGCGGTCCTCGCCCGGGTTCGGCTCTTCCACGCCGCCGTTGAAGAAGAAGGTAACGTGGGCGTATTTCTCAGTCTCGGCAATACGGGCCTGCTTTAAGCCATGGGCTGCCAGGAATTCACCGAAGGTGTTAGTGATGCTTTCCTTCTTGAATGCCACCAGCTTGTTCTCAATGGTCTCATCGTAATCGGTGAAGCAGACGAAGGTAGTCTTTACACGTTCGCCGCGGTCAAATCCGGTAAACTCGTCATCACAGAAGGCACGGGTCAGCTGACGGGCACGGTCCGGACGGAAGTTGAAAAAGATCACAGAATCACCAGTCTTGATGGTTGCGGCCGGAGCACCATTCTCCGTGATTACGGTCGGCATCATGAATTCATCGGTCTTGCCGTCATCGTAGGAAGCCTGAATTGCCTCTGCTGCATGCTCTGCATGATTGCCCTCACCCTTCGTCAGTGCATTGTAGGCTTTCTCAACACGGTCCCAGTTTTTATCACGGTCCATTGCGTAGTAACGGCCGGAAATCACACCAACCTTACCAACGCCAAGCTCTGCCATCTTTGCTTCCAGAGCTTCTACGAACTCCTTGCCGGAGGTCGGCGGAGTATCACGGCCATCTAAGAAGCAGTGCACATAAACCTTGGAGAGACCATTTCTCTTAGCCAGCTCCAGCAGTCCGTAAATATGGGTGATATGGCTGTGCACGCCGCCATCGGAAACCAGTCCGAACATATGCAGGGCCGAGTCATTCTTTTTGCAGTTCTCAACGGCTGCCATCAGCGCCTCGTTGGAGAAGAAATCTCCATCCTCGATGGACTTGGTAATGCGGGTCAGCTCCTGGTATACAATGCGGCCGGCACCCATGTTTAAATGGCCTACCTCAGAGTTTCCCATCTGTCCGTCCGGCAGTCCTACTGCCAGGCCGCTTGCCTGCCCCTTTACAAACGGGCACTGGCTCATAAGCTGATCCATAATCGGGGTCTTGCCCTCGCAGACTGCATTGGCCTCGCAGTTGTCATTCAGTCCATATCCATCCAGGATCATTAACACCACTGGTCTTTTTTCCATGATAATTTCTCCTTCTATATTAACGACCGGGATTCCGGTCCGATCATTGCGGCATCCACATCCTGCAGAACGCAATGTCTGGTCCCTGCATTCCCAACAGGGTTTGTTTAAAAATTGACGAATCAAATATATTGTACTTCACACAGAACAATTTTTCAAGGTGCAATTCCGCTTCTGCGAAGCTTTCTCGCTAAGTTTCCCTGCAACATTTTTTGTTCATGCCTTCTTTTCTTCTGTCCCGGTCCTTTTTCCAAACTGTTCCTCAAAGATCTGTTCCGACGGGGCCGGAATCTTTCCTAACCGCACCTGTTCCAGATACTCTGCCAGTTCCTGTTCCACTCCCGCAAACAGATAATTCTTCCCCGGCTTCACCAGATTGCCCCGGTCCTCCTCAATCTGACGGCTGACACGCTCCATGTCTTCCTCCAGGTCATTTGCCGACATCAGGAGGCAGCCCTGACTCCTTATGATGACCTGCTCCAGACCATCCGAGGTAGCCACCGTCACCCGGTGTTTCTTTCCCATATCATGGGCGAATTTTTCAATGTACTGATCCGCGGTCTCCGCTTCTTTGGTGTAGACCACATGGATATTATGGTAATCCTGCGCGCTTCCTACTCCTCCGGCAACCTTGTAGGCGTCAAACACCACGATCAGGTTGTATTTGCGGTAGCCCTGGTAATTGCAGAGCATGTCCATCAGGCGGTGGCGCGCGCCGTCCAGCGTAACCTTCATCAGCTCCCGCAGCTCGTCCCAGGCGTAGAGAATGTTGTAGCCGTCCACCAGAAGGTACTCCTCCACCGGCTCTTCTTTTTTGGCCCTTCCATACTTTTCCGGATCATATACAACCTGGCGCGGGCCGCTGTCGTAGGAGAGCTTGCGTTTGCTCTCGCCGTAGGTGCGGGTGAAGATGGCCTCCAGCTCCTTTTCGTCAGCTCCGAAGGAGGAAGAGGCACTTCCGCTGCCAGCACGGCTGTCTCGGGTTCCTGTCTGTGACGCGGATGTGCCAGACTGGCGACCAAAACCAGCTCCAGTATTGCCAGCTGAACCGACCCAGCCGCTTGCGTCAGATGCTCCTCTAGCGCCCGCCGCATTCCATCCGTTCCCCTCGTCATCCGCGCATGCTTCCTCTCCCAGCACCGGAATCCCGGTCTGGATGTGCATGTAATGCTTGACCTCATACCACGGCACCACAAATCCGGCTCCGTGGGCGCAGAATACCGATCCGGTCGGGTCTGCCAGATCCAGTTCTGCCTCGTAGCGGGTATTTTCCACCACTTCCACCGCGTTGTGGCAAGGGAAATAGCCCTGCAGCACGCAGCTTAAACGGCCCCGCCCTTTCGTGTAGGACACGACCTCCCGCTGGTAATTCTGCATGGTGGCCACCGGCACAACACCGCTTAAGACCATATTTTCTCCGTCCACTTCCGGCGGCTCAAAGGTTCCTTTCATGCGTTCTAAATCCGTCATGGCGCGGCCTACATATTCCGACGGAACCTCCAGTTTAAAAGCATAGTACGGTTCCAGAATCTGCACGCAGCCCTCCGCCGCAGCCTCACAAAGTCCCTGGCGCACGGCCCGGTAGGTTGCCTGACGGAAATCTCCGCCCTCGGTATGCTTCTGATGGGCACGCCCGGCAATCAGCGTAATCTGCATATCAGTAATCTCCGATCCGGTCAGCACGCCTCGGTGGCGTTTTTCTTCCAGATGGGTTAAGATCAGGCGCTGCCAGTTCCGGTCTAAAAAGTCCTCGCTGCACCGCGCGGAAAACTGCAGTCCGCTGCCCGGCTCCCCCGGTTCCATCAGAAGATGCACCTCCGCGTAGTGGCGCAGCGGCTCAAAGTGGCCCACGCCCTCCACCGTGGCGGTAATGGTCTCCTTATACACAATGCTTCCCGCATCCAGGCGGATCTCCACACCAAAACGCTCTGCTACCAGGCTTTTTAACACCTCAATCTGTACCTCGCCCATCACCTGCACCTGAATTTCCTGTGCCTGCTCATTCCAGGTAATGTGAAGCTCCGGTTCTTCTTCTTCCAGCTGCTTTAAGTCGGCTAACATCTTGTGGGCGTCGCATTCCTCCGGAAGCTCCACCCGGTAGGTTAAAACCGGCTCCAGCACCGGAAGCTCGGACTCTGCTTCTGTTCCGATTCCCTGCCCCGGATAGGTGTTTAAAGGTCCGGTCACAGCGCAGATCATACCTGGGACAGCTTCATTTACTGTCTCATATTTTGTACCGGAATAGATACGGATCTGATTCACCTTCTCCGGTTCCTTGCCTTTTTCCTGTAAAAAATCTTTGACCTTCAGACTGCCGGATGTAATTTTCAGGTGGGTCAGGCGGCTGCCCTGTTCGTCCCGGGAGATTTTGAAAACCTTTGCGCCAAATGCTGCGTCGGATGCACCGGTCTCTGTGCGTTCCGGGCTTCCGGCATCTGCCCTCTCCTGCTGCACGACATGCCAGCCCTCTGTACCAGCAAACATCTCTTCACTCATCCACCGCTCCAGCCCGGCCAGCAGCTCCTCCACGCCCTGCAATTTCAGTGCTGAACCAAAATAACAGGGGAACAGCTTCCTCTGCCGGATCAGCCTGCGGATATCTTCCTCCGCAATGCTTCCACTTTCCAGATACCGCTCCAGAAGCTCCTCATCCGACATGGCGATGGTCTCCCAGACCTCCTCCGGCACCTCCGCATCCGCATCATCCAGCAGCGCGAAATCCACGCAGGACTCACTCAGACGCTTCTGCAGCTCCGAAAGCAAAGCTTCCCGATCTGTGCCCGGCTGATCCATTTTATTAATGAAGAGGAAGGTCGGAACCTGGTAGCGCTTCAACAGACTCCACAGCGTCTCCGTGTGGCCCTGCACGCCGTCCGCTCCGCTGATGACCAGCACCGCGTAGTCCAGCACCTGCAGCGTCCGCTCCATCTCCGCAGAGAAATCCACATGGCCCGGCGTGTCAAGCAGCGTGACTGTGGTATCGCCTAGCTGACACACCGCCTGCTTGGAAAAAATGGTGATGCCCCGCTCCCGCTCCAGGGCATATGTGTCCAGGTACGCGTCCCGGTTGTCCACGCGCCCCAGCTTTCTTGTAGTTCCTGTTGTATATAAAATCGCTTCTGACAGGGTTGTTTTCCCCGCATCCACATGGGCTAAAAGTCCGATGCAGCGATAATGTTCTGCCTTTTTCGGTTCCTGCAATGCCATGAAAAAAGCCTCCTTCTGTGATTGCATAATGAAAAATTATACCACAGAAGGAGACTCCAGTCGAGTCAGGTTTCTACAGTTCCAGCCCCTCCGCAATCCCCTTCAGCGTCTCCGCCGACTGGATCAGCCGGGTCGTTTCGTCTTCGTTCAGGGAGATCGGCACATGGGTTTCCACGCCGTCCAGGCCCAGCACCGCGGGCATGCTCAGGGCGATGTCGCGGATGCCGTATTCGCCGTGCATCATGGAGGACACCGGCAGAATGGACCGCTCGTTGCGGATAATGCAGGCACAGATGCGCCGCACGGACATGGCGATGCCGTAGTAGGTGGCCTGCTTTTTGGCAATGATATCGTAGGCGCTGTTTTTCACGGACTCCGCGATCTCATCCAGCTTCATTTTCGGATTGTCGTAGCCGCGCATCTCGCAGAAGGTATCCAGCGGAATACCGGAAATATTTGTACTGCTTAAGACTGCGATCTCACTGTCACCGTGCTCCCCAACAATGTAGGAATGGACGCTGCGGCTGTCCACCCGCAGATACTCTCCCAGGGCGTATTTCATCCGCGCCGTGTCCAGGACTGTACCGGAGCCGATGACGCGGTTTTCCGGCAGTCCGCTAAGCCGCAGCGCCGTGTAGGTCAGAATGTCCACCGGATTGGACACGATCAGTAAAATGCCGCCAAAGCTCCGGCTGGCAATCTCCGGGATGATGCTCTTGTAGATTTCCACGTTCCGGTGCACCAGATCCAGCCTGGTCTCATCCGGCTTCTGGTTTGCCCCCGCTGTCACAATGATGATGGCCGCGTCTGCGATATCATCATAAGTGCCCGCATAGATTTTCATGGGTGCCGCAAAGGGAACGCCATGGGAAATGTCTTTCGCCTCGCCATCTGCCTTGTCAGTATTGACATCCAAAAGCACCAGTTCGGAAAACAGCTTGCTCTGCATCAGGGTAAATGCCGTTGCAGAACCAACAAAGCCGCAGCCAATGACTGCGGCTTTTCTGGATTTGATCACATTGCTCATAAGATCCTCGCTTTCTGTTCTGAAACATGGTTCACGCGCCACGCATAAACCTGTCTCTGTCATTTTTCTGTATTTTCAAACGTTCCCCTGCAACTGTCTTTGCAGGAAAGCTTTCGATAACACATCTTAGTCTTTGTGAGAAATGGACTCTGTATACCAGACTTATGAAATTATATCTGAAACTCAATGCTCCTGTACCAGCTTTTCCGCGCCCCTCATCCAGTCCACGCGGAAGAAATAGATTGTCATGCCGAAGGCGCAGAGCACCCAGGTCAGCGGCCATCCCGCGATCACCACAAGAAGATTGTGCGTCATCGGTACGGTAATTGCCAGATAAATCTGCCGGATCACAACAAAGCAGCTAAGCATAAAGAACATGGGAATGCTGGATTTTCCGGCCCCGCGCAGGGCACCGCTTAAGATCTGGACCACCGGAAGACTCCAGTACGCATAAGAAAACAGCTTCAGCATTGCAGCGCCATTGGCAACAACTGCCGCATCGTCAGTAAACAGACTCACAAGCAGTGCACCTTCCCGATTCATCCAGACGCTTCCGGCCACAATAATGACAGAGCACATGAGCCATGCAATAAAAATTCCCCGCTTTACCCGCTCAGTCTTTCGTGCGCCGATATTCTGCCCGACAAAGGTGGTGATCGTCATGTTAAAGCTCTGCAGTACAAGCTGTAAAAAACCATCGATCCGGATCGTAGTGGAGTAGCCTGCAATGGCTGCCGTTCCGAAACTGTTGATATACGACTGCACCACAACGTTTGAAAAAGCCGTAATGCTCTGCTGCAGCGCCGCCGGAAGTCCGACCACGAGGATCTGTCTTATCATATCCCGGTGAAACCGTATCTTCTTCAGTTCTACGCGATAAGCCTCTCTGGTCCGGATCAGCTGACGCATGACCAGATAAGCACTGACTGCCTGCGCGATCATGGTTCCCAATGCAACTCCGGCTACGCCAAGGCGGGCCACACATACCAAAAGCACATCCAGGATCACATTTAAAACACTGGCAACTGCCAGATAGATCAGCGGATCCCTGGAATTTCCGATTGCCCTGAGAATACCGGAGCCCATGTTATAAAACAGAAGGAACGTAATGCCGGCAAAGTAAATGGTCAGATAGAGGGTAGAATGCGGCAGCACCTCCTGCGGTACACCAATGGCCCGCAGAAGCGGGCGTGTCAACGCAATACCGGCAACGGTAAACAGGGCGCTCAGCAGCACAGTTAATGCCAGCGCACTGTGCACAGCCTGACTCATCTTTTCTTTCTGACCGGCGCCAAAATACTGGGCAATGACTACACCGGCACCAACCGACAGTCCCATGAAAAAGCCTACCAGCATCTGAATGACCGATGCCGATGCGCCGACTGCCGCCAGCGCATTCGTATCCACAAAGTTTCCAACCACATAAGAGTCTGCCGTATTATAAAGCTGCTGAAAAAGATTTCCGATCAGCAGCGGCACGGCGAAAACCAGAAGGGCCTTAGAGATATTCCCCTCAATCAGATCTGTCTGTTTCCCCAACACATTTATACCCCTTATTTATCCGCCTGATGTTCTTTTAAGTATTCCTCGGTCAGTGCCACTGCATCCATAATGCACTGCGGGCAGCTGCAGAGTACCTTGCCGGTCTCAACCCCCTTTAACTCGCGGCACAGGTAGGAACCGTTTTTTTCTTTGAATTTCTGTACCTGCTCCTTTACCTGCTTGTAGGTGCTTCCCTTCGTCGGCATGCCTTTCTTTAAATCTCCTACACTGTTGGCAAGTCCGATCACCATCATCATGCCGGACAGGGCACCGCACATCTCCATCATGCCCATGCCAAGGCCAAAGCCTTCGGCAATCTTAAACATTTCCTGCTCGTCTACGCCAAACTCTTTGCAGAAGGTACAGGCCACTGCCTGGGCGCAGTTATACCCCTTGTCATGTAATGAAATTGCGTATTCTGCTTTTGTACTCATGATATTCTTCCTCCGTCTGATATTCATTTCAGTCTGTAACTGCATGTTTTTTCTCAGTTATGAACTGTTCTGATATTCAGTATACTCCGAATCCGGCAGACTGTCCACAGGGCAATTGCCTCACTGTTTTAGAACGTCAGACGCATCTGATGCCAAACCACCGTTCAGTGATTTTCTGTTACAGGTTATCCAGAATCGCCTGCACGCCGGAAAACTCCGAAAACCAGACCGGTGCCTGCATCTCATCTTTATGCTCTCCGATCATCTTTTCCATCCAGACCATATTATACCAGCGTCCGAATTTGTAACCGCACTGATAAAATTCACCGACCAGACGATACCCGATATGTGCATGGTAATCCTCGCTGTTGCGGGACAGATACTCATCCTCTACCTGCGGCACACCGATGCATGCCTCCATATTCAGGATTCCCATAGCCCCGCACACAGCCTCCAGCGCGCGGTTCAGCTTTCCTCCCACACCACAGCGGCGCAGATTTTCCTCTACATAAATGGAAGTCTCCACGGCCCATTCGTAGGCTGCGCGGTCATGAAATGGACCAACATATGCATAGCCGAGGATTTTCCCGTTCTGTTCTGCCACCAGATACGGATATTTCTGTAAGGTATGGCGGATCCGTCCGCGGAATTCTTTCAGTGTCGGTACCTCATATTCAAAGGTGATGGCCGTTTTGATCACATACGGCGCATAAATAGCTAAAATTTCTTCTGCATCGTCCTCCGATGCAACACGGATGTGGATATCGTTGTTTTCCATAAAAGATGTCTCGCTTTCTGTCTGATTTCCATGGCAGCTGCATGAAATATCATCTCCTGTAACACCAAAAATTCCTGCTGAACGCACAATGAGGAAATCCGAAATTTTCACTCATTATACATCAACAGGAATCTATTGTCTATCTTACAAGCAATCTTATTTTTTATATGGAAATAATCCTTCCCAGTTCCGCCATCGTTCTATGCGATATGGAGATCACCATGCGGTCCGCGGATACCTGTTTCAGTGCCTTCAAGACGGCCTGCTCGGTTTCCACATCCAGGTTCGCGGTGATCTCATCCAGAAGAAGAAGTTCCGGGTCCGCTGCTGCCGCCCGGGCGATGGAGAGCAGCTGCCATTGTCCCTGGGAGAACAGCTCCGGCGTGCACTCCGTATCGTAGCCGTGCTCCATCTGCATAATGTTCTCGTCCAAGCCGGTCAGAACCGCGGCCCACTTCACCGCTTCCATGGAAATGTTTTTATCAAACAGCGTGATCTGTTCTTTGACTGTGCCCGGCACCCGGTGGAAGGACTGCTCCACATAGCCGAACAGCTTTACAAAAAATCTTTGCAAATCCTTATTTTATGCGGGTCAGAAGCGCAATAGTTTCGCAATTTGCGGTGTCTTGAACCTGTGAATCTACTTATTATATAATAAGTTATGCTATCACTCACTTTCCGCATAAAATAAGACGAAATCAGTTACCAAATATATTTTTATTTTTCTGAGTAACCTAGCATATTATAACGTAACTTATGCGCCGTAGTCAAATCGTTGTCATTGGCTACGGCGCATTTACTTCTACCGACTTAAGTCCGGATACTGCAGCGCGCCGTCCTGGTCAGGCGTAAGTACCACCGGCTCTGTTGCCATCCGGCCATCATCGTCCAAGTAATACCATTTGCCGCTGACAGTCTGCAAGCCCTTGGCCATAGCTCCATCTGCCCCCAGATAGTACCAGTCACCATTGTAGCGGTACCAGGTGTCATGGACCATCATACCGGCACCGTCAAACCAGTACCACTTATCCTCATCCTGGTACCAGGCGTTGACCACATGCTTGCCACTGCCATCCCGGTAATAAAACCGCCAGCCACCGTCCTCCTGCTGCCATCCGGTCTTGACTGTCTCCGGTACCCAGGTAGCCATAAACTCTTCCGGTGTGCCGTATTTCTGGATCAGCACGGTAGGCGTGCTACCCCAATCCGGAAGATACAGGTGTGGCTTGTCCACAATGCTCTTCCAGTCACCGCCCCAGGCAAGACCCAGTTTTTTGGCGATCTCTGCGGCGCGCTTAAAATGACCTTTGCTGTCATTGTAGGCATCATCGGAGATCTTCCCGTCCCCGTCGATGTCCATACGCAGGTAAAAGTCAAAGGCGATACCCCACTGGTGCTGTGAGCGGTAGCTGCTGCCCTTGGCGTTGGTTACGATGCTGCCCGGCTTGGTCCGACCCTGAGCATACAGGGCATCCTGCTCCGCTGCGGTGCGTAAAGTCTCGCTGATGGCTACGGTGATGCCCTCGGTGGCGCAGGCTTTCATCCAGGCGGATGCAATGCGCTGAAGACGCGGATGGCAAAGTGTAATATCTCTCATGGCCTACACCTCCTACTCTACAATCATCCAGTCATCAGCTAACATATCTGCCTGTGATGCTACCCATCCCGGCTGCATCTCGCATTTTTCCGTTTTTAAGCCGATACATGACTGCATCGGATAATGATCACACATTGCATTTCCAGGTTTAATCAAACGCAGATACATTTCTTTCCCATTCCAGCCCTTACGTGCTACTTTTAAACCACGCTTGACATATTTAATTGCATCTCCAAAAGTAAAGGTTGCCGTACCACCCAGGATCGGGCAGTTACTCTCATCGGCAATCACCCAGTCATCTGACTGCATATTCATCAGGGTGTATTCCACGCGCTGAGTTTCTCTGATATCCAGGAGTTCTCCCTGATCAGCATCCTGCGGTCGGCACTGAATCATGATGGTTTCCTTCTCGTGATCCCAGTACCAGTATCCACCCCAACTCGGCAGCTTCACTTTTTCTCCCTGTTTCATAAGTTCAAACGCTTTTGTAAACTTCATAATTTTATCCTCTTTTCTTTATAATATGTAAGGGCGGCATGAAACCGCCCTGTTGCGACGTCGCAATGGCAGCCATCACCCGGACTGTCGGCGGGAGATATCTGGATCACCTCCTTCTACGCGCTTTTGGATGCCTGTTTGACTACCTGGTGTACCCCAGTTGCCGCCAGACCAGACACAATGCCGATAGCCGCGGCGTTGATCACATCCGCCGCCCGAAACTCCGGCATCACATACATGCCAGCTACACCCAGGATGCCGCCGGTCACTCCGCATATCACCGGAATAACCTCATCTTTGACTTTAGCTGAGGCTTTGCAAGCCATACCTCCCAGATAACAAACCACAGTAATTGCAGCCACACTTGCGATTCCAAAATCCATCATATCTAATCCTCTCTTTCTGCTGGCCCATATTCCAGGGCCAGACATCTGTTATAAAGTTCCTCTCCAGTTCCATTGCCACCCAAAGCTTTGTACGGTTTAAACATGTACTCCAGGTTGTCCCGGTCTCCCACCGTACAGTATCCACGGCTTATGTAAAACTGGCAGGCCTGGTAAAGGCGGTCATGGAGCAGAGCCAGTACTGCTGCGTTAATAGCCTGGTTCTTTACCACTTCGGTCTTTAATCGCTTCGATAAACCGCGATATGCCGCGAACAGAGCTCCGGAGATAGCCGCAAACAGCCATTCTATCCAATGTGCGGCTATGTACTGAAATATCAGTGCTACCATCATAAATCTCCTTTACTCGTGATCGCACTCCCTATGTCCAGGGCCGCCCTGCACGTGTCTCGGCTCTGCATGATCTGCGGTACCCGGTGTGCTGTCATTGCGGTACTCGTGATCCGGGCCGGTGCTTAACACCTCATTGTGCGGTTCCGGAGTCGGTACTCCGGTTGCCGGGCCGTAAGGGATGTTCGGGGTTTCGGTTCTGTGCTTGATACTCATATGTAGTCCTTTCTTCCTACTATCGGGTGGCACCGTTTAAAATGTTTTCAACATCTGCTCTAAGCTTTTTCGGTACAGCATCGAGAGCAATTCTGCCCTTGCGCACCAGATCTGCATACACTCTTGCCATTATGCCTCGCCTCCTTCATAGAGTTCTACAATGGCCATCTGAGCGTTGGTCATCTCTTCTTCCAGAGATTTATAAGCCTCTCTGAGATCCGGAAGCCGAAACTCTGCAATCATCACTGTGCCGGTCACATCCTTGTAGATGTAGATTGGGTTGCCATCCTCATCAGCTCCGCTCTCCTCTTTTTCTGTACCAATCACATAATCAGACTGTCTGGTCATGCGGCCGGCATATACCAGATCTCTCCGAGATGCCAACGGTTCTCCGGCATCGTCCAGGAGCATGATCGAGGTTGCGGCAGATACAACAGCCTCAGCTTCTTCAAAGGTTGCTTCGCCTGGCCGAAAGACAATGCGACCGCCGTCCTGCTGCAGCTGGTAGCCATTCGCTACCAATTCAAATGTTTTGTTTCCAATTTTGATAGATTCCATAATGTTCTATCTCCTTTCTTGGGATTTTTTGTATAATAAAAGGCCCCGAAGGACCTTGAATTTTCAAATTTTTTGTAATTGGCTCAATGTTATAGTGATTTATCTCGTAAAGTCACAGGTGACTGTGTTATAAAATCTCTTGATAATGCAGGACCTGTATCTAACGGTAAAAATGTGCACATAAAAACCAATTATAAAGAGCAAACATTTTTTGTAATTGGTTTGTCTCCCAACAGTAACATTAATGGTCATTGCTCAAATATTGGCATAACAAATGGCAATATTTTTGAAGCCAACATAGTCGATAGCAAAATCAATCCAAGTTATGCAAACGGAATTATAAAGCTTACAAATAGAGTTGATTGGGAGTATTTTATTGTTTTATCATCTGGCGATTTCAGTTTATACTTATCATGATATTAGTACCCAAGATTCCACTTTATTGGTACCTCCGTATTTTCCAAAATACGTCTGTCCTGTCCAGATTGAACGCTCAATGACATCACTAGGACCTTCGCCCTTCGATATCATTAAATTTGCCTGTGTTGTTATAGGGAGGTTTTTAATGTTATCATTTAAAACATAAAAAAATCCTATTGATGGTTGAGACATCTTTGATAATATATCATTTACTGTAACATCGTTTAAAAGTCCTAGATCGGAAAGATTGGTGTATACGCGAAAGCCTTTTAAATCACTATACAACTTAGCCTGGCTCTGCGTCGGCTCACTCCAGCAGCCTTATAAAAGGGTAACCTTAATAAGGCGACCGTTTCCGCCCGCTTAAAATCTGCCCTATCTGCAACTATGCGTACTTTCTATGGTTCGCCTTCACACTCTCAGCCTTAATGGTGCAGTAAATCATCGTGGTATCTAGTTTTTCATGCCCCAGGAACTCCTTTACCTGCTCAATTGGCATGCCCCGGTTAAGCAGATCCGTTGCAATCGTCCGCCGAAACCGATGCGGATGCACTTTTTCTACACCTGCCCGGCTCCAAGATGCCGAAGCATATACTGCACACCGGCTACACTTAGCCGATCATGAGGAGTATTTAGAGTAACAAATAAAGGATCATCTGATTTTGCCCCGCGCTCCTTCAGATACCGGCGCAGATAAAATCTTGCGCCATCCGTCAGATATGTCTTGCGTTCCTTACTTCCTTTTCCATATACAATCAGCTCCTGTTTTCCCATCTCAATATCTCCCACATTCAATGCCACAAGCTCTGAAACACGGACACCTGTTGAATACAAAAACTCCACCACTGCGCGGTCCCGGAGTTCCTGGCAGCTTTCCCGAAGTGCTTCCAATTCTTCTGTCGCAAACGGCTTTTTGATGGTCTTTTCTAGCTTCAGAGCTCCGACCTTTTTAACCGGGTTGCTTCTGATCAGCTCCTCGGAGTTTAAAAAGTCCCAGAAGCTAGACAGATAATGCAACCTGGTCTGCATGGTCGACATCTTAATCCCTCGTTTTTCCCGCATAACACCATAGTAGTACCGCAGATCCATGCTGGTGATATCTTCCAGACGTTTTCCTAAGAAAGTCAGCATATTGTGTATTTCTTTTGAGTACTGCTTAAGCGTACCAGTTTGCCGATTCACTGCCTTCTTGCTGGCCACAAACATCCGGATTTTAGCTTCATCGCCGTCGATACCAGTGCTGATCAGTTCCGTTTGCTCTTTTCGGACCTCCACTCCATGGAAATTGACGTACAGCGTATTGGACAGATGCTCTATTTGCTCCAGATTCAGGTGTGGTGTCATCGCATTGATCACATTTTCAAGTATTTTCTCAATCATAGTAAAATGCCCTCCTTCCACATCATTGTAGAAGAAAATGGCATTTTCCGTCTATCTGACTTAACTATATAGTAATTTACTCAACATTAAAATCGCAACATATACGATGGCGTGTGGTATTCAACAGTCAGGCACAACCATGCCGTTTAAGACACAAACAGGACTTGATCTCATAGCTCAAGCGGATTATCCAAAAGGATGCAAATTGATAGTACCGTTATGTGCATATAACGGAGATAAATTTGCTGTAATCGGATTGACCTCCAATAGATATCTTAATCTTAATGGTGATAATTTAACATATACTTGTGTTGTAGCGTATTTATATTCTGATTAAATATATAATATTGAGAAATTCATTGAATATGTTTGAGAAACATTCGTGATAACCGTGATACCAATATTATCACCAGATTCATTCAATCGCGCCATAAATACCATTGGAGATCCGCTTCATGTAGTCTTAGACCAGCACTGTTTTACTGATACACATAACACTTTTTTGCATCCGGCAGGTTTAGCAAATACTATTGATGTATTCTCGCTCTCAACCAACTGCAAATCGGTGGAATGTATAAATTGCAATAAAATATTGGGAATATTTTTCCGTTCTGTCATCTGCTGATTTTGACTTGTATATATCATAAAGTATGATTTATGCGAATGAAATGCTACGCCAAACATTTGTTGACCAATGATCATTATAAAATGATCTAACATACATTTTATTATTTGAATAATCAGTAACAATTACTATTTTTCGCGCATTATTTCCATATACAAAACAGATAAATTCCGTTGTCTTATTCTCACATGGACTATCTTCAATATTTGCATTACCAACTTTCACAAAAGAAAATGGCGTTTTATTTACAGATTTAACCATTTCAAATACAGTTCCGCTTAAATAATCTTTTGATTTGAGTGAGTCTAAATTACTATTTTGTTTAGCAATCGCCGTTACCACATCCGTCGCACCATCCGGCAGCTGCGCGGTATCTCCTACCTTGCCGTCCAGCGTTGCCACCTTCTGGTTCACTGCATACACCGCTGCCATACTCGCAATCTTATCCGGATCATTGATAATCTGGCTTACCACCGCGGCTGCAATCTCTTCAATGGCATCACTGTTCCCCTTGATACCTTCTTCCATGTGGGCCAGGCGCTCCGCTGTCACAGGGGTGCTGGTGTCCGGCTTGTTTCTCCAAAGCTGCTTTATATAGGCAGCAAAGCTACTTAACGTCATCTTCTTTTTCCTCGCTTTCCTCCAGTCCCCGCACAATCACTGCAGCATTGCTCAGCAGCGCCGCCTGATCCGGTCCTGTTACTGTAAGGTGATCAAAAATATAGAGCAGCGAATCCCGCTTCCCTGTCGGTAATTTATACATATGTCTCCTTCCTGATCAGGCGCTTAAGCTGATCTATCTCCTTCTGCTGATTCTGCACCGCCGCTACCAGGAGCGGGATGTAATGGGTATATGGGATGGTCAGGTACTTGCCCTGTTTTCCATACAATGGCAAGTCTATTCCCTGTTTCCAGCAGATCTTCCGGACATCTTGCGCCACAAAACCAATGCCGTCCCGCTCGTACCGCTTCATGCTGTAGGATACTGGTTTCAGCTGCTTGATGATTTTGAGCGCTGTCTCCGCATCCACAGGATGGATATTCTGTTTCAGACGCCGGTCTGAATAGTCATCCATGGACCCGTAGATATGATTGGCCCGCAAGGTGCCGCAACTGATTGTATTACCGCCAATATCGGCCATATTGGCATAACAGTCGACCGTAAAACTACTGTTGCAGGAAAAGTTCGTGGCAAGGACCGTGGAGCCGTACAACGTGGCCCGTGAAGATGATGTACCGACCTCAATGGACTTTGCAATAACCTTACCACTCGAATCAACCGTGAACTGACCATTGCCTACATCAATGGAGCCCTTAAAAAGTCCCTGATTAACCGTCAATGTTCCGTCTGCGGTCAATGATGAGTTTGTAGCTGTCCAGCTGAAGCGGTCACCTTTAATATCAATGCCGCCGCTCTCAATAGACAGCTGCGCCGACACCTCACCCTTTTTGACCGTCATGGTAATGCTCTCTGCAGTCTGCGAAATCAGCGAAGAGAGATTTCCTTCTGCCTCTGATGCCCTCTTGACCTCGGCTTCGATTTTATCCGCGGTAATTGTAAGCTTGGATTCGGTCCGCTTCTCCAGATCAACCAGGTTTGCGGATACCTCGTCAACATTTTTCTTGAGGTAGGCGGCTTTACCTTTTAACAGAATAATATCTTTATTGACATTATTCTGTACGCTCCGGATTTCTTCGCCCTCAGCACTATAGGAATCTTTTAAAGCATAAGTTCCTTTCAATGTCCGGTTCATGACGTATGATACAATCGACTCGGATCCATACGCAAAATACACGGCATTTCCTACGCCGATATACGGCAGACCCTTAAGCTCACAGTTAAATGGGATGTACATCCGTCCGCTAATCATGCCGTATACATTTGCAGCAACCGCAGCCAGATCATCTGCCCCTTTGCCGTACAGTAAAAAGTTTCCTTCTATGGTATAGCAGTTGCTGCCAGTTCCGTAGATTGCTCCAATGTCTTCGCTTTCCTGACGGATCTGTATCTTGTCAATGGACTGAACTGTGTAATCCTCAAAATAGCTGGATATCATGAGGTACGCTTCCAACCGCTCATCGTATACCTGGTCATTCATTTCACCTGGAGATACCGGATAAAGGTCATCAGAAGGATAAAGGTCTGCCGCCGGAAATAATCCATAATTAGGCTCCAGAGCTATGTGCTGCAACACTCCCTCACGATCAAAATGCCCGAACACACCATTGACCTGCTCACAGCCAATCAGAACATCTTTTCCTGTCAATTCTCCTGCATCAATGGTCTTTTCCACCAGCATATCATCATTTGGCAGATAGTCTGGCACTTCCTCAGTGACGCCCAGGTATTTACACAGGCTCGCCCGGAAATCCCGAAGTGATAATGGAAATGCCAGCGAGTTATACCACTCCACTACATCGGCATCGAACTTAGACATATAATCCAACGCCGTAACATCCCAGAAATCTGTGTTTGCCTGTTTCTTTGCAGACTGCACAACATACTTTCCGAATGGCATGACATAGCCAGCTGGAAACACGTCATCCCCAGGATACAGATCTGTAGCAGGGAAAGCGCCATCCAATGTCTGGTACAGAGTCATCTCACTTCCCTTTATCCCAGCTCCATTCAGTCCGATGATCGTAAGTTTAATCTGAGATGCCTCGCAGCTTCCCCACTCTATATTTTCATCACTGCAAAGAGATTCCTCCAGGGACATGTCGATGAAACGACTGCCATCATGCACAGTTAAAAACGGTTTCGACTGACCGGGTCTGCAGAACTCTGCAATCATGTTCTTGTCGATGCTGTCGGTGCGGTACAGCTCTTTTAATGCCTCGTTTACTTGCAAGTTGCCACCTCCCTAATGCTCAACCAGCGCTACCCGGAACGGTTTATAGCAAATGCTACCACCACACGGGTATGGCTGATAGGTAATATCTGGAGTGTAAAACTGTCCAGTAGTATAAGCATTGTCTTCATCATTCCAGTATTCGACCGTTATTTTCGGAGTGGTCTTTCTGTTCGGAAAGAAAGACTGGAAAACAATCTTCTCTTCCAGTGACATATGCGGTGTTTTAAACTCTATTTTTGACCGCGTATGCGGCAGGATCTCGCGGTGCAATTCACCTGTAAGATCCTGGTAAGAGTCCTTATCCTGTACCTGGTTCGGAGTACTTGAATAGTCCTGAATATACCGACCAGGCAGCTCTACGCCGTTTATTTTCAGCTGGTATCCTTTAAATTCTGCCATAATCCGTTATCCCTCCTACTCAAATGCCGGTTTCCCAGTACGCCGCTTGTATTCTGCTGTCTTTGCCTTCATGGACTTAAACAGCTTGTCTGAATCAATGGTTGCCGTCAGATCTGCCTCGTCAAATGCGCGCTTGAACGCATAATAAACATCCTCTTCAGACAGACCGCCATTGCCGCCCATCATCCGGGCACCGAGTTCTACAGCCTTGTTGAGCAGCTCCATCATCTTATTTTCCGGCGCAACAATCTCGCCGTAATTCCGGTTATCACCGATCATTGCCAGGTGTGGCGTGTTTGCTTTTACGAAACCGCCCTGAGCCAGACGCGGAAGGGATACCGAAGAAAGATCAAAACCGAAATGACTTCCGCCCCCAATTGGTGACCATTTCGGAACATCGAAACTTAATTTGTTCAGTCCGCTGACAATAGCATTGACACACTTTTCTGCTATAGTCACAATTCCATTAAAGACATTCCGGAAAATGTCCTTCAGGCCGTTCCAGGCTTTTTCCCAATCTCCGGTCAAGACGCCAGTGATAAACTCAATCAAGCCTTTTAACGCACCCAGTACATTCTCCGCTACCTCTGCGGCTGCCTCTCCAAACGAAAAGAATACATCTGTTGCCGTCTTCAAGCCATCTCCGATGACCGGAGCTATATTCTCAATAAACCAGTTGATAAACGGAACCAGGACTTTGTTCCATACTTCGCCAATAGAATCAGCCACCGTTCCAGCAAAATCCAGAAACGCATCAATCAATGGCTTCAGCGAGCTCTCATTGAATTCTGCAAATTGATCAGCGGCATCCTGAATAACCGGAAGAATATAAGTATTGAATGCGCTTAAAACTGTATCAGCAATTTCAGACAAACCATCTGTAAAGCTTTGAATCAGCGGTCCAATATGCTCATCATACAGCTGCAGTACGCCATCAACAAAATATTCAAACGTATCTGCAATACTCCCTGTTACGGTCTGAACCGATTCTAAAAGGCCATTAAGAGTCTGTTTGATTACGTCAACATTACGAGTAACCGGCTCCGTGATCATAGCCAGGACATCACGAGCAAAAGAAAGTGCCAATTCCTGAACTCCCATAAAAGCATCAGAAAAAAGCTTAATGATGTCAGCTGTAACCTGCTTTGCAGTGTCACTTCGAAATACTGTAAAAATGTCCGCAACCGCAATGGAAAAGTTTCCAACTATTTCGGCTATATCGGAACCGATATCAAACATTGATATCAAAAATTCCTTTATGCGGTCAGAATTTTGCTGCAGGTAAAGATCTATGCCGCCCAGCAGATTATCAGCAATAGTGAGACCTATTGACGCAACTGATCCCGACAAGGCACCAAGATTGTACGATACTGCATCAGCAAATTTATTTGATGCCTGCAACACCTCATGATCCGCAAATATATCTAACAGACTGCGCTTAATACCTGCTATAGATTCCTGGATATCATCGAATACCGATGTATCTCCTAATGCGTCCCAAAAGCCATTCATGAAGGCGTTTTTCAGTTCATTTAAGCGCTTCATAATGGCTTCCATGCGACTGTCTACTTCATCAGCGCCAGTCTGCAGTTCACCCATATCAAACTGATCAAATTCGTAACCGCCACCGCCCGAACCACCTGATCCGGATCCACCTCCGGAAGAATCATTGGAACTCACCACATTCAGCTCATCAAACTTTGCAAGTCCGAAAGCCTGCTTCGCTTTCTTTGCGGCCCCTGCGGCTTTATTCATTCCAGATGCCGCATTCCCTGCTGAATCTGCTACGGCCCCCATATCGATTGCCACCGATGCAGCACTGCCAGAACCTTTATTTCCGGTGATAAACTCCGTAAAGGCTTTGAAAGCATTTGCCAGGCTCATCAGTTTTCCGATAATGGTGTTGATCACCTTGATTACCGGAGACAATACGTTGATCAGTCCCTGGCCGATGGTAGCTTTCAGGCTGTCAAACTGCAACTGAAGAATACGAACCTGATTGGCCCATCCATCCGATGTCCGCGAGAAATCCCCAGCGGCCTGAGTCAGTTGGCTCTGTACAAACTGGTACCGCAGAGCAACCTTTTCCATCTCAGACATGTTTGCAGTTGTCTTGCCGAAGCCATTGGCCAAAGCGTAACTATCGAGGGCCGTCTGCGTCATGACGATGCCAAGGTCTTTCAGACTCTCTGTCTCACCCGTGAATACCGATTTCAGCTTTGTGTACGCTTCATCCTGGCTGATATTGTAGAATGATGCCACGTCACCGGCCAGGCCTGTCAGAGTTGTTGACATGTCATAGGCCTTGGCTTCTGAGAATCCGAAGGCCTTGGCCATTGCTCCGAAGGTACCGCTGAAGCGCTTACTCATCGTCTCTGACAGGCCAAACTGCATTGCTGCGTTCTTCGCAAACTTGTCGACCTGTTTGCTCATCCGTGGGAAGGTAACATCCACCACGTTCTGAACCTCTGACAGATCAGAACCAAGCTCAACGCATGACTTTCCAAAATCAACCAGTTTTTTTACAGCAAACGCAGCTGCCAGAGCTTTACCAGTTTTCTTAGCAAGGCTCTGGATGCCAGACATCTGCTTTTCGAAATCATTTTTATTTACGACCAGGTCGAGCCCGATCTGGCCAACACTGTCTGTTGCCATATATGTCACCTGCCCTTTTGTAAGACAGGCACATCGGCACAGCGTCTTAAATCTTTAACTCAAAAACTCGTTTACAGTCTTTATTTTTGCATTTAAAAAAGATGCCGTTACATCTGGCATCTTCCGATTGATTTGCATTAACCGGATGTCCACAGTATGGGCACCGGACCTTTTTCTGCTTTATCTTCTCAATTTCCACCACCTCCGGCCATTGCCGCCATCATCCGCTCCAGAGCTGCCATCTGCTTTTCATAATCCTCTTGGGACATCCTGCTTGCGCCGCGCTCTCTCCAATCATCATAGATGCGCTTCTGATCCGGACTAAAATGTTCGATGATATCTTTGTCAGTTTCTGATCGTATCGCAACAATCCGCCCGAGAGCTGTCTCCGGAGCAAGTCCGGCAATGAGGGCCTTGAACTCGTCCCAGGATACTGTTTCGAACTCTCTTGTGCGGATTCTAAGCCCGTACTGTGATAGAAAACTGGATACGATCAAATCCCAGTCCTCAAACAGGTCATAGTACGGGTCGTCACTCTCCCTGGCCGTTAACCTCTCCGGTAATCAAAGATACCGCGGCCTGCACCAGGGTTACAAAATCTGCAAAACTCGTCTTCAAGTCTTCGATTTTTTTACGCTCCTCTTCGCCGAACATCAGATTGTACATTTCGACAATCTCTTTCGGTCCAGGGTTATCATTACCCATAACACTCATGACTTTCAGCATGGTCGGAGCATCCGCGTTTACTTCTACTTCAATCCCACGGATTCGCAATTTCGGATTCCCATCAAAACTCAGTTTATCGGTAATATCAACTACTTTTCCCATCGTATTATCCTCCTTTTACTTTAGGCAGCTTCTGCCGGAGTGTAGGTCGGCTTGCCGTAACTGGTCACCTCAAACTCCAGTGTATCGATATTGGTGGTATCTCCGCCACCAGGAGTGGTTACATTCACGACAACGTCGCATGCGAGCTTTGCGCCAGAGACCATCTCCCACTCAAACTTGGTCATGACATCCTGACCAAACTTCCATGCCAGACCGGCAATGTAATCATTACCGGTATCGCCAACCGAACGCTTCCCCTTGAAGGAAAAACTCAGTTTCTTTCCGGTCATTGCCGATTTAGCCCAGCCCTCTGCATCCATTGCATACCACTCTTCCGTAGTTCCATCAATGGTCGGGGAAAAATTCTCCAGATCTACCGGCATTACCATATCTGCCGCTTCACTGGCTAAGCCCTTTGTTCCGAACTTAAATTTGTTGTTGTGCACCGGGTACACCTTTCCTGTCGCATTGGACATATTCTCATCCTCACTTTCTCTGATAAATCAAATCCAGCCAAATCACATACTCATATACCCCATTATCATCTGTTCCAACGTCCTGCGGTTCCGGGACCATCAGGCGCAGATAATTTACGTGGGTATCTCCTATGTCCAGGCTGGATATACTTCTAAGTTTCTCAAATAATTCATACGCCGCCGCTTCACTCTCTGACTTGCTGCGAGTCCAGTGCGCCAGCAGAGAAACCGGCTTTGTGTCATAGGTAGTACATTCCAAGCCACCTAAAGCAATATTTGGCGGACCGGAACTGCTGCGACCATACACACCAATGGACTTCTGCTGCTTGTTATCAAGCTTACCGATATAGACATGCTGGTCCTCCGCAATTCCAAGAGATGCGATCCACGCGCGGACATCGGTTGATTTCAACATCACACACCACCCGCCTTTTTATAAAACTGTTCGAATGCCTTTGCCGCATCGCCGGCATTCTTTCCGCCAGGTAACCAATCCTCATACCACATGCCCTTTGCATTCGGATTTTCCTTGGTCTGAAAATGATACTCCGGATGGTAATACAAGCGGCGGGCGTAAGGTGTGCTGGAAACAAGCGTTACCATTCCGTCATTTGCCCTGCTGTAATCCACAAACGTGCTCTCATTTTGCAGATTACCAGTATCAAACGGGAATACCTGTGCCTGCACAACCTCCGTATGCAAAGCCTCTCCGGTCTGCTCCAGTGCCGTCACAGCCGCCTGCGTCAGCTGCCTGATCCGCGGCATATTCATTTTCACGGTTGAGTTCACCTGCATCAGACCACCTCCAGGCTACAGAAGTTTACTGTCCCGTCTGGATTCCGGTTCTTACATCCCTGCTCAATCCGACGCTCCTCTCCAAATACCGTCAGCGCGCCACCACTTAAGGATGGCATATCCGGCGCAATGTCTCCTGGAAAGAGCGCCGTGCCGGTGATCTGAACCAGTTTCTTCTCTGCCGTTAGGATCGTTTTAGCCTTATCCTGGAAGTTGCACAGCAGATCTGCATCATACACATGTAGCGGCTCTCCCAGGTTGCTCAGCCCCTCAGATTCCAGATGTACATGCACTGGCGTCTTACAGAGCCTTTTCGGCACCAAACATGGATATTTCATAACCTCACCTCGCTAAACGGCAGCACAGCCCGGTCTGGCACAGCAGCGCGTACACATCACGTTTCATTGCCACACCTTTATCTGTAAAAACATTCCAAGAACTGCCAAACTGTGCCGACACGCCGTTGATGCTGTAACTCTGCAGGATCGTATTAATCTCATCTTCATTCTCGGTTTCAAAATCTGCCTGCTGGCAGACCACTTCCCGGATCACGTCCTGCTGAAACTCGGTCAACGTAGAAAATCCCTGGCCTACAATACGGTTGTAGGTCAGGGAATCAATGTGGCGGCTTGCCTGCCGGAGTGCCTTTTTAAGATCATCTTCCGGCACGATGCTGCCGCCGTATTCTTTCTGATAATACTCTGCGGTCACATACGGCTCATAAGCCATAGGATCACCTCCGATCAGGCACCGGTATACTCCGTTGTATCCACATCAACATATACACTGTCAACCTTGCCGTCCTTGCCATTCGGGAAGACGAATACATCGGACAGGGAGCGGTTCTGATACAGGTAACCATCACCCTCAGTGTGCGCACCCGGATCAAAGTAGTAAATGCTGGAGATCTTCGGCACAATCTTACAGGTCTGGCCGCAGGCAACGAGTACATTGATCTTGTGTGCGCCAGTTACTGCAGATACGCCATGCTCATTATCCTCAGTAACTTTCTTAAGTGGAGCAAAGCCGCCATCCTCCGGCTCCCACTCAAATGCATCGTAGAAGCGCTCGTCATCGATGACTTCCATAATGGTCACACCGTCGATATCAGTCACGCGGGTTTCGATTCCCATACCGCCCTCCGCGATCTGGGTCATCTCGATCTTACGGGTAAACTCAGTGGACTGCTCCAGGGCATCCATGATGGCGCTGGACACGTACATGATCAGAGTGCCATTTGCCTTGTATCTTCTCAGCTTGCCCTTTGCCAGGATGTCCTTCAGCATACTGAACACCTTGGCTTTGGTATAGGATGCTGCTGCAGTAGAGCCGTGATAGCCCTCCTCCTTCTGAGCCGCCTGGGCAACCTTGGAGAAGAACAGCGCATCCGTTTCCGGCACCACCTGGGTCTGCTCGAAGTTGCGGGAAATGTTCTGGATGGAAGCGGTTGCGTTGGTCTCATCCACATCGGCCTTATCCACCAGGAAAGAAATATCGCGGTCGTGGGTCAGGGTAAACGGTACATCCGTCTGCGCAAAGCTGCCCTTATTCCAGCCACCATTTCTGTTATGATTCTTATATCCAGAGGTGGAAAGTCTGGTAAAATGGAAAGTCTTAGCATTCAGCCATTTTACGTTAGTAGTTACGAACGGGGAAGTTAAAGTCCCCTGCATGAGAATCTCTAACAGTTCCGGTTCCCATACCTGTGCGTAGTTTAAATTCGGCATATCATCACCTTATCCTTTCTTAGCTTAGTTGTTGAAGCGGTTCCAGCGCTTGGTTGGAACTGCCTGCTGTGTCTGTGTTGCCTGCTGGGCCTGTCCGGCTCCGACATTGCTGCTTGCGGCACCCACCTGGACAAATCCGGTAGTACCTGCTGCCTGCGGCTTCAGCCCCGGTACATCCTCCAGCACCTTGTTAAGCGCCGCCTTCAGGGTTTCGGCATTGATTTTGCCATCCTGTCCCACAACCTGGCTGAGATCCACCATCTTAAGGACGTAGGGAATGGTCTTTGCATCAATACCAAGTTCCACCGCCGCCATAATTGCTGCACTGTTGATCTGGGCCTGCTGTGCAGCTGCCTGTGCCTGGGTAACCTGTGCCTGCATGACTCCGACATCCGGAGTACGTTCAGCTTTCTGCTGCTTAAAGGCTGCAATGGCCTGTTCGACCTCTTCCTGGCTGAGTCCCTGCTGTCTGAAATAAGCTTTCAGCGCAGTATCCTCTTTAGCTGCCAGAGTTCCGTCAAGCATCTGCTGGATTTTTCCATAATCAATAGCTGGCGGCGCTGTCTGCTGTGTACCCTGATTCTGTGGATTGGTTGTCTGCTGGTCCTGTCCAGTGGTTCCAGCTCCCTGAGCAGTCTGCTGTGCCTGCCCCTGATTCTGATTTGGTTCTGCCATAATATTGGTCTCCTTTCCATTTTGGGAGTGTCACTCCTGTTGCTGATCCATTGTCATCGGTGTCACCGGCCGCGCAGAGTTTAATGCCATGCTCGCGTTTGGGCATGAAAATAACACGCATTTCTGCGTGCTTACTGCTCAATCTTATTACATTTTGTACACCGCCGCGCATACCCGCCATGCAGACCGGATGCCCGGCTCCAATGTTTCCGGTAACTGTGCCGGCAATAATGCTGCCGGAACCAGGTTAATACATTCATGAGCTCACCTCCTGCTGTTGCGACGTCGCAACGTTAAAAATGGGTACAAAAATACCACCGGCCTACTGACTGGTGGTATCATGCTCCTGTATAATTTTTCTCATATGCTCTTTGTAATCATCCAAATCTTTGAAACACTCCCAATGATATGGGATCCATTTTCCAGTCAATTCATGGCACTTTTCTTTCAGTTCCCGAATTTCTGGATCATCTCTCATTTTCTGAATCAATCCATTCACTTAATCAGCTCCTTATATGCCTCAAAGAGTTCCTTGAGAATATCTTCCTTTTCTTCCAGCTCCAGGACATCAATACTGCTCAAATTTGCAAATATCTCCATGGGCTTATTTCTCGGATCTTCATTCCAGTAAGACACATTATGTCCTATGGGGACATCTATTGCCCCATTGCTCAATGCTCCTATAATATCCGATAGAGCAAAACTGTCTTCGTACTTCCCACCTGCATCAAACCATTTCTGTATTTCCTTTCTTTGAGCATACACCTTTTCAGAGCATGTATCAATAGCTTTCACGAACTTATCATTTTTCCAGCTCTGATACTCTAAGAAATCCATTCTGTGTGAGACTTCATGTGAAAATACATAATCCATGTCATAATCCAGCACATGCGGCGCACTCGGATTATACTTTATAACATCTTCTTCCGGAACATATGCAAATGGAGCTGTAATCTTTTCATCCTCTACAAGATCTGTAAATTCAGAATACATCACCAGCTTATCCTTATGAAGACTTGGCTGCTCATCTTCTCTCATTTTATCAATGAATTTTGAATGAGCATCAAGGATATCCATTTCCTTGTTGTTACTTCCTTCAGTATTCTTCCACTCTCCAGCTTTAAGACTGCAATTTCTCTTATTCTCCGGATCCAGCGAATACTTGGCCAGACGCCCATACTTCTCCACCTGGCGCTTTGCGTACTGCTGCCGGGCTTCCTGCCGGCTCTGTAGACCAACATTCTCCAGTTCTTCTTTTGTCCAGGTATCGTCTGCTGTGGAGATGCCTGGGAAATATGTAGTATGTGAATCCTTGCACCGTGGATGATACAGCCCCTTACTGATGGCGTAGCTCATAAGCGGATACCGTTTCCCAGTCTCTGGATCCACGCCATCCTTACTGCCGCCGCTCCACACATCATCGATCAGAACCTTGCCAACGAAGGGTAAGCACTTCGGACACGGGTTTCCTCGTTTGGCCATG
>ERZ779842.964-NODE-964-length-26850-cov-4.305990_pt1 | contig 26850 bp, 24 predicted proteins | sample MGYA00511095_ERZ779842 | MGnify/ENA primary metagenome ERZ779842 (study PRJEB29588, sample SAMEA2154036) | human gut metagenome | biome: human gut; feature: human-associated habitat; material: faeces | place: Denmark | collected 2008/2010 ... | reverse complement strand
GCGTTTTATGCTGGAAGAAGTTCCGGTCAAAAAGAAGGCGGCAATCGGTGTCCGCGGTATGAAGATGAATGCGAAAGATCAGCTTTTGCAGGTACATCTGCTTACACCGAACGGAGATGACATCGCTATATACAAAGACAAAGAAGTACATTTAAATCGCCTGCGGATCAGCAAACGAGATGCAAAAGCGGTCAAAACGAGGGTTTCCTGATAAAAAACAGACAAAAAGTGCAAAAATTAAATAATAAGAAATTTTCAACAAAGTCTTGCATTTTAACAGCAGTAGTGTTATAATTGGAGCGATGATAGAAGATTACCAGAGTGTGAGTGGGCAGTTCGCCCACTCATTCTTGTTGTATAAGAAAGGGTGAAGCGAATGACAAGAAGAGAGACTTATGAAGCAAAGACAGAAGAACTGCTGCAGCCGCTTGTGGATGCACACGGGTTCGAGCTTGTCGATGTAGAATACGTAAAAGAGGCCGGTAACTGGTATCTGCGTGCCTATATCGACAAACCGGGCGGGATTGCAGTAGATGACTGCGAAGTGATCAGCAGAGCGTTGAGTGACAAACTGGATGAAGAAGACTACATCGAAGATTCCTACATTCTGGAAGTGAGTTCCCCGGGACTTGGACGTCCGCTGAAAAAGGACAAAGATTTCCAAAGAAGCATCGGAAAAGAGATCGAAGTCCGCACTTTCCGTGCCATCGACAAACAGAAAGAATTCACAGGTATCTTAAAAGAATTCAACAAAGACAGCTTCACCATAGTGATAGAAGACAACGAAATGACGTTCCAGCGTTCCGAGACAGCACTGGTAAGACTGGCGTTTGATTTTTAAACAGAAAGATCTTAGGAGGATAAAACCATGAATAAGGAATTAATCGAGGCATTAAACCTGCTGGAAAAGGAAAAGAATATCAGCAAGGCGACTCTGTTAGAAGCAATCGAGAACTCTCTGCTGACCGCCTGCAAGAACCATTTCGGCAAGGCAGATAACATCAAAGTAAACATCAATCCGGAGACTGGCGATTTCTCCGTATACGCAGAGAAAGAGGTTGTTGAGGAAGTTGAGGATCCGTTAACCCAGATCAGCTACGCGGAAGCAAGACTGAAAAACCCGAAGTTCTTCCTGGGCGACATCATCAACGTTCCGATCGAGTCCAAGTCCTTTGGCCGTATCGCTACCCAGAACGCAAAGAATGTCATCCTGCAGAAAATCCGTGAGGAAGAGCGCAGCATGCAGTTTAACGAGTGGTACCAGAAGGAGAAGGATGTGGTAACCGGTATCGTACAGCGTTACCTGGGCAAGAACGTCAGCATCAACCTGGGCAAGGTGGACGCCATCTTGAACGAGGCAGAGCAGGTAAAGGGCGAGGTCTTCAAGCCGACCGAGCGTATCAAGGTTTACGTTCTGGAAGTTAAGGACACCCCGAAGGGACCGCGTATTTCCGTATCCCGTACGCATCCGGACCTGGTAAAACGCCTGTTTGAGGAAGAGGTTACCGAGGTGAAAGACGGTATCGTTGAGATCAAGGCCATTGCCCGTGAGGCAGGCTCCAGAACCAAGATCGCGGTATGCTCCAATGACCCGAACGTAGATCCGGTAGGCGCATGTGTCGGCATGAACGGTGCCCGGGTTAATTCCATCGTAAATGAGCTGCGCGGCGAGAAGATCGATATCATTACCTGGAATGAGAACCCGGCATTCATGATCGAGAACGCGTTAAGCCCGGCTAAGGTTATCTGCGTAGTTGCGGATGAGGACAGCAAAGAGGCACAGGTCATTGTTCCGGATTACCAGCTTTCCCTGGCTATCGGCAAAGAGGGCCAGAACGCAAGACTGGCAGCACGCCTGACCGGTTACAAGATCGATATCAAGAGCGAGACTCAGGCAAGAGAGCTGGGCCTGTTCGAGGAAATGGGCATTGATTATCAGGAAGAGGGCGTCTATGATAACCTCGACGCTGATTTCGAAGTGTCCGCTACTGACGATTATTCAGACAACAATACCGAGTTCTAATTAAGAAATACAGAATAGGAAGTGAGCGTGCAATTGGTGAATGCGAAGAAATTTCCGCAGAGACAGTGTATCGGCTGCGGTGAAATGAAAAACAAAAAAGAAATGATCCGTATACTGAAAACACCGGAGGGGGAATTTGTTGTGGACGCGACCGGACGCAAAAACGGGCGCGGCGCATACATCTGTCCGTCTATGGACTGCTTCAAAAAGGCAGTGAAGGGCAAGGGACTGGAGCGTTCCTTTAAGATGGCAATTCCGAAAGAGGTGTACGAGACACTGGAAAAGGAGATGGAACAGCTTGGATAACAGACAGAAAATCCTGAACCTGATCGGACTGGCTACCAAGGCCGGAAAGACCGCCAGCGGAGAATTCTCTACGGAGAAGGCCGTGAAGAGCGGAAAAGCCCATCTGGTCATTGTATCAGAGGAGGCTTCCGACAACACGAAGAAGATGTTTACCAATATGTGTACTTACTATAAGGTCCCTATTCTGTTTTTAGGCGGCAAAGAGGAACTTGGGCATTCCATGGGCAAGCAGATGCGCGCATCTCTGGCTGTTGTGGATGCAGGACTGGCAAAGGCAATCGTGAAACAAATGAACATAATCGGAGGTAGTGAGTATGAGAGTAAGTGAACTGGCAAAAGAACTGGGAAAATCCAGTAAAGATGTATTAGATGTGTTACAGAAGAACAATCAGGATGTGGCAACCCATTCATCCAACGTAAGTGACGCGCAGATCGGCATGGTAAAGAAGGCCCTGGGAGCAGGCGCTTCTGAGCCGAAGGCAGATGGCGCGGCACCGAAGAAGAAGCTGGCAGCGGTATATCGTCCGCAGAACTCCCAGCAAAGACCGGCTCAGCCGAAGCCGGCAGCACGCCCGCAGGCACAGAGCGCTTCCGCTCCGGCACAGCAGGCAGCACCGCAGAACAAACCGGCTGAGAACGCACAGCAGGCAAGACCGGCACAGTCCGGTGAGAACCGTCAGGGCAGCGCAGGCAGAGACAACAACCGTCAGGGTGGCTTTAACGGAAACCGTGACAACAACCGCCAGGGTGGCTTTAACCGCGACAATAATCGTCAGGGAGGTTTCGGAGGAAACCGTGAAGGCGGCTTTAACCGTGACAATAACCGTCAGGGCGGCGGCTTCGGCGGAAACAGAGACAATCGCCAGGGCGGCGGCTTTAACCGTGACAATAACCGCCAGGGCGGCGGATTTAGCGGAAACCGTCAGGGTGGTTCCGGCAGACCGGGTCAGAGAGACGGCGGTTCCAAGAGCTACGATACCCCGATCCAGACCAAGCCGACCAACAACCGTCAGCAGACCAACAACGCGCATAAGAAAGACAAATACGATAAGACCAGAATGATGGAAGACGGACCAAGAAGCAAGAACGGAAAGGTTTCCAAACACCCGTTCATCATGCCGCAGAAGCCGGCTGAGGAGAAGGTGGAGGATACCGTAAAGGTAATCACCATTCCGGAGGTTCTTACCATCAAGGAACTGGCTGACAAGATGAAGCTGCAGCCGTCCGCAATTGTTAAGAAGCTGTTCTTACAGGGCAAGATCGTAACCTTAAACTCTGAGATCGACTTTGATCAGGCAGAGGAGATCGCAATGGAGTACGAGGTACTCTGCGAGAAGGAAGAGAAGGTTGATGTTATCGCCGAGCTCTTAAAAGAGGACGAAGAGGATGAGAAGGACATGGTTTCCAGACCGCCGGTTGTCTGCGTAATGGGACACGTTGACCATGGTAAAACCTCCCTGCTTGACGCAATCCGTCAGACGAATGTAACCTCACGCGAGGCAGGTGGCATCACCCAGCATATCGGTGCTTACACCGTGGATGTGCGCGGTCAGCAGATCACCTTCTTAGATACCCCGGGACATGAGGCATTCACTGCAATGCGTATGCGTGGTGCCCAGTCTACCGATATCGCAATTCTGGTTGTAGCAGCAGATGATGGCGTTATGCCGCAGACTGTTGAGGCTATCAACCACGCAAAGGCAGCCGGAGTTGAGATCATTGTTGCCATCAACAAGATTGATAAGCCGTCCGCCAACGTAGACCGCGTAAAACAGGAGCTGGCTGAGTACGAGCTGATTCCGGAGGACTGGGGCGGCAACACCGTATTTGTACCGGTATCCGCACACACCAAGGAAGGTATTCCGGAGTTACTGGAGATGATCCTTCTGACTGCAGAGGTAAAAGAATTAAAGGCAAACCCGAACCGCCGCGCAAGAGGCCTTGTCATCGAGGCTGAGCTGGATAAGGGCAAAGGCCCGGTTGCTACCATCCTGGTACAGAAGGGTACCCTTCGTGTCGGTGATAACGTAACCGCAGGTCCGTGCTACGGTAAAGTCCGTGCCATGATGGATGATAAGGGCCGCAGAGTCAAAGAGGCTGGTCCGTCCATGCCGGTTGAGATCCTGGGCTTAAATGATGTTCCGGGCGCAGGCGATGTGCTGATGGCAACCGAGAACGAGAAAGAAGCAAGAAGCTACGCAGAGACCTTTATCTCTGAGGGCAAGAATAAATTACTGGAAGACACCAAGGCAAAACTGTCTCTGGATGATCTGTTCAGCCAGATCAAGGCAGGTAATGTCAAAGAGCTTCCGATTATTGTAAAAGCAGATGTACAGGGTTCCGTAGAGGCAGTAAAGCAGAGCCTGACCAAGCTCTCGAATGAGGAGGTTGTGGTTAAGGTGATCCACGGCGGCGTAGGTGCCATCAATGAGTCTGATGTAACGCTGGCATCCGCTTCCAACGCGATCATCATCGGCTTTAATGTACGTCCGGACGCTACCGCAAAATCCATCGCAGACCGCGAGAAGGTAGACCTGCGTCTGTACCGTGTCATCTACCAGGCTATCGAGGATGTCGAGGCAGCCATGAAGGGCATGCTGGATCCGGTATTCGAGGAGCAGGTGATCGGTCACGCAGTTGTCCGCCAGACCTTCAAGGCATCCGGCGTTGGTACCATTGCAGGTGCTTATGTCATGGATGGTAAGTTCCAGAGAGGTTGCTCCTGCCGTATTACCCGTGACGGCGAGCAGATCTTTGATGGCGCACTGGCTTCCTTAAAGCGTTTTAAGGACGATGTCAAGGAAGTTGCAACCGGTTACGAGTGCGGTCTTGTATTTGAGAAGTTCAACGATATCAAGGAAGACGATATGGTTGAGGCATATATGATGGTAGAGGTACCGCGCTAGGATTTGGAATCGAATCCCTGAACTTTGGAAAGGAAGCACTGGCTGTTTTGCCCGGTGCTTCCTTTAGGAGTATTAGGGGGCTGTGATTTTTAAACAGTCCCAGACAGAGAGGAATAAAAAATAATGCGAAAAAACAGCATCAAAAACACCAGAATCAACATGGAGGTGCAGAGAGAACTCAGCGAGATCATCCGCACCGAGATCAAAGACCCGCGTGTAAACGGTGCCATGACCTCTGTTGTGGCAGTTGAGGTTACGCCGGATCTCAAATACTGCAAGGCATACATCAGTGTGCTGGGCGATGAGGAGCGCGCGAAGGATGCGCTGACTGGCCTGAAAAGCGCCGTTGGCTACATCCGCAGAGAGCTTGCTCACCGCGTGAATCTGCGCAACACCCCAGAAATCACCTTTGTTCTGGACCAGTCCATCGAGTATGGTGTGAACATGTCCAGACTGATTGATGAGGTAACCAAAGACTTAAAAGACTGAGAAGGGAGTGACGGAGGATGCAGGAACGCAAACTGATGGAACTGGCAGAGGCCGCAGGCACCATTGCCATTGTGGGCCATGTAAGACCGGATGGAGACTGTGTGGGCTCCTGTCTGGCTGTATGCAACTATATCACGGAGCAGTATCCGGAAAAGACGGTAGATGTTTATCTGGAGACTCCTCCGGCCAAATTTTCCTATCTAAAGCAGTTTGAGCGGATCTGCTCAGATCCGGAGACTGGAAAGCAGTATGATCTGTGCATCTGCCTGGACAGCGGAGACCGGGAACGCCTGGGAAAGAACGTGGTGTATCTGGATACCGCAAAGACCAGCATCTGCATCGATCATCACATTACAAACCAGGGCTACGCCGCAGCAAACTTTGTGAAAGCAGATGCCAGCGCAACCTGCGAGCTGCTCTATGATTTTCTGGATGAGGAGAAAATCAGCAAAGAAGTGGCTGAGTGCATCTACACCGGAATCCTTCATGACACCAACGTATTCAAAAACAGCAACACCACGGAGCGCACCATGCAGGTAGCCGGAGCTATGATGGCGAAGGGCATCAATTTCTCCAGCATTATTGATGAGAGCTTCTATAAGAAAACTTATGTGCAGAACCAGATCATGGGCCGTGCGGTGCTGGAAAGCGTGCTGTTTCTGGATGGCAAATGTATTTTCAGCGTAGTCCGCAAGCAGGATATGGATTTCTACGGTGTGGAAGCTTCGGATCTGGATGGCATTGTAGACCAGCTCCGGGTAACCGATGGCGTGGAAGTGGCCATCTTCCTGCATGAGACGGAAAATCATGTATACAAGGTAAGTATGCGCTCCAACAACTTTGTAAATGTGAGCAAGGTCGCATCGTATTTTGGCGGCGGCGGACATGTCCGTGCGGCCGGCTGTACCATGAGCGGAAGTGTGCATGATGTCATCAACAACCTTTCCGCACAGATTGATAAGCAGATAAAGGAGCACGAAGCCTAGTGGACGGAATCATCAATGTATACAAGGAAAAAGGCTTTACCTCCCACGATGTGGTAGCGAAGCTGCGGGGCATCCTGCGCATGAAAAAGATCGGTCACACCGGAACCCTGGATCCGGCAGCGGAGGGCGTGCTTCCTGTCTGCCTGGGCAAGGGAACCAGACTGTGTGATATGCTGACGGATAAAACCAAGACCTACCGTGCGGTGCTGCTCTTGGGACAGGAGACGGATACCCAGGACACTACGGGTGTGGTGCAGGCGGAATATCCGGTTCATGTGACCGAAGAGGAAGTACGGAAGGCCATCGTAAGCTTCCTGGGTGACTACATGCAGATTCCACCCATGTACTCCGCACTGAAGGTGAACGGCAAAAAGCTTTATGAGCTGGCCCGCCAGGGCAAGGAGGTGGAGCGCCAGGCACGCCCGGTGCAGATCCTGGATATTCAGATTGAGAGTATTGATTTGCCGCGGGCAACCTTTTTTGTGACCTGTTCCAAGGGAACCTACATCCGTACCCTGTGTTATGACATCGGGCGGAAGCTGGGCTGCGGAGGCTGCATGGAATCCCTGCTTCGCACCCGGGTGGACCGGTTTGAGCTGAAGGACAGCCTGACCTTATCCCAGATTGAGAAGCTCCGGGATGAGGGCCGGGTGGAAGAGGCTGTAGTACCGGTGGAGGGTGTATTCTTAAAACTTCCGGCCCTGGTTACAAAGCCGGGAGACGGAGACAAGCTGGTACATAACGGGAATCCGTTTCCGGCGGAGCTGGCCGCGCCTGTGGCAGACCGTTTTGACGCTGTCCGCGTCTATGACAGCGAGCATCATTTTATCGGAATCTACTGCTACAGCGAAGAAAAGCGGCGCTATCAGCCGCAGAAAATATTTCTTGGGGGAAACTAGTTATGAAGGTAATTACCGGGACCAGGGAGTTTTGTATAGAAGAACCAACCGTGGTAACCATTGGAAAATTTGACGGGCGGCATAAGGGACATCAGAAGCTGTTAAAAGAGATGCTGCGTCAGAAGGAATGCCATGGCTGGAAGACAGCAGTCTTTACCTTTGATATGGCACCCATGGGTGTCGTGTCTGGAAAGCGGGCAACGGTCATTACCACCAACGAGGAACGCCGCAATAACATGCGGGCCATGGGCATGGATTACCTGATTGAGTATCCATTCAGCAAGGAAGTGGCTGCCATGTCGCCGGAAGATTTTGTCACCGAGGTGCTGGTAAAGCAGATGCACGCAAAGGCCGTGGTGGCCGGACCGGACTGCAGCTTCGGACATAAAGGCGCCGGAAACGCGGAGCTTCTGCGCAAGCTCGGACCGGAATACGGTTTTGAGACCATTATCATCGAGAAAAAGCAGGATGATCATCGCGATATCAGCAGCACCTATGTACGGGAGGAACTGGACCGGGGCAACATCGAGAAGGCCAATGAACTTCTGGGCGAACCCTACGCCATCCACGGCAGGGTCGTGCACGGAAACCATATCGGCGGTGTGGTACTGGGCTTCCCCACTGCCAACATCCTTCCGCCGCCGGAGAAACACCTGCCGCCCTTTGGCGTCTATGTTTCCCGGGTGCTGATTGATGGAACGTTTTACGGCGGAGTCAGCAACATCGGAAGAAAGCCCACCATTCAGGGTGAAAACCCCATCGGGGTGGAAACCTATGTCATGGGACTGGAAGAAGACCTGTATGGAAAAGACATCCAGGTCCAGCTCTTAAACTTTGAGCGCCCGGAACAGAAATTTGATTCCCTGGAGGCCTTAAAAGAGCGGATTGGGAAAGACAGGCAGTATGCGGCAGATTATGTGGAAGCACATCCGGAACTGTTTGCGGAGGAAGAATAAACAGAATATAAAAATCGTCCACAACTTGCGGACGATTTGCTGAAAACAAAGCGGGGGCTTACCGTCATCAGAACGGCAGCCCTCGCTGTTTTTGTTATGAAATTAATGATATAACCGGTTATTCTCGTAAATCGGCTCGGAAGTCAGATGCAGGCCCAGCTTCTTGAAGGTGTTGGTGTCAACAGAAGAGAGCATGACAGAGGTATGAAGCTCGCATCCTCTTAACTTCGGAAGCTGTTCTAATGCCAGCTTTGCGTTCGGGTCGGTGGCTGCGCACATGGACAGGGCAATGAGTACCTCGTCGGTGTGCAGGCGCGGGTTCTTACTTCCCAGATATCCGGTCTTTAATCCCTGAATCGGCTCAATGAAGGTCGGGGAGATTAAGTGGATGTCATCGGAGATGCCGCCGAGCTCCTTGACTGCGTTTAACAGGACTGCTGCGGAAGCGCCAAGCAGAGCGGTGGTCTTTCCGGTTACAATCTTGCCGTCCGGAAGCTCCAGAGCAGCGGTCGGTGTACCGGTCTCTGTGGCGAGATTGACAGCAGCCGGAACGACGCTTCTCATGTCGGTGGTAATCTTGGCCTGCTTCATAAGCAGTTCAATCTTGTAGACCTCATCCTTGCTGCCTTTGTCTTTGGCTACACGGTTCAATGCCTGATAGTAGCGGCGGATGATCTCCTGGCGGGATGCTTCCTGGCACGCTTCGTCGTCGATGATGCAGTTTCCGGCCATATTAACACCCATGTCGGTCGGAGACTTGTACGGGCAGTAGCCATAGATGCCTTCAAACATGGCGGCCAGTACCGGATAGATCTCGACATCACGGTTGTAGTTGACGGTAGTAACACCGTATGCCTCTAAGTGGAATGGATCGATCATGTTGACATCGTTTAAGTCTGCGGTAGCAGCCTCGTATGCCAGATTGACCGGATGCTTTAACGGGATGTTCCAGATCGGGAAGGTCTCGAACTTCGCGTAACCGGCCTTGATGCCGCGTTTGTTCTCATGATACAGCTGAGAGAGGCAGGTAGCCATCTTTCCGCTTCCCGGTCCCGGTGCGGTGATGATAACCAGCGGTTTGGTAGTCTCAATGTAGTCGTTCTTTCCATAACCCTCATCGCTTACGATGTGGGCAATGTTGTTCGGGTATCCGTCAATCGGATAATGGCGGTATACTTTGATGCCAAGATGTTCAAGCTTCGTCTTAAAGACATCTGCGGATGGCTGCCCGGTGTAGCGAGTGATGACCACGCTGCCTACGTACAGGCCCTTGTCACGGTATTCCTGGATGAGACGCAGAACGTCGGCATCGTAAGTGATGCCAAGGTCGTGGCGAATCTTGTTTTTTTCAATGTCAGCCGCGTTGATGGCGATGACGATTTCGGCCTGATCGGCCAGCTGCAGAAGCATTTTCAGCTTACTGTCTGGTGCGAAGCCCGGCAGAACGCGGGAAGCATGGTAGTCGTCAAACAGCTTACCGCCGAACTCCAGGTACAGCTTGTCTCCGAACTGGCTGATCCGCTCGCGGATGTGTTCGGACTGCATCGTTAAGTACTTTTGATTGTCAAATCCAATTTTCATAGTAGTTAATACCCCTTTCCATGCGTTACATTGTAGCATATAAAAACCAGTTTTGCACCCGGATTTGTCAAAAAAATATATTATGTGGTATACTCTAGTTATTCTATAAAAAACAAACGAGGAACGTGACTTATGAACGGAAAACGAAGATGGCTTTTTACCTGCCTGTTACTGCCTGTTCTTGTAATCACCGGATGTGGTTTCTTACGTAATGCGGAAAAAATTGCCACGGCACCGGACCCGGTTGTGGTAGGACAGGATGCAGAAACTGAGACAGAGTCCGATGCGGGAGAGCAGAAAGTCAAAGAAGAAGAGCAGCAGCTGATCTCAGAACTCCAGATTCCGGAAGAACCGGAGCAGGACGAGCGGGACGCGACCCGGGCAAAGGGAATCTACATTTCTGCCTATGTGGCAGGAACGCCGGCCCTGGTGGACAATCTGATCAAAGAGTTTGACCAGACCGAGGCGAATGCCCTGGTCATTGACTTTAAGGATGATTTTGGGCGCGTGGTATGTGAGACGGAGTCTCCGCTGATAAAACAGCTTGGTTCCACAAAGGTTTATATTGAGGATATGGCCGGGCTGATGAAGAAATTAAAGGAGCATAACATCTATGCCATTGCCCGGATCCCGGCTTTTCGTGATGCCTGGCTTTCTGAGGTACAGCCGGACTGGTGCGTGAAGAAATCGGATGGCACGGTGTTTAAGGACCGGGATGACCATGCCTGGGTGAATCCTTACAAGGAAGAGGCCTGGGATTACCTGGCAGAGATTGCTCTGGAGGCGCAGAAGCTGGGCTTTGATGAGATCCAGTTTGATTACGTACGCTTCTGCACGGAAAAGGGCATGCGGGACGCGGTGTTTGCGGAGGAGGATACGAAAGGACGCAGCCGGACCGATGTGATCATGAACTTTATGGAATATGAGTATGAGAAGCTGAGGGCGGCCGGTCTCTTTGTATCCGCCGATGTGTTCGGTGCCATCATCAACAGTGATGTGAACGCGGATTCCGTGGGTCAGATTTACGGGGAGATGGCAAAGCATCTGGATTACATCAGTCCCATGATTTATCCGTCCCATTACTCCGATGGAAACTATGGAATTGACCACCCGGATATGCGCCCTTATGACACCATCTGCGCGGCGCTGACAGAATCCAGGAAGGAACTTTATTTTGCAGGGCTGGACGGTGGCCATGTGGCAGCCGTGCGCCCGTGGCTTCAGGACTTTACGGCCAGCTGGCTGAAGAACCACATCCCTTATGGCGGAGAACAGGTGCGCGACCAGATCCGCGCGGTGTATGACTGCGGGTATGACGAGTGGCTTTTGTGGGACGCGGCCTGCACCTACGACTGGGATGGCCTGCTGACCCCGGAGGCAGCCGACGCTGAGACTGAAGAGATCGCGGCATCCAGAGCCATGCTTCCGGAGACCACCTACGCGCCAGAAGAAGCGGGGCATGATGCCCTGACCGTGACGGAGGGGGCACAGAATGGAGACAGCGCGGCAGTTTCCGGCAGAGGCGGAACAGGTCTGACGGTGGGGGATTTTCCGGCGGGCCAGGCGCTTTCCGAGGCGTTGGAAACGGCAGAAGAACCAGGCACTCCGCCGGAGACCGGAACCACGCTGCCGCCGACGGCGTAGGGCAGAAGCGGAAAGTCTGGCAGGAGGGAAGTTTGCAGTACCAGGTGCGACAGCACAGTTAACGAGGATGATGCTGTGGCGGAATGCAGAAAACCCGGAGACAGGAATGAACAAAGACAGGAACAAAAAAGAGACAGGAAGAGTGACATGACAGAGCGAATCGTAAGACCGGGCGAATTTTACCGGCATTTTAAAAATAAACTGTACCAGATCGTAGCGGTAGCCAGGCACTCGGAAACCGGTGAGCGCATGGTGGTTTATCAGGCGCTTTACGGGGACTATGGTGTGTATGCGCGTCCCTATGAGATGTTCACCAGTGAGGTGGATCATGAGAAATACCCGGAGGTAAGACAGAAGTGGCGGTTTGAGCGGGTGGAGCCTGGGCAGAGCCTCACAGAAAACGGGCAGATGGCGGCAGGCTGCCGAAATACGGACAGCCGAAAAGCAGCGGATATGGCAGCAGAACCACAAGTTTCATCCCGGGACATGGAAAGTGATTCCAGCCGGCACTATGCGGACCGCACGCCGGATCCGGCCTTTCTGGAGTTTCTGGATACAGAAGATTTTGAACTTCGCATGGAATGCTTAAAAGCCCTGGAGGAGCGCATCACCCAGCAGGAGCTGGACAGCATGTACCTGGTGCTGGATATGAAGCCGGAGCGCGGCTCTTTGCAGGAACAGCTTTACGCAGTGCGCCGCTTCCTTACCATGCAGAAACGCTATGACGGCAGCCGCCTGCGCTAAAACATCGGCACTGGCAGCAGGCCAGATCAGAACTGCCATCAGGAGGAATCATGCTATTTGATATTGAAGAAGAACTGAAAAAACTCCCATCCCAGCCGGGCGTGTACATCATGCACGACGCAAAGGACGAGATTATCTACGTTGGTAAAGCCATCAGCCTAAAGAACCGGGTGCGCCAGTATTTTCAGAGCAGCCGTGGTAAGACCGCTAAGATCCAGCAGATGGTGTCCCGCATTGCGCGGTTCGAGTACATTGTGACGGATTCGGAGCTGGAGGCACTGGTGCTGGAGTGTAACCTTATCAAGGAGCATCAGCCTCGCTACAACACCATGCTAAAGGATGACAAGGCCTATCCGTACATCCGGGTCACGGTGGGAGAGGATTTTCCGCGGGTGCAGTTCGCCCGCACCATGAAAAAGGACAAGAGCCGGTATTTCGGTCCCTACACCAGTGCCGGAGCAGTCAAGGATACCATTGACCTGATTCATAAGTTGTACAAAGTGCGGACCTGTAACCGTTTTTTGCCGAGGGATATCGGCAAAGACCGACCCTGTTTAAACTACCATATCAGGCAGTGCGACGCGCCGTGTCAGGGTTATATCAGCAAGGAAGAATACGCGGAGCACATCAGACAGGTGCTGGAGTTTCTGAATGGCCACTATGACAATCTGTTAAAGCGTCTGGAAAACCAGATGATGGAAGCTGCAGAAAGGATGGAATATGAAAAAGCCGCGGAGTACCGGGATCTGCTCTCCAGCGTGAAAAAGGTGGCTCAGAAACAGAAAATCACCAGCAGCAGTATGGAGGACCGGGACATCATCGCCATGGCAATGAACGATACTGACGCGGTGGTGCAGGTCTTCTTTGTGCGGGAAGGCAAGCTCATCGGCCGGGATCATTTCGGCATCCGCATCGGCGCGGAGAAGGAAATCCGCCAGATCCTTACCAGCTTTGTGAAGCAGTTTTACGCAGGAACTCCGTTTCTGCCAAAAGAGCTGTGGGTGCAGCAGGAGCTGGACGATATGGAGGTCATTGAGCAGTGGCTTAGCGCAAGAAGAGGCCAGAAGGTCCGCATTGTCGTGCCGAAAAAGGGAGAGAAGGAGCGGCTGGTGGAACTGGCCCAGAAGAACGCGTCCATGGTGCTGCGGCAGGATTTCGAGCGCAACCAGAGAGATGAGATGCGCACCATCGGTGCCATGAACGAGGTGGCATCCTGGCTGGGACTCACCGGCGTGCGCCGGATGGAAGCCTTTGATATTTCCAACATTTCCGGTTACGAGTCGGTGGGATCCATGGTGGTGTATGAGGACGGCAAGCCGAAGCGCAGCGATTACCGCAAGTTCCGCATCAAGACCGTTATCGGGCCGAACGATTACGCGTCCATGCGGGAGGTGCTGACGCGCCGCTTTACCCACGGCCTGGAGGAACTGTCCCAGCTAAAGGAGCAGGGAGTGGAAAAGAACTTCGGAAGCTTTACCCGGTTCCCGGACATCCTGATGATGGATGGCGGCCGGGGGCAGGTAAACATTGCAGAAGAGGTTCTGGCGGAGCTGGGACTTTCTATTCCGGTCTGCGGCATGGTCAAGGATGACAATCACCGGACCCGGGGGCTGTACTATCAGAACGTGGAGATTCCGATTGACCGGCATTCTGAAGGCTTCCGTCTCATTACCAGAATCCAGGATGAAGCACACCGGTTTGCCATTGAGTACCATCGAAGCCTGCGCGGCAAGAGCCAGGTGCGCTCGGTGCTGGATGACATTCCGGGCATTGGAGACACCAGGAGAAGGGCGCTGATGAAGCACTTCAAATCCATCGAGGCTGTGCAGGCCGCCAGTGAGGAAGAACTCGCCCAGGTTCCGGGCATGAACCGGGCCGCGGCGGAGAACGTGTACCGGTTCTTCCGGAAGAAAAAGGACGATATTCCAATCGAGGTCGTGGAAGAAACGGGAAATATGTAAGGCAGGACAATGCAGATTTCGGATTGCACGAAATCCACACGCGGCATAACCTGCCAACGCGGATGACAACCAACTGGATTTATGGTATGATAAACGTATTCTGAGAACAGATACAGCCGCAGGTTCCAATCGGGCTGAATAAACAAGATAAAGGAGCGGGGCAATATGTACGGTGTAACGATTACAGAACTGATCAAAAAAATGAAAATGAAAAATGTGCTTCCCGAGATTGACACGGACAAGGTGGTATTAAGCCACCCGGATGTAAACCGTCCGGCATTGCAGTTGACCGGTTTTTTTGACCATTTTGACCGGGAACGTGTCCAGATCATCGGCTATGTGGAGCAGGCTTATATCAATACTCTTCCGCGGGAGGTGCGGGTAGAGCGTTATGACAAGCTTCTTTCCAGTGAGATTCCGTGCGTGGTTTACAGCCGCGGCCAGGAGCCGGATGAAGACATGCAGGATCTGTGCCTGCACTATCAGGTGCCATTAATGGTATCCGACAAGAGCACTTCCGACCTGATGGCAGAGGTTATCCGCTGGCTGAAGGTAAAGCTGGCGCCGTGCATCAGCATTCACGGCGTTCTGGTTGATGTATTCGGCGAGGGTGTCCTGATCATGGGTGAGAGCGGCATCGGCAAGAGCGAGGCGGCACTGGAGCTCATTAAGCGCGGACACCGTCTGGTATCCGATGATGTGGTTGAAATCCGCAAGGTCAGCGACGCAACTCTGGTAGGAAGCGCGCCGGATATCACCAAGCATTTCATCGAACTGCGCGGTATCGGCATCATTGATGTTAAGTCCCTGTACGGTGTTGAGAGTGTAAAAGATACCCAGAATATCGACATGGTCATCAAGCTGGAGGACTGGGATAAGGATAAAGAATACGATCGGCTGGGCCTGGAGGACCGTTACACGGAGTTTCTCGGCAACCAGGTGGTCTGCCACAATATCCCGATCCGTCCGGGCAGAAACCTGGCTATCATCGTAGAGTCCGCGGCGGTTAACTATCGTCAGAAGAAGATGGGCTACAACGCGGCTCAGGAGCTGTACAACCGTGTACAGGCAAATCTCGGCAACAAATAGGCATGCCGGAAAGAATAAAGAAATAAAGGCAGAACAGAGATTATGAAACAGGCAGCAGAAAGACTGAAACAGGCGGTGAGCGCAGGTGTATTCCTGACAGATGAGCCCATGAGCCGCCATACCACCTTCCGCACGGGAGGTCCGGCGGACATTTACATCGAGCCGTCCTGCGCGGAAGAATTAAAGCAGGTGCTGGATATCTGCCGGGAAGAAAACCTGGCGTATACCATCATTGGAAATGGCAGCAACCTTCTGGTAGGCGACAAAGGTTACCGGGGCGTGCTGATCTCTTTTGGGAAGCCATTTGGACAGGTCGCAGTGGAAGGCACTCAGGTGCGGGCGGGTGCCGGAGCCCTGCTTTCCGTTGTGGCAAAGCAGGCCCTGAATGCGTCCCTGACCGGCTTTGAGTTCGCGGCCGGCATTCCAGGCACCATCGGCGGTGCCGTGGTCATGAATGCAGGGGCATACGGTGGAGAGCTGTGCCAGGTCTTAAAAGAGGCAACGGTCCTCACACCGGAGAGCGAGGTCAGAATCCTTCCGGCTGCGGAACTGGAGCTTGGTTACCGCACCAGCTGTGTTCAGAAAAACGGTTATATGGTACTGGAGGCAGTGCTGGAATTACAGCCGGGAAACGCAGAAAAAATCCGTGCGGTTATGGATGAGCTGGCATCAAAACGCAAAGAAAAGCAGCCGCTGGAATACCCGAGCGCGGGCAGTACCTTTAAGCGTCCGGCAGGCCATTTCGCAGGCAAGCTGATCCAGGACGCAGGCCTTCGCGGTTTTACCGTAGGAGGCGCCCAGGTGTCAGAAAAACACTGCGGCTTTGTGATCAACCGGGATCATGCTACTTCGGCCGATATTCTTTCCCTGTGTAGACAGGTACAGGATCAGGTAAAGGCGCAGTATGGCGTAGATCTGGAGCTGGAAGTGAAGCTGCTTGGTGAATTTTAGAAACGGAGAAAACAGATGAGACTGGTAATCGTGACGGGAATGTCAGGAGCCGGAAAGACGTCGGCCCTGAAAATGCTGGAGGACCTTGGGTTTTACTGTGTAGACAATTTGCCGATCCCTCTGATGGAGGCGTTTGTGGAGCTTGTCATGCAGAAACCGGCGGCCCATGAGGAGGTGGCGCTTGGAATTGATATCCGGAGCGGAGAGGAGCTTCCTCAGCTGGAGCAGGTTCTGGAAAACTGGAAAGTACAGCAGGTTCCTTATGAAATCCTGTTTCTCGACAGCAGTGACGCCACGCTGGTCAAGCGTTATAAGGAGACCAGACGTTCCCATCCCCTTGCGGGAAAAGGCCGGGTGGACAGCGGCATCCAGCTGGAGCGGGAAAAGCTTGCGTTTATCAAGCAGCAGGCAGATGTGATCCTGGATACCAGCAGCCTTCTTACCAGGGAGCTGCGCAAGGAGCTGGAGAAAATCTTTGTCCAGGACCGGCGGTATCAGAATCTGTTCATCACGGTGTTGTCTTTTGGTTTTAAATATGGGATTCCCAATGACGCGGATCTGGTGTTTGACGTGCGTTTTCTGCCGAATCCTTACTATGTGGAGGCCCTGCGCAGTCACACGGGACAGGAGGCGGAGGTCCAGGCCTATGTGCGCCAGGGCGGCACGGCAGACAAATTCCTCTCCATGCTTTACGAGATGCTGGATTTCCTCATTCCAAACTATGTGCAGGAGGGGAAAAACCAGCTCGTCATTGCCATTGGCTGTACCGGCGGGAAGCACCGCTCTGTCACCGTGGCGAACGCGCTGTACCAGCATTTAAGCGGACTTGAGGAATATGGACTGAAGATTGAACATCGGGATATCGAGAGGTAGCAGGATATGTCATTTTCTTCTAAGGTAAAGGAAGAACTTTCCAGGCAGCTTTCTCCGGCCAGGCACTGCCAGATCGCGGAGATCGCGGCAATCTTAAGCCTTTGCGGGCGTATCCAGATTTCGGAGAATAACCGCTACCGGGTGAAGATCCACACGGAAAATGAGGCAGTTGCAAGAAAGTACTTTACATTATTGAAAAAAACATTTAATATAAGAATTGATGTCTCCATACGGCAAGGCATCGGGAACCACAAAAACAGGACCTGCACCGTGGCAGTTACCCATCACGAGGACGCCATGCGGGTGCTTCAGGCAGTGAAACTCATTGATCCATACGGGGAAATTGAGGAGAATCTGTCCCTGGCCCAGAACGTGGTCCTCATGCAGAACTGCTGCAAACGTGCCTTCATACGGGGGGCATTTCTGGCAGCAGGTTCCATCAGCGATCCGGAAAAGTTTTACCATTTTGAGATTGCCTGCGCGACCGAGGCAAAGGCAAAGCAGATTCAGGGCCTCATCCTATCCATGGGAATTGAAGCCAAGATCGTGCTGCGGAAGAAATATTTTGTGGTTTACATCAAAGAGGGAAGCCAGATCGTTGATATCTTAAACGTCATGGAAGCACCAGTTGCGCTTATGGAGCTGGAGAACATCCGCATTCTCAAGGAGATGCGCGGGAGTGTGAACCGGCAGGTAAACTGTGAGACAGCCAATATCAACAAGACGGTATCGGCGGCAGTCAAGCAGATGGAAGATATCATATACATCAGAGATACGGCAGGGTTTGACAGTCTGCCGGACAATCTGAGGGAAATCGCAGAGTTAAGGCTGGCCAGACCGGAGGCTACGCTGAAAGAGCTGGGAGAAGCTCTGGACCCGCCGGTTGGGAAATCAGGTGTCAACCATCGTCTCAGAAAACTGGGAAATATGGCAGAACGGTTGAGACAGGAAAGGCCTGACACAGGGGCATGACAAAGAGAGAAGAGCCTTTGATCATGTCCGAAAACGAGGAGGATAATTATGTTAAAGAAAACGATCACCATTGGACTTTCATCCGGACTTGAGGCAAGACCAGTCGCTATGCTGGTTCAGATTGCGAGCCAGTTTGACAGTCAGATCTATGTAGAGAACAACAATGCCCGTGTGAATGCGAAGAGCATTATGGGTATGATGACACTTGGCATGGGCGCTGGTGAGGAGATTACCGTTTCTGCTGACGGAGACGATGAGAACGAAGCACTTGACAACATTGAAAAATACTTAAAGGGCGAGAAATAAGATCCTACCGATCCTTTCCCCAAAAGTTAGTCTATACAAGAGATGCTGAAGCGGCAGGGTGGAAATGATATTTCCGCCCTGTTTTTATGAGGATATAAAGGAGAAGACAGTGGCATTTACACATTTGCACGTCCATACAGAGTACAGTCTGCTGGACGGTTCCTGTAAGATCAAAGAGCTGGCGGCGCGGGCCAAAGAGCTTGGCATGGACAGCATGGCCATCACCGACCATGGCGTTATGTATGGCGTCATTGACTTTTACCGTGCGGCAAGGGAAGTGGGCATCAAGCCCATCATCGGCTGCGAGGTTTATGTGGCGCCCGGTTCCCGCTTTGACCGGGAAAACACCAATAGCGAGGACCGCTACTATCATCTGGTTTTGCTGGCGGAAAATGATACCGGATACCACAACCTTATGAAAATCGTGTCCAAGGGATTTGTGGACGGCTTTTATTATAAGCCCCGTGTGGATTATGAGGTGCTGGAAACCTACCATGAGGGTGTCATTGCCCTCAGTGCCTGCCTGGCGGGCGAGGTGCAGCGCTATCTGGCCCGGGGCATGTACGAGGAGGCCTGCAGGTCTGCAAGGCATTATGAAGAGATCTTTGGAAAAGGCAACTTCTTTTTGGAGCTGCAGGACCACGGAATTTCCACCCAGAAAATGGTAAACCAGGGCCTGATGCGCATGAGTCGGGAGCTTTCCATGGATCTGGTGGCAACCAACGATATTCATTACATTCTGGCAGAGGATGCGGCAGCTCACGACATTCTGCTGTGTATCCAGACCGGCAAGAAGGTGTCTGATGAGAACCGTATGCGTTACGAGGGCGGCCAGTACTATGTGAAGTCTGAGGAAGAGATGCGGGCACTGTTCCCGTACGCCCAGGAAGCCATCGACAATACCCACAAGATTGCGGAGCGCTGCAATGTGGAAATTGAATTTGGCGTGACCAAGCTGCCGAAATACGAGGTGCCAGAGGGCTATGATTCCTGGAGCTACTTAAACAAGCTGTGCCAGGACGGCATGGCAAAGCGTTACCCAAATGATGATGGAACCCTGCAGGAGCGCCTTTCCTACGAGCTGGGTGTCATTCACAATATGGGCTATGTCGATTACTTCCTGATCGTGTGGGACTTTATTCATTTTGCAAGATCCCACGATATCATGGTAGGACCTGGACGAGGTTCCGCGGCGGGAAGCATTGTTTCCTATTGTCTGGAGATCACCAATATTGATCCGGTGCGCTATGATCTGCTCTTTGAGCGTTTCTTAAACCCGGAACGAGTATCCATGCCGGATATTGATATTGACTTCTGCTTCGAACGCAGGCAGGAAGTCATTGACTATGTGGTAGAGAAATACGGCAAGGAGCAGGTAGTACAGATTGTTACCTTTGGTACCCTGGCAGCCAAGGGCGTTGTGCGGGATGTGGGCCGAGTGCTGGACCTTCCCTACGCCCGCTGTGATGCCATTGCCAAGATGATTCCGGGAGATCTCGGCATGACCCTGGATAAGGCGTTAAAGCAGAGCCCGGATCTGCGTGAGGCTTATCAGAACGATGATGAGGTGCGCTATCTCATCGACATGGCCAAGCGCCTGGAGGGACTTCCGAGACATACCTCCATGCACGCGGCCGGTGTCGTGATCGGCCAGCGTGCCATGGATGAGTTTGTGCCGCTTTCCCGCGCATCAGACGGCACCATTACCACACAGTTTACCATGACGACGCTGGAGGAGCTTGGACTGTTAAAGATGGACTTTTTAGGCCTCCGAACTCTGACTGTCATCCAGAACGCGGTGCGCCAGGCAGAGGAAAACTACGGTGTCCATCTGGTCATGGAAGAAATTGATTACAACGATAAAGAAGTCCTGGCTTCCATCGGCACCGGAAAGTGCGATGGAATCTTCCAGCTGGAGAGTTCGGGCATGAAGAGCTTCATGAAGGAGCTGCGGCCCGAAAACCTCGAGGATATCATCGCGGGCATTTCCCTGTACCGTCCGGGTCCGATGGATTTCATTCCGCGCTATTTAAAAGGAAAAAACGACAAGGACTCCATCACCTATGAATGCCCGCAGCTGGAGCATATCCTGGGGCCGACCTACGGCTGTATCGTCTACCAGGAGCAGGTTATGCAGATCGTGCGGGATCTGGCGGGGTACACCATGGGACGAAGCGACCTGGTACGTCGTGCCATGTCTAAGAAGAAGGCGGCCGTTATGGAGAAGGAGCGCCAGAACTTCGTGTACGGCAACCCGGAGGAGCATGTAAAGGGCTGTATTGAGAACGGCATCGATGAGAAGACAGCCAACCACATCTACGACGAGATGATCGATTTCGCGCGGTATGCGTTTAACAAGTCTCATGCGGCATGTTACGCGGTGGTGGCATATCAGACGGCATATCTGAAATACTATTATCCGAAGGAGTTCTTTGCGGCGCTGATGACTTCGGTCATGGACAATGTGAATAAGGTATCTGAGTACATTCTGACCTGCCGCCAGATGGGCATCCGCATTCTGCCTCCGGATATCAATGAAGGACAGAGCGGCTTTTCAGTTTCCGGTGATGCCATCCGCTATGGCCTGTCGGCCATCAAGAGCATTGGCCGCAACGTGGTGGACGAGATCATCCGGGAGCGGAAAAACAACGGGCTCTTTACCTCGATTGATGATTTCGTGGAGCGCATGGGCGGGCGTGAGGTAAATAAGCGTACCCTGGAGAACTTCATTAAGGCCGGGGCCATGGATTCCCTGCCGGGCAACCGCAGGCAGAAGACCATGATCGCGCCGGAGCTGCTGGATCAGAAAAATAAGGACCGCAAAAACGTGCTGGAGGGTCAGCTGAGCCTCTTCGATTTTGCGGCAGAGGAAGAAAAGCAGCAGTACCAGATCACCATGCCAAATGTGCCGGAATTTCCGAAAGGAGAGCTTCTGGCATTTGAGAAGGAAACCCTTGGCATTTATGACAGCGGACACCCCATGGATGAATATCTGGAGACCTGGAAAAACAGCATCACAGCCAAAACCACCGATTTCATGGTGGATGAGGAATCTGGAAAAGCGGTTGTGGAAGACGGAGTCCGGGCTACCATTGGCGGAATGATCACTGCGAAGACGGTGAAGCTTACCAAGAACGGACAGCAGATGGCCTTTGTGACCCTGGAGGACATGGTGGGTTCTGTGGAGGTTATCGTATTCCCACGGGACTATGAAAGCAAAAAGCAGCTGCTGAATGAGGATGCCAAAGTCTTTATCAGCGGCCGGACCTCCATTGGGGATGACCCGGTGGGCCGCCTGATCTGCGAACAGGTGATTCCTTTCGACCAGGTACCCAAAGATCTGTGGCTGAAATTTACCGATAAAACCCAGTATGACGCTTTATGGCCGACCGTGACAAACATTTTACGCGGCTCCGATGGCCATGATACCGTGATTATCTATCTGGAGAAAGAGCGGGCGAAAAAGGTACTTCCGGCCAACTGGCATGTGGCGGCATCGGCTGCAGTTACGGAAAGCCTTGGAAAAATAATTGGTGAAAAGAATGTCAAAGTTATGGAAAAGGGATTGAAAAGATAGGCAAAATGTTTTAGAATACACCTTGTATGGAAAAAAGTGCATTTGGTATAAAATAAAAACGGAATGGAAAAGAGCTTCGGTCACGGATATGTGGCCGCAGCCCCAACCTGAAGGGTAACAGGAGGAGACAACTATGGCAAAGCAAGTAAAGACAATCGGTGTCCTGACAAGCGGAGGAGATGCTCCGGGCATGAACGCAGCCATCCGCGCGGTGGTTCGTACCGCCATCAGTAAGGGTATGAAGGTAAAAGGAATCATGCGTGGTTACGCAGGACTTTTACAGGAAGAAATCGTAGACATGAGCAGTACCGATGTGTCCAATATCATTTTCCGTGGCGGTACCATCCTGTACACAGCAAGATGTATGGAGTTTGTAACTCCGGAAGGCCAGGAACAGGGCGCGGAGATCTGCCGCAAGCATGGCATTGACGGTATCGTAGTCATCGGCGGTGACGGTTCCTTCCGCGGCGCCGGAAAGCTGGCGGCCCTTGGCGTTAACACCATCGGCGTTCCGGGAACCATTGACCTGGATATTGCCTGCACCGATTACACCATCGGATTTGATACTGCAGTCAATACCGCTATGGAGGCCATCGATAAGGTACGTGATACCTCTACCTCCCATGAGCGCTGCAGTATCATCGAGGTTATGGGACGTAACGCGGGCTACATCGCACTGTGGTGCGGTATCGCGAACGGAGCGGAGGACATTCTGCTTCCGGAGCGCTATGACGGCAACGAGCAGGCCCTCATTGACCGGATCATCGAAAACCGCAAACGCGGCAAAAAGCATAACATCATCATCAACGCAGAGGGCATCGGACATTCCACTTCCATGGCCCGCCGCATTGAGGCAGCTACCGGCATTGAGACCAGAGCAACCATTCTGGGCCACATGCAGCGAGGCGGCACTCCGACCTGTAAGGACCGTGTGTACGCGTCCATCATGGGCGCAAGGGCAGCAGAACTCCTGTGTGAAGGCAAGAGCAACCGTCTGGTAGCTTACAAGCATGGTGAGTTTGTTGATTTCGACATTCAGGAAGCCCTTCAGATGAAGAAGGACATCTCTGAGGAACAGTTCGAAATCGCAAAGATGCTGGCAAGATAAAGCATTTCAGGTCAGCAGAATCGACATGCGTCCTGCCCTCAGGCGGGGCTGCATGAGACAATCAAACATATTATATCCGCCCGGCAGCATATCCGCCGGGCGTGTTTCATGTTTGCGGATATGAAATTTTTTTGACAAGATGCTGCAGTAGTTTCTGGTCTGGATCATGGGCTGCTGAAGCATAAATTCAGGAGGAAAACGCGGATGACAGGACAGGACGGAAATATCGTTCTTTGTGGTTCTAACAGCTACGAAAAAAAGTATTATTTTAATGAAGAGTTTGCAAGCCTCCCAGAGGCAGTGAAGAAACAGCTTCATGTGATGTGCGTCTGGTTTACAGAGGAGTGCGGCGGTATTCTGACCATGGAATTTGAGCCGGATGGCACGCTGGAATTTAAGCACACGGTATCCGAATATGATGGCTACTGTGATGAGATCGGCGCAGACTTAAAGATCAAGCAGTACCGCCAGGAGGGACAGGAGTTCTTAAAGGCACTGGAGTTATACTTTAAGGTATTTTACCTTGGCGAGGAACCGGAAGAATGAAGCTGAAAATCGGAAATGTAGAACTGGACAACAACCTGGTTCTGGCCCCAATGGCAGGAGTGACAGATATGTCATTCCGCCAGCTGTGCCGGGAGCAGGGCTGCGGCCTTCTGGTCACGGAGATGGTGAGCGCCAAGGCCATTCTTTATAAGAACCGCAACACGAAGGATCTTATGGCTATCGGCGAGGGCGAGCGGCCAGTATCTTTACAGCTGTTCGGCTCTGATCCTGAGATCGTCAGTGACATTGCCCATCAGGTAGAGGACGGTCCTTATGATATCATCGACCTGAATATGGGATGTCCGGTTCCCAAAATTGTAGGAAACGGCGAGGGTTCCGCCCTTATGAAGAATCCGAAGCTGGTGGAGGAGCTTTTATCGGCACTGGTGCGAAAGGTACACAAGCCAGTCACTGTCAAGTTCCGCAAAGGCTTTGACGATGACCATGTGAATGCGGTAGAGATCGCAAAAATCGCGGAAAGCTGCGGCGTGGCCGCTGTGGCGGTGCATGGCCGGACCCGGGAGCAGTACTATTCCGGCAAGGCGGACTGGGATATTATCCGTCAGGTGAAGGAAGCTGTGAAGATTCCGGTTATCGGAAATGGAGACATTTTTGAACCCCAGGACGCAAAGCGGATGTTGGAAGAAACCGGCTGTGACGGACTGATGGTAGGCCGCGGAGCCAGGGGAAACCCATGGATCTTTGAGCGGATTAATCATTACCTGGAAACCGGGGAAGTGCTTCCGCCGCCGGGACCGGTGGAGGTGGGCGAGATGATCCTGCGCCACACCCGGATGCACGTAGCCTTAAAGGGCGAGTACATCGGCATGAAAGAGATGCGCAAGCACATCGCCTGGTACACCGCCGGACTTCCACATTCTTCTGCCATTCGCAGAGACTGCAATATGCTGGAGACGGAGGCGGAGCTGGTGGAGCTGCTGCGGCAGCATAGAATGCTTCAATAATCGGGATGTACTTTCCCGGAAGAAAAATTTGCCGTATACAGCGGGAAAAACCAGTGTGTGCGGGCTGTTTCAGCGCTTGACAAGAAAAGTGCTTTCAAGTATAATATTCAGAATGTATGACCACAGGTCCCGGGTTTGGGTTCAGACCGTGGTTTCAGGTGTAAAATATTGCCCTGCTTACAGGAGCAGGCAGTGTAAATAAGGAAGGAAATGAGTGTCATGGCAGATAGCAAGAAACACATTTTAACCTATGCTGGTTTAAAAAAGTATGAGGATGAGTTACAGGATTTAAAGATCCACCGCAGACAGGAAATCGCGCAGAAGATCAAAGAGGCGCGTGAGCAGGGCGACCTGTCCGAGAACGCTGAGTACGATGCAGCAAAGGACGAGCAGAGAGACATTGAGCTGCGTATCGAGGAACTGGAAAAGCTGTTAAAGAACGCAGAGGTTGTAGATGAAGATGAGATCGACTTAGACAAGGTAAGCATCGGCTGCCAGGTAAAGGTTTACGATGTAGACTTCGACGAGGAGATGGAGTTTAAGATTGTTGGTTCTACCGAGGCCAACAGCCTGCAGAATAAGATTTCTAACGAGTCTCCGGTAGGCGCGGCTTTAATCGGTAAGAGCGTAGGAGACGTTGTAGACGTAGAAACCCAGGCTGGTGTACTTCAGTACAAGGTTCTGGAGATCCAGAGAGTATCATAAGAGCAGCATTTATTATAGAAGAACGAAGGAGTAAGGGAAAAGATGGCAGAGCAGCAGAACGCAAAGCAGCAGAATGCGAAGGAGCCGGATCTTAACCAGCTTCTGAAGGTTCGCCGTGAAAAACTGGCAGAGCTTCAGGCAGCAGGCAAGGACCCGTTCCAGATCACAAAGTATGACGTAACTGTACACAGCGAAGACGTAAAAGTAAACTACGCAGAGTATGAAGGAAAAGAAGTATCCATCGCGGGACGTATGATGTCCAAGCGTGTCATGGGTAAAGCATCCTTCTGCAATGTTCAGGATTTAAAGGGCAATATCCAGTGCTACGTTGCACGCGATGACCTGGGTGAGGAAGCATACAAAGATTTCAAACGCATGGATATCGGTGATATCGTGGGTATGAAAGGTATCGTCTTCACCACCAAGATGGGTGAGATCTCCATTCATGCTACCTCCATGGTGCTGCTGTCCAAGAGCCTGCAGATTCTTCCGGAGAAGTATCACGGTCTGACCAACACGGACATGCGTTACCGCCAGCGTTACACCGACCTGATCATGAACGAGGATGTGAAGAAGACCTTCGTGATGCGTTCCCGTATCATCAGCTGCATCCGCCGTTACTTAGACGGCCAGGGCTTCTTAGAGGTAGAGACCCCGATGCTGGTTGCAAACGCAGGCGGAGCTGCTGCAAGACCGTTTGAGACCCATTACAACGCACTGGATGAGGACGTAAAGCTTCGTATTTCCCTGGAGCTGTACTTAAAGAGACTGATCGTAGGCGGCATGGAGCGCGTGTACGAGATCGGACGTGTATTCCGTAACGAGGGCCTTGATACCCGTCACAATCCGGAGTTCACCCTCATGGAGCTGTATCAGGCATACACCGACTACTACGGCATGATGGACTTAACCGAGAACATGTTCCGCCATATCGCGAACGAGGTTCTGGGTACCACCACCATCCCGTATGCAGATGTTGAGATCGACTTAGGAAAGCCGTTTGAGCGTCTGACCATGGTAGACGCCATCAAGAAATACACCGGCATCGACTTCGAGGAGATCCAGACCACCGAAGAGGCTAAGAAGCTGGCAGACGAGAAGGGCATTCACTACGAAGACCGTCATGTGCGTGGCGATATCATCAACCTCTTCTTCGAAGAGTTCGTAGAAGAAAACCTGATCCAGCCGACCTTTATCATGGATCATCCGGTAGAAATCTCACCGCTGACCAAGAGAAAGCCGGATAAACCAGAGTATGTAGAG